>TARA_R110001592_G_scaffold127022_2_pt1 | contig 10059 bp, 3 predicted proteins | sample TARA_R110001592 | Tara Oceans TARA_R110001592 (sample SAMEA4398387) | marine metagenome | biome: Polar Biome; feature: [SRF] surface water layer (ENVO:00010504); material: water (ENVO:00002006), including particulate matter (ENVO:01000060) such as... | depth 5 m | reverse complement strand
ATACTATCAAGCTAGAGAAAAGCGTGATAAAATTCAACAACTGCAATATGGTATTGAGTTAGAAATGAAAAAATATCATGAAAATAAAAAAGCTATAATTCATAATACTAAAACCAACCAACAGATAAATGAGTTAAGTATTAAAATGGATGAGTTAACAGATACTAAAGTTGGTATAGATGAGGAGTATATGACATTACATGGTGCTATAGAAGTTGCTTTATCAACTAAAAATAATATTACTCAATCTATAAAAAAAGCAGAAGAGCTCGAACAGAAATTTAAAGCATATGAATATTATATAGATGCTATACAAAGAGATGGTGTCCCTTATGAATTGATTACTAAAGTAATTCCAATTATAGAGGAGGAAGTTAATGATATATTAGCTCAAATAGTTGACTTCAAAATAATGTTTCAATTAGATGGTAAAAATATTAATACTTATATAGTGTATAGTGAAGAAAAAACATGGCCACTAGAATTAACATCTGGAATGGAAAAGTTTATATCCTCTCTAGCTATTAGAACTGCTTTAGTTAATGTATCTAATTTACCGAGACCAAACTTTTTAGCTATCGATGAAGGGTTAGGTAACCTTGACTCAGAAAATCTTAATTCATTATTTATGTTATTTACCTTCTTAAAATCTCAATTCGACTTACTTATGATAATAAGTCATCTAGATTCTGTAAGGGATGTAGTAGATAATTTAATTGATATTAAAAAAGTATCTGGCTTTTCAAAAATTACTCACGAATAATTTTTTGCCATACTTATATATATTAGGATAAGTGTAGAAGAAATATGGCATATAGTGAAATAAACAAACCTAGCACACCAGGAAATATACCTGCAAGCTACCCTGGAGTAGTTTCTCGAATTAGTAGTAAAGCATTACGTAAAAATTTGCTTAGTATTGATGTGTGTATAAATGATTCAACAAATTACAGTCCTTACTACTTTAATGTTATACGAAAACCTACCGAATTAAAATTAGGTGGTAACATTTTTGAATTTGCTCCACCTAGAAATAAGTTTAAGATTAATTCTGTGATAGAATTTGAAGCAGTAGATTCTCAAAATAATCCACTAGCTTATGAAATACTACCTCAAGATAAAAATGTTCCAACTATACGTTTATGTGTTTTTATAGATAACAATACAGTAACAGGAAATGCGACAATAACTCTAGCAGGTGAAGCAGTAGTAGATGAGTGTGGATGTCCATTACCTGAAAATTGTCACGATAGAATAAATGTTAGATGGTCATCAGTTACTCCAGTACGTTTAGATGATGTATCTGATATAATTGAGTATGATACTGCACCAGTTATAGCAATTTCTGAAACTAAAGTACCATGGACTTATCAAACTTATGAAGATGTAGCAAGTATAAATCCAGGAGCTCCTGGATCACCTTACACAGTATCTGGTACATATAACCCAATATACAATTCTCAACAAACTAATTCCGGTAGTAATTCAGATAATGGTAAATTTTTATATACTAGAGATATTGAACCAGACACTTCTAGTCTTGGTCAAGGTACTATTCAAGTATATACAGGTAATTTTCAATTTTCATCTAGTATGGTAGGAGGTATATTGTATGTTTCTGGTGGATTGGATCATATAAGCAGCCCGCTTCCATCATTTAATCAAAATCTTCACAGAGCTCCTGCGTTTTATGCTACAATTAGTGCAGTAAAAAATGCAACTACCGCTGAAGTTCAACCTGCTTATAGTATTAAAGCAATTAATCCAGGTGGTGATGTACAAGACTTTTCAGCTAGAACCTTTGACTCAAAATTAGGGTTTCGATTAGCTTGGACTGAAACATCCGCATCAATCTCTTATACTGATCCAGAGGCTGATACTACCACGATGACTCGAGTAGAAAAAACTGTAGAACAACACACCTCCTTTGCAGATATATCTATAACTGGGCTAAAGCCAGTATGTGGTGTTGCAACTGATGTTGAAGTATTTGTAAAGAGTAATAGGGTAGATGGTCCAATTACTAAATTAACTGAATTTCCTATACAACCGACAAATACTTCTATTGATGATTCAAGGTCTACAGCTGAAGGTAATAGTAAAGAGTTTGTGGATATTGGTAAATTTGCAAATCAAGGTATAATTGATACTTACTGGGAGGTAGGGAGTAATATACCAGCAACTACAGCTGCAACTGTACTTACATACCAAACAGCTAAATTTATGGATTCATGTAAAATAGGAGGTGGTACACCAGCTTCAATAGCTGATTATTCTAACTATATTACGTTTAATACAAAAGCAGCTTACATAAAAACTCTAGATTCAAATACAAACTACTTTATTGAATTTGATGCATACTCAGATATAGTTACAAACAATGATCCAAACGCAAAGATTGAAATATACATTTCAGGATCAGGAGTTAATCCAACCAATAAATCTAATCCAGATGAAACTGTATTAGGTCAGTATATAGGTTGTATTGAAAATGTTGGTACAGCTCCTGCAGGAGAAACGTTTATAGGGAATAGTTTTGAATTTAAAAATATAGTAGCAGGTAAAACTAAACCTATATTTGTTGTACGTTCTGGTACTTGGGCTCTACGAGATGTAAAGGTAACTACCTCACCAGGAGTACCTGCAGTTACAGGTATCACACCAAATTCGATTCGTGCATTAATTCCTATGCCAGCGATAACTAAATTTAATGACGAATATAGTTTTGAGTTAAGATACAAGAACAAAAATACTACTGCTAACAAAGTATCCACTCTATCTAAAGGTGTACAGTTTGAAGGTAATGATCCAAGTGCATTTTTAGCTGGTCAACCAAATTCTTATATATCTAACCCAATCTATCACGGTCTCACAGCTATAACATCATCTAAAAACTTCTACGTGACTGGATCAGTTTATGTGTCTGGTGATATAAATGCAAATGCATTTCATACAAATATAATATCAAGTTCAATTTTATTTGAAGAAGGTGACACAGTTTTTGGTAACGATTTAACTGATATTCATATAACTTCAGGTAGTGTTTTTATCACCTCATCTCTTATACAAAATATAACAAACAATTATACTATAAAACGACCTGAGGGTGATAAGGTATTTACTATCCTAGAAGGTCATGTTACTCAGAGTGGTGATATACGAGTCGATCAACCTGGAACAACAACACCAGCTATAATAATAAAAAGTGACGTAGCTGGAGTAGCAACTATAGCTAATGGTAGTGATGATGCGGTAATTCTATTAGACGATAATGATAGAAATTTATATTTCTTTGATAAAGGGGATGAGTATATAAAAGGTGACGGAGCTGCCCTCCATATAGCAGGTGCTGCTATTTCGATGTCCGCTAACAATGGAATTCATATTGTCGGAGCTAAACCTATTGACTTTAGAGATCAGGGTCTTAGTATATTATCAACAACCGATGGTCAATTAGATATTGATGCAGATGGTGAATTAGAAATAACTTCCCCTATAGTTGATATTGATGCATCAACAGGTATACATTTAGATGGTGCTAATCTTGACTCTAACTGGACAGTAAATACTAGTAATCGAATCTATTTTAGAGATGCAAATCAAATTATTGGATCATCTGCAGCAGGTCAGTTAGATCTGAATGCAAGTGGAGAGCTTGAATTAACCGCACCGGTTGTTGATATTGATGCATCATTTGGATTAGCTCTAGATGGTGCAAACCTTAACTCTGACTGGACAGTTAATGGATCCAATCAGATAAATTTTAGAGATACAGAATCATATATACTATCTCCTGGTGCAGGTTACATGACTATACATGCAGGTAAAGGTGTATTGCTAGGAGACGCTACCAGCGCGGTAACTGCTTCAGCAATTAGTGCAAGTAGCACAATTACAGCATTCAAAATAAAAGCAGGTGATAATAGAAGGGGACTTAGTTTTACTGGTAATATAACAGCCTCAGCTAATATAAGTGCAAGCAAAACAGTAACTGTCAAAAAATTACAAATTGAGGATTTAGGTGCAATTTACCGAAATGTTGACGGAGGCCTTAATTTTGGTCAATCAGGAACTAGATTAAGTATTAACCTTGCTAACATAACAGCCTCAGGAAATATAAGTTCAAGTGGAAATATGTTTGCGAGTATGTCTAGTGCAGCTGGTCAACCATATTCAACCCTTCTAGTAAATACTCAATCTGGTGAATTCTTTTATACTGGAAGTTACGGAGGTGGAGGTGGAGGTGGAACCACTGCTAACAATTCAACTATCACAGTAACTGCAGGTGATGGTATTAGATTTGCATCTGGTGACGGTGCATTTACAACAAACCAATCAGGAAATGAAACTATAGCAGATATTGCAGTAGACGTTTCTGATTTTGCTGGTACAGGTTTAGCAGATGATGGATCTGAAAATTTAGTAATTGATGTTGCTAGTGATACCGGTGCAGGGAAACACTTTTTAACTTTTGTCGACGGTAATTCCGGAGCTCAACAGATAAAGACTAATGACCAACTTTCATTTGACCCATCAACACAAACAGTAGTGTTTGGTCCTGCTTCAGTTTATATTGATGGACATGGTAGTATAACTGCTTCAAAAAATATATGGGTGAGCCATAGCTCAGCTGACGGCCAGAATAGTTTTATATCAGCTAGTCAAGGTAGACTTACACACATAACCGCTTCAGTTGTAACTGCAAGTACTATTGGATCTGCAACTGGATCTTTTGGTAGAGTAGTAGCAACAACGCTTATTGGTGATGGTAAAGGTATTACAGGAGAAGGAGCAAGTCTAGATCGAGGTTCCGATGCTAGAGGTGATATTCTATATCGAGGAGCTACAGAATATCAAAGACTAGCAGCAGGTACAGCTGGTTATGCTCTAATAATGGGAGATGCAGATCCAACTTGGGCACTAGTTGATACCGGTAATATAGCTGACGATGCAATAGAAGAAGAACAAATTGGAGCAGGGGAAGTTAAAACAGCAGCCCTTGCAGATGATGCAGTTGACGCAGACAAATTAGCTGCGAATGCCGTAGTAAATGCTTCTATAGCTTCAAATGCAGCAATAGCACATTCAAAACTTGCAGCACTTGCCGCAACTAAAGTATTAGTAGGAAATGGTTCAAATGTAGCTACTGAGGTAGCATTATCTGGTGATGTAACTATGAATAATGCAGGAGCAGTTACTATTGGAGCAACAAAGATTATAAACTCCATGATTGGAGACGGTGCAGTAGATACTGAAGAAATAGCAGACGATGCAATAACTTTAGCTAAGTTAGCTGATATAGCGACAGGTAAGATTATATATGGAGCTGCATCAAATACCCCTGCTCATTTAGCAATAGGTACATCTGGTCAAGTACTAACTGCAGCAGGTGACCCACTACTACCAACCTGGGCAGATTCAACAGGAGGAGCTCATGGGTCAGATACCTTTGTTCAGTTTAATGATGGTGGTTCAGCTTTAGGAACAGATTCAACTTTTACATTTAATAAAACTAGTAATGTTCTAACTGCTGGTTCAGCAGTTACTATATCTAATGCACTAGGTAAGAGTCCTATGCATATTGCAAATATACCACCAGAAACTGGTAACGGTTTAGTTTTACAGAGAGATCGAGTAACTGGAAATGTATTTGCCGGTAATATACAGACAACATATAATAATATTACAAACACTTATATAACTCAAATTGTAGCTAACACAGAAAGCACTGATCCAAAAGGAGATCCAGTATCATATGGCCAACTAGTAGCTGATGCATATGTTTCCCTTGATGGTTTAGGAGCATCACAAATACCAGGTCCTGCAATTGTTATGGGATCAGGTAGTATAACATTTTATACATCATCATTTACATCTTCAGCTGGTCAAATAGCAGGAGGTACTGGATCAGCTTTAATGCACTTTTTCCAAGACCGTAAAGCAAGTGACGATGGCATGTCTTTTGTAATGACAGGATCTACATCTGCCAAAGTATATTTTTCAGGTTCTGGTAAGTTTGGTATAGGAACAACTGATCCAACCAATGAAGTAGATATTAAAACTGATACATTTAAAATTCGTTCAAAAGATGGAACTAAAGAAATTGAGTTTGGTGAAGAAGGGCAGTTAAGAACACGAAAATTCTCAGGAGTAGGTGGAGGTGGAGCTCTCGAAACAACAGGGTCAGAGGTAGTAATGTCCTATTCACCTGGTACTTTTGATACTCCTGTACGAGCAAGGGCAGGTGACGTGATGGGATCTATTAGATGGGAAGATGAGTCATTTGCTTCAGACATAAAACGGAAGGCATCTACTCCAATGCAGATAGATGGTATTATATCATCTGCAACTGTATCTGGAGTATCAGGTTATATATCATTTAAAACATCACAAGCAGAAGCGATTGATGCAGGACCAGTAGAGCAGTTTGCAATACGTGAAGGATCAATAATATCATCAGCTAGTTTATCTATTTCAGATGGTAATAGTTTAGTATTAGGTACTTCTAAAGACGGTGTAGATAGATCAATAAAATTTTTACATACAACTGCTCCATTTATTATGGGTATAGATGATTCTCAAGATAGATTTGTAATAAATCAAGGAGGTGCATTTGTATCTGAGAACGATGTTGAACTTTCTAGTAATTCATTTAATATAGGATCTAGTATCGCATTTAATGTTACGCACTATGCAGCAATCTTAGGTGGTGTACATGTGGGTGGAACTTCTGACCCAGGGGATGATAATTTAGTAGTTGATGGTACAACTACATTAACTGGTAATATAACAGCGACAGGTAATGTAACTGCTTCAAATAATGTAAGTGCAAGTGGATATTTTGAAGGTAACAGAAAATTTAAGCAAACAGTTAATCAAGTAGCTGGTAATGCGGATGGTGACATAGTATTTTTTGGTAATACAACATCAATGACTGCAGGGAGTGTATATGTATACACTAATGCATCAGCAGCTTGGGTAGCAGCTGATAGCGATTCAGCTGAAACCTCTACCGGATTACTTGCAGTAGCTCTAGGAGCCGCTTCAGATACAAATGGAATGTTATTAAGAGGTTCAGTAACTTTAACTGCAGATAATGGTACAAAAGGTGATGCATTATATATAACCGCAACTGCAGGACGACCAGGAGCAGCACCAACAACAGCAGGATCAATTGTCCGTGTAATAGGATATGTATTAGATTCTACTAACTACCAGGTATGGTTTAATCCAGATAATACATGGGTAGAATTAACTTAACAGTAAAGGTATACTAATTATTATTATGAATATAAAACAAACATTAGGTAGCTGGTTAGTACAAAAAGTATTAAATGAACAAAAAACGATAAAGACTATAGTTGCAATCTATCCAGGTAGATTTCAACCAATGGGTGCTCACCATGCACAAGCTTTCAAATCAATACCTTTTAGACAAAAATTTATAGCTACCTCTAATAAAGTAGCTCCTCCAAGATCACCATTTAATTTTGCTGAGAAGAAGAAGATAATTTCAGCTTATGGCTTAGGTAGTAAACTGGTACAAGTAAGAGATCCTTATAAAGCACAAGAAATATTAAGCAAATATGATCCTGAAACTACCGCAGCTGTATTTGTAGTTGGAGCAAAAGATGCATCTAGACTGAGAGGTAGATTTTTTAGACCATGGAAAGGTAAAGCTGAAGTTAGTTACAGAGATGGTGCATATACATTTATAGCCCCTCATGTCTCTATGAACGTCCCAGGTTATGGAGCTATGTCAGGTACAAGTTTACGAGCAGTACTTGGTGATAAAAAATTAGATCAAAAGAAAAAACAACTCATATATAAAGGTATATTTGGACATCTAAAAAATTATAATTGGATAGTTAAAAAATTAGAAAAACTAAACGAATCAGTTTCTAAACAGCTTATTTTTAAAGAAAAATTATATTCAAAAAAATGGTGGAAGATGCAATTAAATGAAGGAGGAGCTTACGGTCATATGTCTCATCCATTCGATGACAAAGGATTAAAATTTGGTGATTTCAAACAAATTATTAGTAATGCCCTGCAAGGTCATCTAGATCTAGAATCATCAGCAACTGAAAAAACTGATGGACAAAATCTTTTTATAACTTGGAACAATGGATTAAAAGCTGCTAGAAATACAGGTGATATAAAACGAGGTGGTATGAGTGCAAAAGGCGTAAAGCTAAAATTTGCAAATAGAGGTAATATTGAAAAAGCTTTTAATTATGCAATGAGGGATCTAGCAAAAGCAATTAGTGGGTTAAGTGATAAGCAGAAGAAAAAAATATTTGATGATGGTAATAATTGGGTAAACATGGAAATTATGTACCCAGCATCGGCTAATGTAATAGTATATGATGCACCATATTTACAATTCCATAATGTATTACAGTATAAGCATGGTTCAGCTATTGGTACTGTAACGGGAGGAGCAAGAATACTAGCTGGTATGATAAATCAAATTAATCAAAGTTTACAGACCAGTTTTAGTATAATAGGTCCAAAAGTATTAAAAATTAAACCACATCAAGACTTTGGAGTTAAGAGACCATACTTTATAGGAAAGTTATCAAGCTTAATGTCTAAATTTGGTATGAAAGATTCAAATACATTTGGTGATTATCATCAAGCTTGGTGGGAAAATTTTGTAGATAAAAAGATAGGTGCAGTAGACAATAAAATAAAAGTAGGTTTAGTAAAGCGTTGGGCATTCTTTGATAAATCATTTAGATTGAATAAAAAATTTATTGAAGATGAAAAAATTCTAGCTAAAGCTAAAGATTTTGATAAAATAAATCACGCAAGTCAAGTAAAGAAAAATATGTTTCCTTTTGAAACCCTATTCTTCGAATTAGGAGCAGAAGTTCTTAAAAATGCTGATGGATTCCTTGCAGCAAGCCCAGATCGAGCAGTTCAGAGTATACGAAAGCAGTTAGCAAAAGCAATTAGTGATGTTAGAAAAGGTGGAGATTTAAAAAAATTAAATAGGATGCACGCTCAATTAGCTAAAATTCAAGCTATAGGAGGGTTTAATACAATAGTACCAAGTGAAGGCTTAGTATTTGTATATAGAGGAAATACGTATAAACTAACCGGAGCGTTTGCTCCAGTAAATCAAATAACAGGTATGATGGCATTCTAACATGTTTTATTATATACTACCATACTTATAATATATGAATTTAGATATTAAAATAGGTGATACTATACTAACTGGGCGGTTTAAAAATAAAAAAGTCATAGTTAAAGAATTTGGTACTGATGCAAAAGGTCAACCTACTATTAATGGAAGACCGATGTTAAATTTTCGTATAAAAAAATTAATGCCAGATACAAAAAAAGCTAAAGAAAAAGAAATAAATATTTTTGATTCTAAATTGCGGGAATGTGTCAGCAGAGTTATAGATAAACAAATAGGTAAAAGATAAGTTATGTCAAAATTAAACAATGTAAAAGCAGTTAATCAGATGATACGAGGAGAGCATAGAACTCAAACTCGTAAATCTAAAGGTTATGAAAAAAAATCTATAGAAAGACAGGTTGGTGATACATGGGAAGATGCAAATGGTCAATCATGGGTTCAGAAAAATGGATATAAGGCTAAAGTTAGTAGATTAAGTAATATACGAGCAGTAATAGAGCAATCTGTATGCCCTGTTTGTAGTAAACATGCAACTCGATTTGATAAACAGTTCATAACACGAGAAGGCAAATGTCATGACTGTATAGTCAAGGAAGAGACATTAATGTCTTGTGAAGGGTATATTAAGAAAGAACCTATTTATCAACAATGGGAACGTAATAAAATTAAAAAAAATGTCGAAAGTTTCTTAAAGGACGCATCTAAAGATGTAGAACTATTAAAACAAAAATTTACTAAAAGTGAATATGTTAATAGTGATGGTACAATTGATAAATGGAAAATACCTGAATCAGTTAAGTCGATAGAACAAAGTATAGATAAACAGTTTGGTGATTTTAAAGACCAGTTACTAGAAAAATTAAAACAGGGGGATAAAAATGTCGGGATTAAAAAAACAACTACAG
>TARA_R110001592_G_scaffold212645_1_pt1 | contig 10060 bp, 11 predicted proteins | sample TARA_R110001592 | Tara Oceans TARA_R110001592 (sample SAMEA4398387) | marine metagenome | biome: Polar Biome; feature: [SRF] surface water layer (ENVO:00010504); material: water (ENVO:00002006), including particulate matter (ENVO:01000060) such as... | depth 5 m | reverse complement strand
GTGATCACTGGAGTATTGCAAAATTACATAAACTTTCAAAGCATAGATAATGAAATTGCTTTCACATTTGTAGCTTTATTCGGCGGGATAGCTTTTTTATTCGGCCTTAAAAAAGATGAGTAAACCTTGCAATCTGTCCGTGCTGCTTAGAATGTAGAAATCCCTCAATGGCTTTAGGTGCGTGCTGGTATCCGTTTCTATGGTGCCATGAATCTGTCCCACTTGGAGATCTTAAACTTTCAACCGTCACACCTTGGTAATCCTTTGAAGTCTTGTGGTGTACGTGGTGAGTATAAACATACCGGTGTTTAGTTGTGGCCCAATAATCTTTTGCTTCAACTGCCATTAATAAAGGTAAGTCATTGGCTTTTGCCCCATCACCGTGTGTGGTCCCTATTAGGGAAGTTCCATAAGCATAATACTTCCGGTGTGCAATAGAGCAATCAAAGGTTATATTACTATTTTTTCTAAACCAAGTTTGTATTACATCGGCCAAGAAAAACCCGCTTTGATAATCGTGATTTGAAGGGTTGAAATGAAATACAACATCAGCAACTGGAAGCAACATCTCCAGCACATCCACATATATTTGCTTTGCCTTTAAAAAATTGCTGTACCACATACCATCCGTATCTTGTGGAGTGCCGGCGGTTGTTTTATGTGGGCTGTCAATATGCAAAATATCGTTGCCACCGATGAATAATATTTTATCTATGTTATACCCTTGGGATTTGTCAATAATGCCTTGTACCCCCTCTAAAACGCGTTTAACCGCAATGTTGGTATCATAGTCCTCACCCGTCTCAAATGCTTCACACAATTTCCCAATGTGTACATCAGCGGGATCAATCACCAATAGATGCCCATCCTTTGACTTTTTGCGTTTTATCTTTGGATACTTTGGGCTGTATCCTTTTAAGTCTTTTATTAGTTTTTCGCGGATTTTATCATAAGAAACCGCCCCTTCGTAATCTGGGTTTGTAAAGAATAAAGATGTGTCTTTTGTTTTAACCCACCCGTGCTTGACCGATTTGGTTGGCACCCCGGCATTGTCACAATAGTTGTCTATCTTTGATTTGTGCAAGCCATAACGCTCTTTAATTGTCAACGGTGCTTTGCCAATTATAGGGCTTAATCTGATGAAGTAATCTTTGCGGCTTTCGTGTTCGCCTTGTGGGTGAGTGTTAAATGCGTCTAAATATATATTATTCTCCATATTCTTTGTTTACGTCGAAACTTGGGCACGCCTTATTGCCAAACTCATTGTGGCCGTGAATTGTCAAGCTACCATATTTTGCTTTGAGATCGGATATTAAACACCTCAACCCTTCTTTCTGTGCTTCTGTCCTAGTGTCTTTTGGATGCTCCATATTTGCATCTACTCCGCCAATATAACAAACGCCAATGCTGCCAACATTCTCACCTCTTGTATGTGCCCCTATGCTATCAATGTGGCGGCCTATATTAACAGAGCCATCTAATTCAATGACGTAGTGGTAGCCGATATCTGCCCAGCCCCTATTCAAATGCCATTGGCGGATTGTTTCGGTTTTTACATTGCGGCCTTCTGGAGTGGCTGAGCAGTGAATAATAATCTTATCAATTTTTCGCATAATTAAAATGAACCGTCACGATGAATAAGTACAAAGTTAATGTATTATAATTAACTTTGTCATCCGGGGCGATGTACTCCCAGCCCAAAGCAAATCTATCATGCGGAAAATGGAATGCTAGTGTGACACTCCAACTCACTAAAATTGCTTTTTAACGTCTTTAATCTTATTAATTATAACCTTAATCTTATCAATGAACGAATAGCCTTTTACTTTAACAAAAGACTCATCCATAGATTTCACCTCAATAGATAGCAGCACTAGGGCAATTAATTTCGTAGATATAAACTCTACACTAATCACGCTCATAGTTAGTGCATTTATTATGAATACATCAGAAGCATATATCAGCATTACCGCCGCCACATAGCTAACCAACTTTGGCACTAAGCCATTGCGGAATATTTTGCTTGTTATTTCTTCGCCAGTTTTCTTAGCCTTCCAAAGTCCAAAGCAAGTATCTAATATGGTAGCCAATGCCACCATAAGAATAATGCCCTTTATCGGAGCGAAGAACAATACCAAAGTTGTCAATATAGTACTAAGATATATCTTCATCAGGAATCACGCAATAAGGGCTTTCAGGATTAGCAATGCAGTACCCTTTAAGATAAAGCGAGTCATCTCCAGCAAAGGTATGAACGCCAACGGGGTTAGGCCATACGATATAAGCGTCTAAGCTATCTACGGTCTCATTTAAGAGCATATCTACGGCGTACATAGTACTTAGGTCAGTGCATTCCCCTTCTTCGTCATAAGCAAAGCAAATGTGCCCTATCTCGACAACTGCGTTTATCTCAGGTATTAAAGTTTGGTTACCCTCTTCGTCTGAGTTGTAAAGAGTTGGTCTAATGGTTGCCCATTGCTCATCTGTAAATTCGTATTTTAAAAATATCATAGTGTCGTTAGTGTTGCTAGTGTTGCGTCATCTAGTGCTGAAGGAAAAATTTGTAATTCTTGCAATTTGCCGTTAAAATCTGCATTACCTAAACCAATGCCCACAAAATCCACAATTGATAACGGATTTGTGAAGGTAAAAGTAGTAGTACTGCTTGTAATTAAAGAGCCATTTATATAAACCTTAGAACCGCCACTTTTATATAATACTGCCACCTTTATAAACTGCGTAGCATCTGTAAGAGTAGTCGTATGAAATAATTTATTGCCGCTTTGTCTTATGAGTATTTTAAATTCATTCAAATTTGTACCATACCAAATAGCTATTTGATTGCTTGCACTGCCATCGCTGATATTAATTACTGAAGATATAGGACTTGTATTTGTAAATGATGCTATTTTAGCATATAAAACCCCTTCCGTTTGCCCTATCACACTACTCAGCCCCGTTGTGCTGCTTTCATCTGTCACTCTCGTCACCGTAGTGCCTGAGGTGTTGATTAGTGAAGTTTCATAAGAGCCTTGTTCTGCTTGATACCCATATAAAAGCATAGCAACTGAATCTGATGTGTTTTCGTTACCCCTTAATTGAATGTGTTGATTTATATTTGTATTAGAACTTAACCCAACAAAAACAAACCTTTTCCATTCAGAAGTTAAAGTAAATAAAGCGTCTCCACTTGAATTATCAACGGCAAACTTTACAACCTTACCAACATCAGATGAACTATACGCCTTTGCATAAAAGCTAAATGTGTAATCCGTTGATGTAACACCAGTAAAATTATCAGTCAACCTACTTCTATCAGATGATGTTGAACCTCCATTCAAGTTTAGTTCAACTTTAAAAGCATTGTTTGTCCCATCTGGAGATATTCCTTGATTTGCCGAAACAATTGGTGCGGATGCAGTTCCGCCAGCACCTTTTTCCCAAGCCGCATTACTAAAATCCTCACTATAAGTCATAAAATTTGTTCTCTGAGGCTCCAAAAGTAGCGAACCACATCCGTTAGAGTAGTCTATGCGAGGGATGTTTGAGGTGATTACTTCTTTGACGCTTACGTTGTCGATTGAGCCTATGAAACCAACAGAAGAAAAAAAGTTTACGTATGTATATGCCGATTCAGGGATATAAAAAGTATAAATGCCAACCCCATTTATTAAACCGCTGTTAGAGGTACTCCCCACTCTAAGTCCTATACTGCCGGAAGTGTAAGCAGAGCAAGTTACTACTACCTTACTAGTTGAGCCACTTGTAAAATTAACGACTTGATAAGCACCGTTACCTCCTGAGAAATTAAGGTTTAATTTACCCCCACTAATTGCAGTACTGCCTGAGAGATACCATCCCGTATTAGTCGCAAAATCGCCATTAGTAACTAACTCACTCCCAATAACAGAAGCCGTCTCTATAAGCCCTTCAGCATTTACCCTCGTAGCTGTACTTGCTCGTGCGAAGGTTAGGTCTCCCGTTCCATCCGTTGGCTTTAGACTGTATATCTTACTCTCCTTATACCCGCTTGGGTAAGCTATTAAACTAGCGTCGTCGTATAAACTCATTGTAAATTATTTAAAAATGCTATTGTGCAACTATTATTCTCTACCACTCCACTAGCCGCCAACACTCTTACCTGATAGGCTTCAAAAATGATTTTACCAAGGTTTACCCCGCTATCTATTTTGCCGTATTGGTAGCCGTACCCGTACATATTACCCTCTAATTAATAATACAGACCCACTAGCAACAACAACGCTTTTAAACGCCTTGTCCCCCTTTGGTCCTAATATCATACCCTTTGTAATTGTTTTGCCGCTCACGCCCCATTCTGCCACTACATCGGTATCATCTTGATCCGTTAATGTAGTAAATACTGCGTCCTCGTTTACCACCAAAAATTGGTAGTTATCTGATGAAGTAGCCGCAACGGTTCCATCCGTATACTTGCCGCCGTCCATTCCTACTAAATTATCTAAAGTTATTGCCATTTTTTTTATTTGTTAATTTTTTAAACCCACGCACTCCCATTATAAAAATTGGTAGTGCTTGTGGTTGTGTTAAATATCATCAGCCCAGGATTTGGCGAAGAAATCGCATTTCTTTCTGTGGTTGTCACATTCAAAAGTTGTCCATCACCGGTATTGGTTCCGCTTGTGTTCAATAGCCTTGCTTTGCTTGCACTATCGAATGATATCTTTAAGGTATTAGATAGAATATCTTGAATATTATTTGCAACAATATAAACCAAGCCATCAGGTGATGAGGTCACCATTCCTTCCAACTGGGTAACTCCTAATATGGTTTTTAAATCGGCTTTTGTGATCTTTCCATTATCAGATGCTGAAAGCCCTACTAATTCAGTAAAATCCGTTACCGCTGTGAATTCTGAAAATTTTATACTCATTTTATTCTTTTGTTATGCTTACGCTTGCTTCTGTTATTAAAAAAGCACCCGATTCCGTTACTACAAAACCAGATGGTTTTACTTTGCTTTGTCTTATTGAATATTCCATAATCACCCTTGCACATTGGCTGGTGTTATCAAATAATATTTCTTGATTGCTAAATAATGTTTGCCTAATATCTTTACCGTTTACCGTGCCTTTGTACCTATGCAAAATTGTTTCTATTGCATCGGCTATGTTTGACGCTTCCAAAAATCCAGCGTTGCCATCTTTGCCCTTTGATGCGTATATATTTATCTCAACGTCGTGATTTATAATTGAATACCCATCTTTAAAGTTCTCCGGCGTTCCACTTTCTGTGATTATTACACGCGGAAATAGATCCTCTTGTGCGGAAATTCCATAGTTCAGTTGTGCAACTAAACTAGTAACCGCCGAAACGTTTAATAAAGAATATACAACATCACCAATCATTTAGTGCAAATTAAATCAATAAGCAAATTAATTGTATGTAATTTATTTTACCTTTTTGATTGTTTTGCAGTTTTAGATGCGTTGCAACTTTTGCAAAGTGCTTGGAAATTATTGGTATCCCATTTATCACCGCCCTCAGATACCGGCTTGATGTGATCCGTATAATATGATGGCTGTGTACATTGGTCCACCTCGCACACGGGGTTTGTCATTTTGTAGGATATTGATAATTTACGCCAAGCCTGGGTGTTGTAGAATTTTAAATCTTCCTGATCTTTCAACCAATTAGTTTTTTCTTTCCTTGGGTTGTACTCCTTAATGGAATGCACCCGCTTTGGCATTGTTGGCATTATTCAGGTATGTAAATTGTACCGGTAAATTTATACACATCACTAGCATTTTCTATATATATATTCCCGTCCACATACCTTATTTCATTTGATAGCATTGGAACCGCTATGGTAGGAACTCCAGCAACGCCGGTTGTTTGCAAGGTGTCAAATCTTACCACTTCCCCCACAAAATCTTTATAGTCCCTTATTATTGTTACTCCAGCGGGAATGTCAAATTCTACCACTATACTATCTACAACCATAGCTGTATCAGTTACAATCATATCCGCACTACATACAACCGTCAATAAAGTTTCTTTTGTGTCTTCGTATATTAGCCTAAAAGTATCACCGTTTTTTATTTCGCTAAAGTCTGTGATATCACAAGGTAGTGATGTAATTGTTGCGGCAAATATTTCTTCTGTGACAAATCCCAAATTTTCCTTTTCTTGAAAATAATTCATCATCATTGTCTCACCTTGGCCCTCACCAGTGATTGGATCACCTAAATCTACATTTGAAGTCAACCCGGCTCTTGCTGTTATCACTTCAAACCACATTCCATCATTCTCATCCATTGTATAATCCTTTCGCATGTTCATGCACGCAAATGTTTTATTGTTGTATTGAATGGTTTGGATAGGGTAATAATCGCCGTCAAATTTGCCCATGTACTTTTGTAACGGTTTGAATTGCAAACTCATTGCCTCGGCCACTCTCAATGCTGAAAGTGACATATTATCATCAAAATCACCATCCCACAAATTCACCTCTTCTAAGGTTACAGATCCAGCCCCTAAGTAGTTTGTGTTTACACTTAAAGTATTGGTACTTATTAAATTATTGCCTTCATTTATTATTAATTGGCCAAGGTCTAAATCTTTAGTAAATGCGGTTGATGGGTTGTCTATATAAATTTCTTCACTTCCTTGGCTTCTGTCCGTAGGTGTAAATATTTCTAATTCTTTTGTTAAAAATAACGTGTGGTAAGCGGGTACTGCTCCGCCGGTTAGTTTGGTTATTATAAACTCTATTTTTATTTCAGCATTATCAATGTCGTAAGGGATAACTGGAGTATCCCATTGTAATTTTCGCCAATCTAAATCGCGGCTGTCTATTATTTTATTCCAATATCTTTTGGTCGTTATCAAGTCATCCCCCCAATAAGGAGCGATTGAAAATCCACCAGCTAAAAACTTATTCCCGCTAGTAATATGAAGCCGCATTTCTACTTGAAATTTAAAAGCGGTCCATCCTAGACCCCCAGTTTGAATTGCTTTTGCGTCTAATGATACAACAAAAGAATTTCCTACTGATAACCCGCCAACTACGTTTCCCACGTTAAACGATATTTCAGGGTTTAGTAAAGTCGTAGAATTTGGTTCTCTTATTTTAGTATTTGTGTCTGTGTATAGCAAACTATAAGAATCAGTGGCTGTTGCGAATCTTATTGTATCAGATCCAACCGTTTCAATTGACGCTCTTTTAATACCATACATATTCCCAAACTTACCCATTGCCATCGGAATCAACCCGCTATTTTTAAATGAATATAGAGCCGTGGTGTACGTATTATTTGTTTTATTAAAATCTCTATACCTAAATGTACTAGTTGCGTCATAGTTCCTGATTTGATGCACCCAATACATACCGTCACAATGCACTATTCTAGCACCAAATAGTTCTAAAATACCTTTTAGAGAATTCCTACCCGTTTTAAACCTTGTTTCACTTTTGCCTTCCTTTTCTAACAATAAATTTTCCGGCATATAAGAATAATCTAATATAGAAGAAGTTGAATCTATCCCAGCAATGTCAGGTGTTGAATATTCAATACTGTCTCTTATATACGTTTCACTTGCTCCCCAAAATTGATCTAATCCGTTTAAATCTAAAATGTTTTTTATTATTACAATAACCTTAGATAAGTTCAATGATGTTATGTCACCCTCATAAAATACATCCCTTATCCTATCAATACCGTCTATTGCTTTGAAGGTATACGGTGTTGGCTTGTCCATATTATCCCACTCAATCAAATCAGCAACAATATTACCTACCCATTCTAATTCATACACACTAGATACTTCTCTGTAAACTACGAGTCGCATATCATCGTCATTTATAGTGAGATAAAAATCTAAAAATCTATCAAAATAAGCATCCCTATTTGCAAAGATTATTGTTGTGCTGCTAGTCATTAATGAAGAGATAATAATATCATCTTCATTTTTCCATTCAGTTTCTAACCCTTGTATTCTTGGACTAAACGAAGGAACAAAACTAGCCGCATCACTTACGTCATTTTTAATGATTGTTTGATCGCTATAAACTGCATCTGCCAGCGTTATTTCTGTCCTATCTTCACTAACGTTATAAGTAAAAGAAACAACCGTGTCAGTTTCACCTAAAAACTCTTTTAAGCAATCCTCATTTTCAAAGGTTCCACCGTCTGCCAATACTCTAGCTTTATATGCCGCGGAAATATTTGTTGTTCCAAACGTTAATGCTTGGTTGTTTTGTAAGTAGTCGCTCCAATCATAAGCCAAGTAAAAAACACTACCAGCCCCGCCAATAATTGGGGCGTTTAATCCTATATAACTTTCACTGTGCAGTTCTGCTTTATAGGTTATTCCGTCGTTGCTTATAATCGTGCTACTAAAATACTTCATTATCTGCCAAATGCTCTTTCTCTTTTTTGTGTAATTATCAAATCCCTACCTGATAATGTTATATTGTTATCAAATGAATACCCGTTGTCACTATTATTAAAAGCCGATCCGCTTCCGCTGTAAGATGGTGAAGTTGCTGATGACCCACTATCAATCCCTTTTTTGCTTAAATTTGATATAGCTGCACCCGCTGCCACTAACGCAACACCGCCAATGATGGCAAGTGGTCCATTGCCTGACTTTATAGCAACATCCAACAACGTTTGTGCAATACCCATTGCAATCATCGCTTCTCCAAATTGGCCCATGAACTTACCGATGGAATCAAGCAACCCACGCCCAAAGTCTTGAACGGTCATATCGCCGCCGGACATAACATCTCCTATAAATTGCCCAAAGGATACAAGCCCCTCAGTTGCTAAATCTTTTAAGCCAGTTGTCAATGCCGCCCCCATTTCTTGTCCAAGTTCTTGGGCTTTCATTTTTGCCTCAAACGCCATTTCATCTACACTATCCAATAAGTTTTGTGTAGTCTCTGAAATTGATGATTTGTTTAAATGAACTTTTAAATCTATTGGTTTGGTTTCTGGAATGGTTATTTGTGTTTCTTTTGGTGCTAAACTTTTGAGCAACCCGCCACCTTTTATTTCGTTAAGTTTTATTTTAAATTTGTCAAGTTCTCCAGTTGCATCTTTTATTGCACTATTACTTGTTGTAAATATTTGTTCAATTTCTAACTTTTCGCCTTCCTTGCTTAATTCCTTTAACTTTTCTGTGGCATCTTCAACTAGTTTTTCAGAATCTTTAATGCTTGTACTTAGTGCTGCAATTTGTTTTTCAACACTAGCCATCCGGCCCATTTCAACATCAATAAATTCAGCACCTCGACCACCTCGCCTAATAGTACTCATGACGTCAGCCATTTGAGTTTCGAGTTTTGCCTTCAATAACTGCTCTTGTGCTTGTGCTGCTTTTATTGATGCAGTTGTTTGTTTTATTATTTCACGGGTTTCAAACTGTAATGCTTTTATAGTTTGCACGCTTAGTTTATTACCGTTATTTTTTAAATCTTCAACTTTTTTAAGTTGAGTTTCTAAACTTTGATAACTGACGTTTAAGTTAGCAATTGCCGCTTGACTTTTTGCACTTAGTCTTGTAGTTGATTTTATAGCCACATACAACGCAACAAATGCGGCTGTCAATATAGACAATGTGGCCAAAATTGGATTAGCTGCTAAAAATGCCAGTGCCGTTGATAACCCGCCAATTGCAAAAATCAATGGACCAATACCAGCCGTCATTGATGCAAGAACTAAAATAATATTTTTTGTGGGTTTAGATAGATTTGCAAACTTCATTGCCATATCTGAAACAAAATTTGCAATTTTACCAATGGCTGGTGCTAACATTTCACCAAAAGAAATCCCCAAACCTTCAGTTGCAGATTTTAGCTTCATCATAGACCCTTCCAAGGTGTTATCCATAATGTCAGCCATTCCCTTGGCTGCACCCTCAGAATCTAAAAGTGTATCATTTAACCCTTGTACTTTGTCAATATTTTCAGCCAAAACCAACGCGGTTGCCGTTGCTCTAGCATCAAAATACTTTAGTGCTGTGTCTGCTTTATAAGTAGAACTTGCAATCTCACTCAATGCTTCCTCCATACTAA
>TARA_R110001592_G_scaffold5081_10_pt1 | contig 10062 bp, 6 predicted proteins | sample TARA_R110001592 | Tara Oceans TARA_R110001592 (sample SAMEA4398387) | marine metagenome | biome: Polar Biome; feature: [SRF] surface water layer (ENVO:00010504); material: water (ENVO:00002006), including particulate matter (ENVO:01000060) such as... | depth 5 m | reverse complement strand
TTTATCTGAATGAAAATATAATGCTTGTAAAATTTCTAATTTCCTTTTAGTAAAAACTTGATTTCCTATTTTAATTTTAGATTTTTTCTTTTTTAAAAGCTTGGTTTCATTATAAAAGCAGTTTAAAATAACTTTTTTAAAGTTTGATAAATCGCCATCTTTACCTACAAATTCATCTACACCATTTGTAATTGCCTTCTCTTTAATAAAATTATTGTTTAGAGTCGTTAAGGCAATAATTTTAAAGTTAGATTTTAATGATTTTATTTCACTAATAAAATCTAGAGAATTTTTACCATTAAAATTCACATCTAAAATTAAAATATCAAAATGATTGCAGTAATTTGTATAGTTTATTAAATCATCTAAAGTTGTGAAAATTTCAATTACAGTTAGTTCGTTATGGATGTTTAAACTATCTTTAAGAGCCTCACAAAAGAATTTGTTATCATCAGCAATTACTATTTTTAATGTTGTTTTAGGCATCTTTAGGGGTTTTAATTGTAATTGAAGTTCCTGTTTTTTTAGTAGATTTTATATCTAAACTTCCATCAATTTGCAGAACTCTTTCTTTAATATTTTTAAATCCGTAAGAATTATTATTGATTGTATTTTTATCAAAACCAATACCATTATCTTTTACGGATAAAACAATTTGATCTTCTTTTTCATTATAAATTTCAATTTTAATTTCTGTAGCTTTTGAGTGTTTTATGGCATTGGTTGTTAATTCTGATATTATTCTGTATAAATGAATGCATTTTTCTTGTTCTAAGATTATATTTTTTATAGAAAATTGATACTTAATATTATTTTCTGTTAGCTGATTTAATTTGTCACAAAATTCAATTAAATTTTCATTAAAGTTTTCTGAATTGATTTTTGGAGCATACAGACTATTTAATAAATATCGATAATCTTTATAAAAAGCATCTAAAATTTCTTGAGTTTTTTCTTGTGTATTTTCATTTTTTTGTAATAAACGAAGCTTTAAAGCTTCTAAATATCCTCCAAAAGTATCATGAACATTATTTAGTAATTTATTACGTTCTGTTTCTTGTATTTTTAAAATAGAATCTTGAAAATTACTTCTTAATTTTAAGTTTTCTTGTCTTAAATTAATAGCTAGTAACTTTTCTTTTACAATTTCATGAACAATATAAAAAGTAACAAAAAGGGTTTCGATGACTGTAATAATGTAAAATAAATTCTCAATTAATATTGCTTCTAGCAATGTAACATTTACAGTTGGTTCTACGTTAAAATGAATTAAAGAAAAAACAGTGGAAAGTAAAAAAGCAATACCTAAATAGATTGGTAAAACTTTTTTGATAATTAAAATTAGATGCGTAATGATTACAATAACAACACAAATTCTCAATACAATCCAAATCCAAAATAAATCAAAAACTGAATCATTCATCAAAAATTTAAAACCAAAAAAAAGGAGTATCAAAAGAGAAATTATAGAAACTGATTGAAAGAGCTGCTTATAAAATTTTGTTTTTTTATCAAAAGGATAAAATTTTGAAAAAAACATAGCCGCAAAAAAGATGGATGAAGCTTGTGCTATTGTTTTTAAATTGGTAAATAAAAAGGAGTTTGAAAATAAAAGTTCGTTATCCCAAATTCCTTTAAAAACCATGTAATCTGTAATAATAAAGAAAATATAACCTGTATACCAAAGCATTTTATGTTGCTTTTGGGTGATAAATAATGTGATAATTATAAAAGCGAGTATTAGTAAAAAAACAATAATAGAAATTGTAAAATATCCATCAGTTTTTACAAGTTTTAAAAAATCATTCTGATTTAAAAATAATAATTTTAAACTAGTTGCATATCGATCACTATCATTTATTCTAATAAAAATATTGGCATTAGCGTATTTTTTATCAACTTTCCAAGTAGGTAATCTGTAATGAGTGTTTCTTTCTGATAAAGGGATGTATCGTTGATGTTTTTTTAAAGTAATTATAGAATCATTGTAATTTATATATACTTGACTATTTTTTAAATAGGTGCTCCAAATAGTAAAAAAGTGATCTTCTTTTAAATCTTTTGTATTAAAATGAAGCCAAGAATTTTCTAAATTTTCTAAATCGTGAAAAACATTTTTGCCAATTGAGATAGAGAAATCCCCTTTTTCGTACAGTTTACTAATATCTTTTATTGATAAAGTATCACTTTTCTGGTTTAGAAATGTTACTTCTTTTTGAAAAAGTTCGGTTTTATCCTCTTTAAACGTATTGCACGAAACAATGAATAAAAAAATGATATAAAAGAAGAATTTGTTCATTTCATACTAAAGTATGGTTTTTTTTATTCTAGACAAATTATTTTTGAGTATTCATTATAGATTCTAGAATATGTAGTAATTGTTCAACATCAGAATCATGAATTAAATAAAATATAACAAATGAAAACGTCTATCTTATTTTTTGCAATCTTATTTTCTGTAATGATTATTTCTGCTCAGAAAAAAATTCCAGAAGCACAAAGAAGTTCCTATAGAATTAGTAGTCATTCTCCAAGAGGCGATGGCTATATTTTAAGTAATATAAATTTCACTTCTAATGTAGTTTTAAACCAACCTAAAAGAGATAAATATGTCTGGCAGGCAAATATATATGAAAAAACCAATACTATTGTTGAAGGCTATATTTATAATGGTAAAAGGTATTCTAAAAACGAGTTACTAAATGATTTTAACATAGGGCTAAGTAAACCATACTTTAAAGTTAAGGTTATATTTAATAATGGTAAAAGTTTTACAGGTTGGTCAACATCTGGGCAAAAATATGACTATGTTAAAAATGATGAAAATACAAGTTTTGGTATAAGCAATATTTCTATTGTAGGAAATCCTAGAAGTTCAGGTATAGAAAGTGCGATAAAAAGAGAATTAAGAATTAAGGAACAAAAAAGGAAGAATGAAGAATTAAGAAAAAAAGAAGAAGAAAGGCTAAGAGTTGAAGAACTGAATAAAAAGATTGAAGAAGAAAGAATAGAAGCAGAAAACAAGAAAATTGAAGAAGAAAAATTAAGAGTTGAGGAAGAAAAAAGAAAAAAGAGAGAAGAAAAATTAGAAGAATTAGAAAAAGATGCTATAAAAATCCAAGAAGAAAAAGAAAAAGCTAATAAAGAGCGTTTTAGAATAGAAAAAGAAGCGATAGACAGGAAATTTGAACTTGAAAAAGAACAAAGAGAAAAACAAAGGGAAATAGAAGCCAAAGAATCTGCAGATAATGCAGCAGTTAGAAGAAGATTAGCAAAAAGAAGAGAGGAAGAGAGAAAGAAAAAGCAAGCTGCAGAAATAAATAAGGCAAGCAGAATGGGAGCAAAAGTTATTACAGGTACATTAAGCGCATTGTCAGATTGGGATGATTCTTTTATAGGAATAAGAATGAGTACAAGAACACTTTTTAGCAGAGAAACAGAATATTCTTTTACTCCAACAACCTACGAATTTACAATGGGTCAAGGTGGAGGAGGTTTTTTTATAGGATATGGGAGTCCAGAAAAAGGTAATGACAGTTTTGGCACTATGATTGGAGGATTAGAATTTCAATTATTTAACTTAAAAAATATTTGTAAAATTGGGCTTATTTTAGAAGGAGGTAAGGGAGATTTAAATGATAATACTATTGATAGTAGTGATCTTAGAGAAGTTCAAAGAGATGAGGTATGGTTTTATGGTGGTGGAATTTATATAAAATTATTAAAATATGCATATTTTTCATATACTGTTGGTAATTCACATTTTAACAAAGAAACTAGTACTAGCATCTTAAAACAGCAACCATGGGGATGGGTTACTACAAGTGAAACTTTAAAATATACAGAATTATACTCTGGTTTAAGGTTCGGTATTAATATACCTTTATGATTCTTATCAATTTAAGCTTGCTAGATGTAAAAATAATTATCCCCCTTAGAAATATTTTCAATTTTGATTATTTCTGCGGATTGATTTATTTCAATCCGTTTTTTTTTTAAAACGTCATTCCAACTTTAAAGTTTAAAACTCGACCGGTCATGTAATTCGGAATTCCAAATTGGGTTTTAGAATACACATCTCTAACCCAAGTATTGGTAATAGAATTCTGAATATCGAACATATTAAAAAGTTCCAAGCCAGCACTTAATTCTTTAAATTTTGATAGCCAACCGGTAGAAAACTGTTTGTTAGCATCTACAAAAATGTAAGAAATACCCAAATCTGCACGTTTGTAATCTCTTAAACGTTCTTGAAATCGATATACATCTGCATACGCAGGTGAACCTCCTGGAACGCCTGTATTATAAACTAAGTTTAAATATGCTTTTAAATCTGGTAAATTTGGCACGTAATCTTGAAACAAAATTCCGAATTTAATTCGCTGATCAGAAGGTCTTGCAATAGAACCTCTATTATCTATGTTTTCTTCGGTTTTTAAATATCCTAAACTTACCCAACTTTCACTTCCAGGAACAAACTCACCATTTAAACGAACATCAAGGCCGGTTGCAAAAGCAGTGGTAACATTATCTGCTCTGTAACGTATTCTAACATTATCAATCGAATACGCATTTACATCAGATAAATCTTTATAATAAACCTCTGTAGTTAGCTTAAAAGGTCTTTCCCACATTTGAAAACTATAGTCCATTCCTGCCACATAATGAATCGATTTTTGCGCTTTTACATCCACATTTACATCACCATCAAAATTTCTTAATTCTCTGTAAGAAGGAGGCTGTGCATACAATCCGCCAGAAAACCGAAACAACATGTCTTTTTCCCAATTTGGTTTGATCGCAAATTGAGCTCTCGGACTAATAATTGTTTGATTTTTAGATTGGATTCCGTTTCCTGTAACGGACCAATTTTGAGCCCTAATTCCTAAATTATAGAAAACTTCATGATCATTCCAAAAAGAACGTTGATTAAATTGCACAAACCCAGAAACTCTATTGATGGCAACATTATTATCTTTTCTGATATTTTGAAACGGCGTAATTTCACCTTCAAAAGGTTCGTAAGGCTGATTGTTTGAGGAATGAAAAGGAGGTCTTATAGAAAATCCTAGGGAATCGATAATTTCCCATTCTCTAATTCTGTCTTTAATATCTTCTTTCTGATATTTTGCACCAAAATTCCATTGAGTTTCACCATTTTTTATAGTTCCTTTTACTTGAATATTAGATATTAAAGCATCTAAATCATTACGAGCATGATTTAATTGAGAGCCAATTCCTTGAGAAAAATCCACTTCACCAAAATTTTGAGAACCAATATTTGCATCTACTTCACCTAAATTATAAGCAGCAGCAATATCAAAATGTTCTTCTTCTTGGGTGTTGTATCTAGAAGCTGTAGTGGTTAACGTAAAATCTTCAGTCACTTTATAATCTGCGGATAAAGCTCCAAATAGTGTTAAATATTTGTCTTTTTCCTGACCAGAATAAAACACAATTAATTCTAACGGATTTGCAACGGTTCCAAACCTTGTTCTTCTTGATATAGGTTGATAATCGTAATTGTTCAAAGAAAAATTTCCTAAGAAATTTAAGGATAGCTTTTCTGAGAAATCGTAGGATAAAAAAGTTTGTACATCAGTAAATTTAGGTCTAAAGTTGGTTTCAATTTGCTTACTATTTACAAACAAACTATTATCTCTATATCGAACACCAGTAATTGCACTAAGTTTATTGTTTAGAAATTGGCCTTCAAAAGTTACACTAGCACCCAATAAGCTTGCATCTATTGTTGTGGCGGTTTCCGTAGGTTTTCTATACGTGATATCTAAAACGGATGACAATTTATCTCCATATTTTGCTTGAAATCCGCCGGCAGAAAAATTAATATTCTGCACCATATTAGAGTTGATAAAACTTAAACCTTCTTGCTGACCAGATCTAATTAAAAATGGTCTGTAAATTTCAATTCCGTTTACATATACCAAGTTTTCATCAAAATTACCACCTCTAACATTGTATTGCGTGCTTAACTCGTTATTGTTATTGACGCCGGGTAAAGTCATTAAAATATTTTCCACCCCAGCATTGGAACCGATAATATTTTTTGCTTTATTCGCATCGATACTAATTAACCCTTCTGCTTTTTTTCTAATATCTTTTACAACAATCTCTTTTAATTCCTCTGTTTTTAAAGTTAAAGTAGGCGAGTAGCGAATTGCATTTCTGCTAGCTGCAGTAATTATTTTGGTAAAAGTTCTGTAAGAAACATGGCTAAAAATTATGGTGATTTCTTCGTTAAACGGAATTCTAATAGAATAATTTCCGTCTTTATCAGTTACATCGCCTGTACTTCCAAACTTTATAGAAACTTTTTCTATAGGTTCATTTAGATTATTTTTTACAGTACCTTTTAAAATCGTTGTTTTTTGCCCTACTATAAAGCTAGGAATCAGTAGTAAAAAGAAAAGTATATTTTTCACAAAAGTTAGTTTATTTGTTTCTTAAAGAACGTTGCAGAAAGCTCATTCGTATTTCCTACATTGTCTGAGACTACAATTTTAAAGATATGTTTGCTACCAACCAATTTTTTATCGCTAAAATTATAGGTTAAAATATTTTTTTTATGATTAAACTCCATTAAAATCCATTCGTTATCAATGGTTGCTCTGTAGTTTTTGATGTCAGAACCAACATCAGCAATTTTTACTTTTAGAGTTTTAGAATTGCTTAGCCATTGTTGGTCTTTAAAATACAATAATTGTATGGTAGGTTTTTGTTTATCAGTCATTAATTTGTAAGTACCTAAAGTTTTTGTTGTTGTATAAAAAGTGCTGTCTTTTTTTCTTGTATATTGATATCTAGGGTATCTTGGATACTCCATATTTGCGATATATAAGAACTGCTTTTCGGCTTCTGAATAGTTAGAAACATTAAAAGTTAGCGTATAACTTTTATCCAAAGGAATTGTTGGTGTATGAATTTTAGCGATTCCTTGATCTACTTTAAAATCCAAATACACGTCTTCATAAAATGTTTTTTTTGGGAAAGCGATCGTAACATTTTCTAAATTGAATTTATTAAAATTCTTCGCAACGATTTTATAGGCTGTTGTGTCTTCTTGTTCTGTAAATATGGTATTACTTTTTGCACCAGCGACCGGTATTTTTATGGAACTTGTATTACCTTCATAATCTTTAGCTATAATTTCTACAGTATAGTTCAGTCCTTCTTCGATATTAATTTTACCATTATTTATCAAATTTTTGAAAGTAGATAATGTACTTCCAGTTTCTTTATAGGTCTTTTGATATTTCTGTTTGTATTTTTTATAGTACTCATAATCAATTAGTAAGTTTAAAAATTTACTTTCAGCAAACGAAAATTCTTCCACATCATGGTAATAAACTCGATTGCCATTTACCAACATTTCTAAACTAAATATTCCGTTTTTATTATTCGAATTATTAAATCGATCGATAACATTTACACTAAAACCAATTGTGCCACTTGCCGTAATTCTATCTGCTGTGTATTTTCCTATTTCTATACTTTTAAGAGGAATTTGAAAACTCTTTCTTTGTTGATTAATTCTTGAATCAGAATTTAAAGCGTACACTTTTAAATCTTGAAAAGTAGGCGCAATAGTATCTTCAACTTTTAAACCAAAGAACAACGGATTTATAACATTTTCTGTGATGGTGTTTCTTATTTCAAAGTGTAAATGTGGCCCACCAGAACCGCCTGTATCACCAGATAAAGCAATAATTTCTCCTTTTTGTACTGGAAATTCGGTTTCATTAAAATATAAATTACCTGTCTCATAATCTTCTTTTTTATATTGTACAGATTTAACATGTGCTTCAATTTTATCAGCAAATTTACTTAGATGCCCGTAAACAGTTGTAAATCCGTTTGGATGCGTAATATAAATAGCTTTTCCGTATCCAAACTGTTGCACTTTTATTCTAGAAATATATCCTTCTGCCGCAGCAAAAACTTTTAAACCTTCTTTTCCTTGGGTTTTAATATCTAATCCCGCATGAAAATGATTGCTGCGTAATTCGCCAAAAGAACCAGATAAAAGTATTGGAATCTCTAAAGGAACACTAAAATAATTTTGAGGATATTTTTCTTGAGAAAAACATAAAAAATGAAATAATATAGAGGATAGTATTAGTGTTTTTTTCAAAGTTTAATTATTTTTATGCAAAAATAGGGAAAATCATTCTTTCTATAATTGGTTTATTTTCAGTTAATTAGTAAAAAAGTGATAAAATGTTGTAAAGTTTCAAACAGAATGTTAACTTTGTACATATAGTTTATTCTAAAATGAAATATGAGTAATACGCTTGAAGCAATTCATTTACTGGAAGATAAGTTAAAAAACCTACTTTCAAATTATGAGTTTTTAAAAAATGAAAATCAAATTTTGCTTCAAAGTAACACAGAATTACAACATCAAGTTTTAGAAAGTAAGCAACAATTAGTAGCACAAAAAAAAGATTTTGATCTATTAAAAATTGCAAAAACTATTGAAGGCAGTGGTACAAATACAAAAGATACAAAACTGAAAATAAATACATTAATTAGAGAAATTGATAAATGTATAGTTCAGTTACAAGAATAAAGTTCTTTATATTGTGGAGAAACTAAAGATTAACATCGTAATTGCGGGTAGAACATATCCTTTAAGTGTGAACAACACTAAAGAAGAAGAAGGTATGCGTAAAGCAGCAAGGGCTATTAATAAGTTAATTTCTATGTACGAGCAAAATTATGCAGTTAGCGACAAACAAGATGTTTTAGCAATGTCTGCATTACAATTTGCATCAAAATTAGAAATGCTATCTTTAAATAAAAATGACACAAATGAAGAAGAAATAAAGAAATTAAATGAGCTTACTAATTTGGTAAGTAAACATTTAAAATAAGTTCATTAAAATACATTAACAACACACTGCCTACGTTAGTAATTGTTTATTAAACTCAACACTATTCTATTATGAAGGATGAGTCTTAACTATTAAAGCATGCCTTTTCGCTTGAACTTGTTCAGCATTTTTAAAGGATCCTTGAAGAGTTAGTTAGTCCTATAAATATCATTTTGGAGTTTAAAAACCCAATTAACGTAGGCTTTTTTTTATACCTTAAATTTAAATTATGGATGGAATGATACTTCCCATTATTGTGGGAGTTTTTATAGGAATAGCTGTAGGTTTTATAATCTTTAAATCGATCGAAAAATCGAAAGGAAAGAAAATACTTAATAGTACAAGAACCGAAGCAGCTTCAATTTTAAAGGAAGCAAAAATTGATGCGGACGCAATCAAAAAAGATAAAATTTTACAAGCAAAAGAAAAATTTATTGAATTAAAGTCTGAGCATGAAAAAGTAATCTTATCAAGAGAAAAGAAGATATCTGATGTAGAAAAAAGAATAAGGGACAGAGAATCTAAAGTTGCTTCTGAAGTTGATAAAAACATACGTTTAAATCAATCTGTAGAGCAAAAAGAAAAAGAATACACCTTCAAATTAGATTTTTTAGAAAAGAAAGAAGAGGATCTAGATAAAATGCACAAACGTCATGTAGATATGTTAGAGCAAATTTCTGGTTTGTCTGCGCAAGAAGCGAAAGTAGAACTTGTTGCATCTTTAAAAGAAATCGCAAAATCTGAAGCGATGGCTTTTGTACAAACTTCGGTAGAAGAAGCTAAATTAACAGCAGAACAAGAAGCTAGAAAAATTGTTTTAGGAACTATTCAAAGAGTAGGTGTAGAACAAGCGGTAGAAAATTGCGTATCTGTTTTTAACCTTGAATCGGATGATGTAAAAGGACGTATTATTGGTAGAGAAGGTCGTAATATTAGAGCTTTAGAAGCGGCAACTGGTGTAGAAATTATTGTTGATGACACTCCGGAAGCAATTATTCTTTCTTGTTTTGATCCTGTTCGTAGAGAAATTGCGCGTTTAGCAATGCATAAATTGGTTACAGATGGTAGAATACATCCTGCAAGAATTGAAGAAGTTGTTAAGAAAACAGAAACTCAAATTACCCAAGAAATTATAGAAGTTGGTAAAAGAACGGTGATAGATTTAGGA
>TARA_R110001592_G_scaffold223459_4_pt1 | contig 10063 bp, 7 predicted proteins | sample TARA_R110001592 | Tara Oceans TARA_R110001592 (sample SAMEA4398387) | marine metagenome | biome: Polar Biome; feature: [SRF] surface water layer (ENVO:00010504); material: water (ENVO:00002006), including particulate matter (ENVO:01000060) such as... | depth 5 m | reverse complement strand
GAACGTGGTGTTGTTCTATTGCTTCTACCTCTATTTGCATTATTTTCCTCATGGTAACGGCGAATGTTCTCTTCGTTATAATTACGAATTCTTTCATATCTCGATCGGCTTAAATCTATATTTCGATATCTCGGTGGCAATACGTTTCGCCTTACCCATACCCCCCCATCTAGATATACATAGGTTCGCGCCGATAAATCATAATAGAAGCTATATTCAGGAAAATAGACATACCTAACTACTTCCAATCGATTAGGATAGAACCATGGCGGTGGTGGTTGACCAATCCTAGATGAAACAACTATGGGGCCACAGCTGGCTAAAAACAATAAAACTATTACTGTTATAAATAGAATAAAAGATTTGTATAAGTTTCTGCTTTCCATCACTTCGATATTTGAACAACAAAATAAATGGTTGATGAAGAGATTGTAAATGACCTACATCATTTTAAGACCGATCCTATTGAAATAGTTTTGAAATCCTAATTAGGATGATAATCCATATCCATCATAGAATGAAAAAATCAAACGATAAAGAAGATAATGATCAACTTCCAGAAAATGGCAATACTTCGCCAGCTAATGAAAGTTATGGATCTAGCTGGTTCTATATCATCTTCGTTATTCTTATGACGCTTATTTATCTGACCTTAAATAATACCAATCAAACACGGGAAATAAGTTGGTCAGATTTTGAGCAGAATCTTTTGGCCGAACACGATGTGGAAAAGATTGTGGTCATCAACAAGGAAGTGGCAAATATATACATCAAACAAGACCGCCTTAACAATGAAAAGTATAAATGGATAACCGACGGAGTATTAAGTACCAAAGAAAGGGCACACTATCGAATGACTATAGGCTCGGTAGAGACATTTGAAAACAAATTACAACAAGCGCAACAGGGTTTCTCCTATGAGGAAAAAATTAACGTACAATATCAAAACCAAACGAGTTGGATACATATGCTGTCATGGTTACTACCCTTTGGGATCATTATTTTTTTCTGGCTATTTATGATTCGCAGAATGGGAGGCAGCAACCCTAAGGGTGGTACGCTTTTCAACTTCGGAAAATCTACTGCAAAGCTGACCGAGAAAGGCACGAAAAGTCCTGTTACATTCAATGATATTGCCGGACTTAAAGAGGCCAAGGCCGAAGTAATGGAGGTTGTCGATTTTCTAAAAAACCCTGAGAGGTATACCAAACTAGGTGCTAAAATTCCCAAAGGGGTCATGCTCGTAGGACCACCAGGAACAGGAAAGACATTAATGGCCAAAGCAATGGCGGGCGAAGCCCAAGTGCCTTTTTTTTCTATTTCGGGTTCTGAATTTGTAGAAATGTTCGTGGGTGTAGGTGCCTCAAGGGTGCGTGACCTGTTCAAAAAGGCAAAAGAAAAAGCCCCCAGCATTATTTTTATCGACGAAATCGATGCCGTGGGCCGTTCTCGAGGAAAAATAAACGCCTTCCAGGCCAATGACGAAAGGGAAAGCACTTTGAATCAATTACTGACCGAGCTTGATGGATTCGGTCAGAACACCGGTGTTATCGTACTGGCCGCCACCAATCGCCCCGATGTGTTGGATAAGGCACTGTTGCGACCTGGCCGTTTTGACCGCCATATTTATTTAGAACTACCTACTAAAGAAGAACGTGAAGAAATTTTTGGGGTGCATCTACGTCCTCTTAAACTATCAAAAAATGTGGATCGTGCTCAACTTGCTAAACTTAGTCCGGGGTTTTCTGGTGCCGATATTGCGAATATCTGTAATGAGGCCGCACTAATTGCAGCCCGAAAGAAAAAGAAAGAAGTTGAACATGCCGATTTTATGGAGGCACGCGATCGAATCATTGGTGGTGTGGAGCGTAAAAGTAAAATTATTTCGCCCAAAGAAAAAGAAATCGTGGCGTACCATGAGGCAGGCCATGCAGTGGCGAGTTGGCACTTAGAACATGTAGATTCATTGGTCAAGATTTCCATTATACCGCGCGGCAAGTCTTTGGGTTCTACCTGGTATTTACCTGAAGAGCGACAAATCGTAACCAAATCTCAGTTTATAGATCAAATTTGTGCTTCATTAGGAGGGCGTGCCGCAGAGGAGATTATTTTTGACGAAATATCTACAGGTGCTCTAGACGACCTTGAAAAGGTAACTAAGCAAGCCTATGCCATGGTAGCATATTATGGCCTTAACAATGAAATAGGGCCCATTAGCTTTTACGATTCTTCAGGACAAAATGACCAGATTTTAGGCAATCCCTATAGTGAGGAAATGGCGAAACTGATTGACCAGAAAGTACAAGAATTGGTTGTCACAGCATACGAAAGAACAAAAAAAATATTGCTAGAACATCGTGATGAACTTGAAAAGCTTGCTCAACTTCTTTTAAAACAAGAAGTAGTGGAAAAAGAAAATTTAGAAAGTTTACTGGGCAAACGCGAATTGGAGGAATTGGTAGTGAAGTAATAAAACCAAAAAAATTTGGGAACTAAAAAAAACATAAAATCACAACAATCTAAATTAATTAAAAATGAAAACTATTACTGAAGTACTTAACAATGAAGATTTACATTTTGAACATAGACAATGGCAAAGCGAACTTGCATTTTGGGAAGATGAATTAAAGTCTTTCAACAATCGATTGAGCGAATTAATTAATCGTTGGACAAACAAAGAGGTTTTAGCAAAATTAGAGCATTACCAAAACGAATTTATTCTACATGAAGGCATTATCGACAAACTTCAAGAAGCCATAGAAAAACATGAAATACGTATCGCAGGGCAGTCAAAATCTGGTCAAGACTCATTAGATACCGTAATGACCAAAAAGCATATAACTTTCAGAGAACAAATGGAAACCCAACGAAAAATTTATGCAGATCTAAAAAAAGAATTTTTCAAATTTCTTGCAAAATATATGTAGTACAATACACTTACCCATCTTTAAAAAAGTCGATGACTACCTTAAGAATATTGAATTCATATTTAAAAAGGTGATAATTATCATTCGACGCATCCCTTTTTCGATATACCTTGTAGTTTACCAAAATTGAATTCAAGTATGTGCTTTTGCTTATATTTGATAGTCACCAATAAAGGTATCGTAACAGAGATTATGGCCAAGAGAAAAACACCCGTACCAGCGGTTAAAAAAACAAAAGCTCCCCAAAAAAAGAGCTCCGATGAAAATTCAGAAAACAATTTTTTAATTGTTGGTATGGGTGCTTCGGCGGGTGGGCTAGAGACCTTCAATGAATTTTTTGAAATTATGCCAGATAACTCTGGTATGGCCTTTGTTTTGGTACAACATCTTGATCCTACCCACAAAAGCCTTATGGTAGAATTGATAAAAAAACATACCCAGATGAAAATATCTGAGGTCGTGGATCTTACCAGAGTACAACCGAACCATATCTATGTTATTCCGCCCAATAAAGACTTGGCTATTTTTAAAGGTGTATTGCACCTCATGGATCCTACACAAGCACGTGGATTTCGAAAACCAATCGATTATTTCTTCCGCTCATTAGCAGAAGATCAAATGGAAAAAGCGGTCGGTATCGTGCTATCTGGTACTGGCACCGAAGGCACATTAGGCTTAAAGAACATTAAAAGTCTAGGCGGTCTCGCAGTTGTTCAAGACCCACAAAGCGCGAAATATGACGGAATGCCTAGAAGTGCCATTGCAGCACATGCTTATGACTTTATTCTGCCTGTTAAAGATATACCCGAAAAATTACTGCAGTATGCAAAAAACCGTAAATTCAATACAGATAAAAAAATAACGAATATAGATTCCGCCAAAGAACTATTAGAAAAGGTTTTCATTTTATTACGAAGTGAGACAGGATGCAATTTTGGGGATTATAAGAGTAGTACGGTTATCAGGAGGATAGATAAACGTATGGCTCTCAATCAAATAGATAAGCTTGAAAACTATGTTAAATACCTTCAAAAAGATCGAGATGAGGTACTAAAACTTTTCAATGAATTACTTATTGGGGTTACTGGTTTTTTTCGTGATCCAGAAGCATTTGAAGCTTTGCGAAAAGCTATAATTCCTGAGATATTGGATAAAAAGCAAGATGGCGAAACTATTCGTATTTGGGTAGCAGGCTGTTCGACTGGCGAAGAAGCTTATTCTTTGGCCATGCTATTTGATGAGGAAATTCGAAAAGGAAACAAAAAACTTAAAGTTCAAATTTTCGCATCAGACCTAGACGTTGAAGCAATTAGTTTTGCGAGGCAGGGAATCTATCCTGAAACAATTGCTGTAGATATCGATGAAAAACGACTTTCTAGATATTTTCAAGGAGACAAAACTACCTACAGAATAAAAAAAGAAATTCGCGATCAAATCGTTTTCGCCGAACATAATCTTATAAAGGACCCTCCTTTTTCTAAACAAGACTTGGTTAGTTGTAGAAACTTATTGATCTATCTTAATTTGGAAGCCCAAAAACGGGTATACACTATTTTTCATTATGCCTTGAATACATCGGGTTTGTTGTTCTTAGGAAGTTCCGAATCTTTAGGTGAATTTGCCAACCTTTACGATGTCATTGACCGAAAACATAAAATATTCAGACACAAAAATGTGGTTACCGCCAAAATACCAGATATAACTCAACTATTTCATGAGCCTATTCGTATTCACACAGAAAATTCAATCCCTATAAAATTACAAACAAGAGAAAATTTGGCTGGTATAACCGAACGTCTCCTTTTGGCTACGTATGCACCAGCCTGTGCAATTATAAACAATGAAAGCGATGCCGTATATTTTTCTGGCAATACGGGTAAATACCTACAACCATCACCAGGTGAAGCAAAACTAAATATTGTAGAAATGGCGCGTGAAGGTCTCAAAACCGACCTACGTGCACTAATCGTAAAGGCAAGAAAGAGCCAAAAAACTGAAATTCGTAAAGGTGTCAATGTAAAAACGAACGGTACGTTCGACACTATCATTCTGAAAATAAAACCATTGCAATCACTAAAAAACTACGAAGGTTTTTATATGGTAACTTTTGAAGAAATGGAACGGGTCGTAGCAACAACTGTAGAAGTTAAACCGGCCCAAACACACGAGGTATCTGAAATGTTCGCATTAGAACAAGAACTAACCGCTACTAAAGAATATCTGCGTTCTACCATTGAAGAACTAGAAGTTTCGAACGAGGAGTTAAAATCAAGTAATGAAGAATTACAGTCAAGCAACGAAGAATTACAGAGCACCAATGAAGAACTAGAAACTTCAAAAGAAGAACTACAGAGCGTCAATGAAGAAATTGTAACCATGAATACTGAATTAACTTCGAAAATAGACGAACTGGCGCAGGCATATGACGATATGAATAATTTGTTGGCAAGTACCGAAATAGGCACCATTTTTCTTGATGCCAAATTAAAAATAAAACGGTTTACCCCCCCAATGACAAAAATCATAAATCTGATACAAACCGATATAGGGCGGCCTATTAATCATTTATCATCAAACTTGGTCTATGATGGTCTTAGTGATGATGTCAAAAAGGTGCTGAATAAACTTGTACCCATAACTACAGCGGTTCAAAGTAGCGATAGAACTTGGTACAAAATGCAAATATTACCTTACCGTACCTCTGAAAATATGATTGAAGCCGTTGTCATTACTTTTGTTGATATTACCCATGAAAAACAATTGACTGATGAGCTAAAAAATGCTAAGGAAAATTATGAACATTTATTGGAGATGTCCAAAACAATCGTTTATACCCAAGACAAAGAACTGACATATACCACAATTGGTAATATTCAGCCCAATTTTCAATTTATAAAAATGATTGGAAAGAAGGATAGTGATTTCTACTCAAAAGAAGATACTACGAGGTTAGAGAAAATAAAATTGGAAGTTTTAAAAAATGGAAAGGCCATTCGCGAAAATATCGATCTTACCATTGGTAATAATACCTATTTATATGATTTAATGGTAAGGCCTGTTTTTAAGAATAATTCAGTAGAAGGAATTGCTTGTACCCTAATTGACGTTACAGAATTGCGTGAAGCTGAAAAAGAGTTAGCAAAACTAAAAAAGAATAAAAATGGCGACCAATAATCCAGTAAATAAATCGTTACGGGAAAAAGCAGAGGCTGAGATAAAAAGTACGCCATTATCTCCCTTAGACCTAACTATGGAAAAGGCCAAAAGTTTGATGCATGAACTTGAGGTACATCAAGTAGAGCTTGAAATGCAAAATCAAGAATTGCGTGAAACCCAACAACAACTAGAAAAAGCACGTGATGAATATTGTGATCTATTCGACTTTGCACCTGTGGGCTATTTGATTTTGAACGTGAAGGGTGTAATCAACAACATTAATCTTACGGCCTGTCACCTGCTCGGTATAGACCGTTTACATGTAAAGGGCAAACCCCTATCCGCATATTTATCGCATGGCGAAGCCAATATGTTTTTCATTAATTTACGACAGGCTTTCAAGACAGGTACCCTACCTACATTAGAACTTAAAATAAAGCGTAAAGACAATACATACTTTAATGCGTTGCTGCATGGCACAATAGATACCAACGAAAATATAGATGAACCCGTATGTCGAGTTGCCATGCAAGATATTACCGAAACTCGTAAAATGGAAGTCTTGCAAGAACAGCATGAAGACTTGGAGAGGGAAAATATAAAAATCGAAAAATACAATCAAGAACTAGAGAAAATCGTTTTAGAGCGTACCAAAGAACTAAGCGACGCCCTCGAATCTGAAAAGGATATTAACGAGATGAAAAGTGCCTTTATCTCGATTGCCTCACATGAACTACGAACTCCTGTAACCATTATTCTGTCATCGGTTATTCTTATGGAAAAGTTTAAGAATAAAGGAGAATATGATAAAATGGACCGGCATATTCAACGCATCAAATCTGCGATAAAAAACTTCACTTCAATACTTGATGATTTTCTTTCTCTTGAAAAATTGGAAAAGGGCGTTGTAAGGGTAAAGAAAGAGGCTTTTGACATTATAGAGTTTATGAGGGTACTTACCGATGAAATGGAAGGTATACTTAAACCAGAGCAACATATTCATTATTCTCACGAAGGAAACTCTATGGTAGTGCAAAATAAAAAAATACTACATAATATTTTAATCAATCTCATAACCAACGCCATTAAATACTCTGAAACAGATGTGGTATTAAATACTATAAATAGAAACGGGGAATTAACTGTTATTGTGAAGGATAAAGGAATCGGTATTCCTGAAGAAGAACAAAAAAATCTTTTCAAACGATTTTTCAGGGCTGAGAATGTCAAAGACCTTCAGGGCACGGGCTTAGGTCTTAGTATTGTAAAAAGATATGTAGAACTGCTAAGTGGAAACATTAAATTCGTCAGTGCCTTACATAAGGGTAGTACTTTTACCATACAACTGCCCGAAGACGAACCATCAGTTTTATAAAATTATATCAATGAACTATGGTCAAGGTCATGTACTATATACCGTATATTTTAAAAAAATTGGCAACAAAAAACAGTTCTAAAACATTTAATAAATAACTTCTTTTAAAGGAAAAATTCTTTCGTATTCCGTACACGAACCGTCGAAAAGTAATCCTTCATCATAAATTCGTTCAAACTCTTTGGCCGTAGGCTTTAAGTAAATTTGAGTTCGTATGCTATCAGTTCCTTTAAGCGTACTCACTGTAGTAATGGAATCTAATTTCGCTAAGTTTTCTGGTATTTCTGCCCGAAATATAGATAGCAATTCGCCCCTTCTTTGAGAAACCACTAAGACTTCCCAAGCATTTTCATTCAATTTTAAATTTAAAACAAGATGTCCTTTAAAGGGTTTTAGAATCTGTGTATCATTAATGGCAAAAATAGTATCGCGTATGATAATTTGGGAAATTAAGGTATCCCCTTTTTCAGTAATGGAAAAATACCCCTCCCAATCCTTAACATACAGTTGCCCGTTTACCAATTCAAGATCTGGGTCTACCCCTATTTCTTCTCTGGTTGTTTTAATCAAGAACTCCTTACGCCTTACAAAGGCCCTATCATCTACATACAAAGATGCGCTATCTACGTTACACCAATAAATACCCCTATAAATATTCGGAATGGTTGAGAGTGGTTTTACAGCTACAGGTTGTGGTTCGCCAAAAACAACCGAAGGCTGACATGAGAACATAAATGCTATAACTAAAAAGATACCTACACTAACAAATAATCCATTTCTCATTTTCTATGTTTTAAATAAAGACAATAGCACTTAAAACTAAAGGTTATAATGTATTTATAAAATGATAAAAATCAGTACTGTATGACTTAGAAAAACTTAAATCAGTAAAGGATGTATTAACCAATTGCATCAAAGAACACAATAACGCCAATGATAATATCAATGACTAATAAAACTGTTAGAATCGCCAACAATACTTTATCTATTTCGATAGTATCTGATTTAAATCTTCTAGGCTTCATTATTTCATGATTTTCTAGGTTATTTACCTTCGATTTGCACTAGTAGCTTGTTTAATCGTTCAATTATCTTATTTATAAAAAGGGGCGCATCACTAATTTTAGATTCGCCTGCAATAGCATCTATCCCTTCCATCGTATAATTACCATCACCAGATGTTGTTAAAACAACAATTTTATTACTTTCATTCCTATATTTTTCAATGAAAGTTTGTACACTTAATGGTGGTTTCCAATTCTCCCAAGTATGTATAATGACCAGTGCATTAAAATCATTTGGATCAATTACATTTAAAGATTCAACATCAACAATCTCAATATATACTGAATCTGTTTTAAAATGATTTACGATTCCACTAGTTACTTTATTTTTAAATTCACTACCCTGGGTAGCAATCAATAATTTTTTTTCTAAGGTTGGGCTGTTGATTGTGTATGGTGATACAACATCCATCGAATAGTTGTGTTGATACCAAATAAGAAAAAGGAAAAAAGCAACCATTAAAGCTAAAATTATTAAAAGTATTTTTTTGAAAAGTTTCATATTATAATGGCGTTTTGGGTTGATAAATCATGTTTTGTCTGCATATAAGGTTTGACCCATGGTCCATCTTTTGAAAATTCAAGGTCATCACTGTATTTAAAACTACTCATGATCCTCAGTTTACATTTATAATTTAAAAGTAATGGAGTGCCTTCATACTACAAATGACCCAAATCATGAGTAAGATAAACTTCTTATGACCCTAGTCATTTTCACTAACATTAGGTAGCTGTAGATTTACAGTATTATAATTAAGTCATAGCTATGAAAACTATTTTATACGCCACTGATTACTCTGAAAATTCAGTTTCCGCATTACGCCTTGCCTATTCTTTAGCAAAGAAATTCAGTGCAAAACTGATTGTCATGCATATTTTTGATATGCCCTTAACCTTGGCAAGTACAGTTACCGTAAGCTATTTAAAAAAGGAGAAAAAACTATATGTTGAAAATCGGAACAAATTGAAAAAATTTTTTGACCACCATCTCGATGCCGTAGAAATGTACATAGATTTGAATTTCGTTGCTTATGAAAGTACTTCTGTCTCAAGCTGTATCTTGGAAAAAGCTATTGAATTTAATGCAGATTTAATATGTGTCGGTGCAAAAGGAGCTAGTGTTTTAAAAGAATTATTATTGGGAAGCACAGCGAAAACACTTCTTAAAAAATCTCCTTGTGCTTTATTGGTTGTACCTACAGGTGGTGAAAAGAAAGAAATAAATAAAATGATCTATGCCACAGATTTTGAGCAGGCAGATATTTTTGCAATAAAAAAACTGGCAAAAATTGCACATCAATTTGATGCACAAATAAGGGTTGTACATATTACAACTCGAAATGAATATGATGGTGAAGGACAAATGGAATGGTTTAAGGAAACGCTAAAACAAAAAGTGGACTACGCAAAAATGGAATTTGACCTCGTCTTTTCTGAAAAAGTTTTTGACGATTTGCTGTGGTATCTTGAAAATACCAAAGCTGACCTATTAGCGATGTTGGAACGAAAAGAAAGCACCTTTTATAATAAATACTTTCAAT
>TARA_R110001592_G_scaffold2215_6_pt1 | contig 10063 bp, 7 predicted proteins | sample TARA_R110001592 | Tara Oceans TARA_R110001592 (sample SAMEA4398387) | marine metagenome | biome: Polar Biome; feature: [SRF] surface water layer (ENVO:00010504); material: water (ENVO:00002006), including particulate matter (ENVO:01000060) such as... | depth 5 m | reverse complement strand
AATTGGATTGGCATCAAAATTTACATAGATGATGTTGAGTTTGATTTGTCCAAATGCAAAAAAATATCGGGCTTCAAAAGAGTTCTGAACATGAAAGAGGGTATTTATACCAGAAACTTTCAGGCGGTTTCTTCAAATAATGTGGAAATTGATGTAATCGTTAAGCGATTTTTAAGTTTAGATATTGACGAAGTAGGTGCTATTTCCTATACTATAAAAGTTTTAAAGGCAGATGCTAAAATTGCTTTTGAACCCTTCTTGGATAGCGGTATTACTAATGAAGATAGTAATTGGGACGATAAATTTTGGAACACCACCAATGTAACTGTATCTAAAAATCGTGCTTTTATAGAAGCGCATACCATGAAGACAAATTTTGAGACCTGCACATTCATGCAGGCATCTCTTACTTATAATGGTAAAGAAGTAGCTGCTTTGCAAGGTGAAAAGTCTGCGACATATGTTTCCTTAAAATTTGAACAAAATGTAAAAGCAGGTGAAACCTTAACGTTAACCAAATTTGGAGGTTATACTGTAACAAGAAATCATGATGCAAATGAACTGGTACGTGTAGCTAATAATACTTTAGATAAAGCTTCTTCATTAGGATTTGATGGCTTAATGCAAAAGCAAAAAGAAGCTTGGGCGTTAATTTGGGAAATGAGTGACATTGTCATTGAAGGCGATGTAAAGGCACAGCAAGGTATCCGCTTCAATATATTTCAATTGAACCAAACTTACCTAGGTACAGATTCGAGATTAAATATTGGCCCAAAAGGATTTACGGGAGAAAAATATGGTGGTAGCACCTATTGGGATACTGAAGCATATTGCATTCCTTTTTATATGGCTACCAAAGATGATAAAGTAGCTAGAAAATTATTGAAATACCGTTATAATCATTTAGAAAAAGCTATAGCTAATGCTGCTAAACTTGGCTTTTCTAATGGTGCTGCATTATACCCAATGGTAACCATGAACGGTGAGGAATGTCACAATGAGTGGGAAATTACCTTTGAGGAAATTCATAGAAATGGGGCTATTGCCTTTGCTATTCATAACTATTATAGATATACCGGCGATTACAGCTATATACCCGAAATGGGATTAGAGGTGTTGATTGGTATAGCTAGGTTCTGGCATCAACGGGTTAACTTTTCAAAAGACAAGAATAAGTACGTTATGTTAGGGGTCACTGGGCCTAATGAATATGAGAATAATGTGAACAATAATTGGTACACAAATTACTTGGCCAAATGGTGTATTAACTATACGTTGACCCAATTGGCAAACGTAAAAAATGGCTATCCTGATGATTACCATAGAATTATAGGAAAAACAAAACTTACGGATAGGGAATGTGAAAAATGGAAGAATGTTGCTGACCATATGTATTTTCCATATTCAAAAGAATTCGGGGTGTTTTTACAACAAGACGGGTTTTTAGATAAAGATTTGGTGAAAGTTGATGATTTGCCAAAAACCGATAGACCTATCAATCAAAAATGGAGTTGGGATAGAATTCTAAGATCACCTTATATAAAACAAGCTGATGTTTTACAAGGTTTTTATTTTTTCGAAGAAGATTTTTCATTTGAAGATCTTGAAAAACATTTCGATTTTTATGAACCGTTTACCGTTCACGAATCTTCGTTATCGCCATGTGTACATAGTATTCAAGCGGCAAAGCTTGGAAGAATGGAGCAAGCTTATAATTTTTATTTAAGGACATCGAGGTTAGATTTAGATGATTATAATAAGGAAGTTGAAGAAGGGTTGCATATTACCTCAATGGCTGGTACTTGGATGAGTATTGTAGAAGGTTTTGGAGGTATGCGTGTAATTGGAGACAAGCTATCGTTTAAGCCTCAGATACCCAACCAATGGAAGGCTTACTCATTTAAGGTAAATTTTCGTAACCGTATTATAAAAGTGAATGTTACCAAAGAATCTACCACCTTCGAATTATCGGGCTCAAAAGAAGTATCGATACGAGTAAATGGTAAGAAAGTAGAGTTGTTTCCAGATGAGTTAGTTACTGTATAATCACGATAATAGTAACCAAAGTAAGTTTTAGAATACCAAAATAGGCGAATGAATAAGAAGATTGTTATTTATCATGTGTTCACTAGACTTTTTGGCAATACCAATACCAATAATAAACCTTGGGGTACAATTGAGGAAAATGGCGTTGGTAAGTTTTCAGATTTTACTAAAAAGGCACTAACAGAAATAAAAGATTTAGGTATAACCCACATATGGTATACAGGTGTTCCGCATCATGCTGTAATAAATGATTATACTGCCTATGGTATTTCTAATGATGACCCAAACGTAGTGAAGGGTAGAGCTGGTTCTCCTTATGCGGTAAAAGATTACTTTAATGTAAATCCTGATTTAGCAGTTAATCCGAAGAATAGACTGAAAGAATTTGAGGCTTTGATTAAACGCACCCATGAGGTCGGTCTTAAGGTGATTATTGATATTGTACCTAATCATGTTGCAAGGCGATATGAAGGTAAGACCAACCCAAAAGGAGTTTCTGATTTTGGTTTTGGAGACGATACATCTGTTGAGTATCAAAAGGATAACAATTTCTATTATATACCAGGAACGCAATTTCAGACTCCTGAATGGAGAGATGGGTATAGGCCATTAGGTGGTGAGGATATTAATTTGACAGATTCAAAATTAATTGAAGTACCCGCAAAATGGACCGGTAATGGCTCAAGAAGTCCTCAGCCCGATATGAATGATTGGTATGAGACCGTTCGTATCAATTATGGTGTAAGACCAGATGGTGGATTAGATTTTGATATGTTGCCTAATGATTATGGAGAACTTGATTATAAAGCACATTACAACTATTGGAAGAATAAAGTAGTGCCTAGTTCTTGGAGGAAATTCAGGGATGTAGCCTTGTATTGGTTGAAATTAGGTGTTGATGGCTTCAGATACGACATGGCCGAAATGGTTCCTGTAGAATTTTGGAGCTTTATGAATTCATCAATTAAAATGGAAAATCCTGATGCCTTTATAATGGCAGAGGTTTACAATCCAGATTTATATAGGACCTACATTCATAAGGGCAAAATGGATTATTTATATGATAAGGTTGATTTTTATGACGGTTTAAAGCATATAATGAAAGGCTATGGTTGGTCAGACCATTTACCTGTTGTACAGAATAGATTGCAAGATATTGAGCATAACATGCTTCATTTTCTAGAGAACCATGATGAGCAAAGAATCGCCAGTCCTGAATTCGTGGGCAATCCAGAAATTGGAAAACCCGCAATGGTAGTTTCTGCAACAATAAGCACCTCTCCAACTATGATCTATTTCGGACAAGAAGTAGGTGAGCCAGCGGCAGAAAATGCAGGTTTTGGTAGTGCTTCGCGAACTTCTATATTTGATTATGTAGGTGTGCCAAATCACCAAAGATGGGTAAATGACAAGAAATTTGACGGTGGGCAATTAAAGCCAGAGGAAGCGTCATTGCGTGATTTTTATAAAAGACTTTTAAATTTCACTATTAGTAGTGAAGCGTTGATGGGGGCCTACCGAGAAATACATTTTTACAATAAAGAAATTACAGAGAATTATAATCATAGGGTTTTATCATATGTACGATGGGTAGAGAATCAAAAGTTAATAATCATTTCAAATTTTGATTCAGGTGTTCATTTCTCGTTTGACTTGAAAATACCTGTAGATATTATTAATCATTGGCAATTGATAGAAGGTACTTATGAGTTGAATGATGTTCTTTATAATCATATTAATAAACTTAGAATCGAAAATGGTGAAGGTCATATATCAATTGAGCTAAATCCGTTAGAATCCTTTATTTTTGAATTAAAATCATAATTACATGTTTAGTAGAATTACATTTTTATTTATTTTCCTCTCATTATTATCTTGCGATATGAAAAAACCTTTAGTTATTGGTCATAGAGGTGCTATGGGGCATGAAACTGAGAACACTTTACCATCAATTCAAAAAGCGATGGATTTAGGTGTTGACATGATTGAAATAGATGTTTTTAAACTTAAAAGTGGTGAGATTGTAGTTTTCCACGACGATACAGTCGATAGGCTTACCAATGGCCCAGGTAGTATTGAAGATTATAATATTATTGAATTGAAAAAATTGATCGTAAATGGGGGGCATCAAATACCCATGTTGCAAGATGTTTTAAAACTTATCGATAATAAGGTAGCTTTAAATATAGAATTAAAGGGGGCTGGTACTGCAGATAGGGTTAATTTTATAATGAATTATTATATAAATAAAAAAAATTGGTCGCCAGAGAATTTCATTATTTCAAGTTTTAATTGGGATGAATTAAAGGAAATGAGAAAATTAAATACTGATGTGGCAATAGCGGTTTTAACTGAAGAAAATCCTATAGATGCAATACCAATGGCAAAGGAATTGCAGGCAGTTGCAATTAATCCATATTTTAAAAAATTAGATTCAGAAGTAGCCAATCAAATACATGATGCTGGTTTTAAAATATATACATGGACGGTAAACGAACCTGAAGATATAGATGCTATGAAAAAACTAGCAGTTGATGGTATCATTACTAATTTTCCTGAACGTGTAAATTAATGTATGATGTTCTGGTAATTGGTGGTGGTGCGGCAGGTTTTTACGCTGCAATTCATGTTGCAGAGGCTAGGCCTAACACTAAAATTGCTATTCTAGAACGAGGTAAAGAAGTACTTACTAAAGTAAAAATATCTGGTGGGGGGCGTTGTAATGTAACTCACGCTGAATTCGACCCTCAAGAATTAAGCAAAAACTATCCCAGAGGTGAAAAAGAACTTTTAGGCCCATTTCATACCTACGCTAGTGGAGATACTGTTGGCTTTTTTGAAGAAAGAGGTGTTTCTTTAAAAATTGAAGAAGACGGCAGAATGTTTCCTGACAGTAATTCTTCGCAAACTATTATCGATTGTTTTATTTCCGAGACAGAACGATTGGGTGTAGAGGTTAAAACGCTTTGTGCTGTAAGTGGTGTAGAACAAATTCAGCATGAAGATGGTGTTCTATGGAAAGTTAAAGTTGCAGAAAAATTTCTGTTAGCAAGAAACTTAATTGTAGCTACGGGCAGTAACCCAAAAATCTGGAAGCATATTGAAGAATTAGGTCACACTATTGTGCCGCCTGTACCTTCACTTTTCACTTTTAATATTAAAGACGACCGTATTTCAGGTATTCCTGGTTTAGCAACCCATGCAGAGGTTACTGTTATGCCGAAAAAAAAACATGGTGCTAATTCTAAAAAAGCAAAATTAGAAACTGCTAATTTAATTTCAGACGGACCTCTATTAATTACACATTGGGGCGTAAGTGGACCTGCAATATTAAAGCTTTCGGCATGGGGTGCAAGAGTTTTAGAACACTATAATTATCAATTCAAGATTCAAGTGAACTGGGTGCCAGAATATCATAAAGACGGACTTTTAGAGCTCTTTTTAAAAGTAAAGCAAGATGAAAAGAAGACAGTTCTTAGAACAAAAGTATTAGATATACCCAAGCGATTGTGGGCTAATTTAATTAAAGCTTCACATATTGATGATAGTACAACTTGGCCTGAGGTTTCAAAGCAACAACTAGTGATGTTGGCAGAGCAATTAACAACTAGTATTTTTCAAGTAAATGGCAAAAGTACTTTTAAGGAAGAGTTCGTGACTGCAGGTGGTATAGATTTGAAAGAAATTAATTTTAAAACCTATCAAAGTAAAATATTGTCAAACTTATATTTTGCAGGCGAAATCATAAATATTGATGCCATAACTGGTGGTTTCAATTTTCAAAATGCATGGACAGGTGGATTTATAGCCGCTAAAGGTGTGGTTCAAGAATTAAATAAAATTCAACAATGAAACTAATAACTTATGTTGCCTTTTTACGTGGTATAAATGTTAGTGGAAAAAGAAAAGTCCCTATGGCAGAACTTAGGGCAATGTGTAAAAAATTGAGTTTACAGGACGTCAAAACCTATATTCAGAGTGGTAATATTGTGTTTAAAAGTTCAATTGCACAAACAAATGATGTAGCGATTTTATTGCATAATGAAATTCAAAAACACTTTAATTTTGATGTCCCTGTAATTGTAAAAACTATTGAAGACTTAAGTCAAATAATAGAGAAAAATCCGTTTAATTCTCAGGAGGATATTTCCGCAAATAAAATATATTTTGTGCTGCTAAATAGCCTTCCGGCTAATGAATTACTTGAAAAGTTAAGCGAAGAAACATTTGAAAACGAAGCATACGCAGTTGTAGATGATTGTGTATATTTAAAGTGTTCACTAGGATATGGTAAAGCTAAATTGAATAACAATTTAATTGAGCGTAAGTTGAAAGTTCTGGCAACAACCAGAAATTATAGAACTATGAATAAAATGCTGGAAATTAGTAGTGAGTAAATTCTAGTAGATTTTTTTAATTCAACTCCCATATTTTATAATTTAATACGGTAGCGAAACAAATCCAAAGTAAATAGGGTATCAATAAATTGGCAGCGACCTTGCTTACCACCTTAAACCATTTCATAGTTAATATAAGCACTACTAATAAGGTTATAATTATTAAGAGTCCCCAGAAGGGTTGTTGTAATCCAAAAAATACGATGCTCCATAATCCATTTAATAATAATTGGAAACCAAAATGGTAAAGTCCGGTTTTTACCCATTTATGATGAAATCCTTTTGCCCAGACCAATCCAACAGAAATTCCCATTAAAATGTAAAGAGCTGTCCACACGGGAGCGAATATCCAATTCGGAGGATTAAAAGTCGGTTTGTTCAGAGTCATGTACCAATCATTCACTGAACTTTGAGTAACAACACTACTCAGAAATCCAATGGTAGAACATATAATAATTCCAATAACGACATAGGTGAGTTTTCTTTTCAATTAGTTGGTGTTTACCTCTAAAATAAGGAATTATTTTAATTGATTGCTCTAAAAACTATCTTTGCATAAATTGAAATTTCAATGACAGAAAAAGATTTTATTCCAGCTTTCTATTCAACCTTGAAAGAAGAAGGGGTAGTTACTTATTCTTCACCTAGTAATATTGCCTTAGTAAAGTATTGGGGAAAAAGAGAAAATCAAATTCCGGCTAACCCTTCCATTAGTTTTACTTTGGCTGCTTGTGCTACCAAAACTAAAGTTTACTATAAAAAAAGGAAGAATAACAATGATGAGTTTTCTTTTGACCTTTTGTTTGAAGGTGAAGAAAAAGATGAGTTTAAGCCAAAAATAAATACATTTTTAAAGAGAATTGAATTGTATTTACCTTTTTTGAAAGATTATCATTTTGTCATAAACACCTCAAATACTTTTCCGCATAGTAGTGGTATTGCATCATCGGCTAGCGGAATGTCTGCATTAGCCCTTTGTTTTATGGAAATGGAAAGGTCTTTTGTTGAAAATATGACAAAAGCGTATTTTAATAGAAAAGTCTCATTTTTATCTCGATTAGGTTCTGGTAGTGCATGTCGCAGTATTGAAGGGCCTCTTGTACAATGGGGAGAGAGCAAAGTGATAAAGGGTAGTTCAAATCTTTTCGGAATTAAATACCCTTATGATATACATCCAATATTTAAGAATTATCACGACACTATTCTGTTGGTTGACAAAGGGGAAAAACAAGTGAGTAGTACCGTTGGGCATGAGTTAATGCATGGCCACCCATACGCAGTAAATAGATTTGCTCAAGCAGATATCAATTTAGATAAATTAAAGACCGTTTTTTCAAATGGCAATTTAGATGATTTTATAAGTATTGTTGAAAGTGAGGCACTTACGTTACATGCCATGATGATGACTAGTAGTCCTTATTTTATACTTATGAAGCCAAACACGCTTAATATTATAAATAGTATTTGGAAGTTTAGAGAGCAATCTAAAACCCATCTTTGTTTTACGTTAGATGCAGGGGCAAATGTCCACGTATTATATCCTGAGAGTGAAAAAGATGTAGTTTTTCCGTTCATAAAAGAAAAGTTGGTGCCATTTTGTCAAAATGGGCAGTATATTTGTGATCGAATAGGTCTGGGTGCTAAGAAGTTGTAGGTTGTTCATGTACGATTGTGTCTAAAATTCCGTTAGTAAATGAACGATTCTTCAATTTTGTTTATCAAAAAAAGGGGGAACGTTCAACTTTGTGTATATTTATAAATAACATTTGATAATTGCTCAGTTTTTAAAATGAAAGGACCCCTGTTTTATTCCAAAATTCTTCTCTTCGGGGAGTATGGTATCATAAAAGATTCCAAAGGATTATCTATACCCTATAATTTTTATAAAGGAGCTTTAAAATCAGATGCAAATGCTTCAAAAGAAGCAATAAAGTCTAACGAAAGTTTACAAGCGTTTGTTACCTATCTTAATAAACTGACTAAAAAGGAGCCTAATTTGGTTTCGTTTGATTTAGATATGTTAAAAGCAGATGTAGCGGCCGGCATGTATTTTGATAGCTCAATACCACAGGGTTATGGTGTTGGTAGTAGTGGTGCTTTAGTAGCAGCAATCTATGACAAATATGCCAAGAATAAAATAACGGTCTTAGAAAATTTGACAAGGGAGAAATTGTTAAAATTGAAGGTCATTTTCGGTAAAATGGAATCCTTTTTTCATGGTAAATCGTCAGGTCTTGACCCTCTGAACAGTTATTTAAGTTTACCCATTCTTATTAATTCTAAAGATAACATTGAATCTACAAGTATACCTTCTCAAAACGCGGAGGGTAAAGGAGCTGTGTTTTTATTAGATAGTGGTATTGTTGGTGAAACTGCACCAATGGTTCAAATTTTTATGGAACAGATGAAAAACGATGGTTTTCGAAAGATGCTAAAGAATCAGTTCATAAAACATACCGATGCTTGTGTTGAAGATTTTGTTAATGGTAATATTCAATCTTTATTTGGAAATTTAAAGCAACTATCTCATGTAGTTTTAGATAACTTTAAACCAATGATACCTGCTAAATTTCATGAATTATGGAAAAATGGTATTGATACCAATGATTATTACTTAAAGCTTTGCGGCTCTGGTGGCGGCGGATATATTCTTGGTTTTACTGAAGATTTTGAAAAGGCGAAAACTTCTCTTAAAGACTACAAACTCGAAGTAGTTTATAATTTCTAGTAAATTTCTAAAATGCTTAATAGAAAAAACAAGCTCTTACTTTTAAAGGTATTGAGTCTTTTTTCGGTGGTTAGAGGATATAACATTCTTGTTATAGCTTTAGCTCAATATTTGGCATCTATTTATATATTGTCGCCAAATCTACCCTTGCGACAAGTAGTTTTTGATGTTAACCTATTTGTAATTGTTATCGCTTCTGCAATGGTAATCGCTGGAGGTTACATTATCAATAATTTTTACGATGCTGAAAAAGATTTAATTAATAAGCCTAGAAAAAGTATGCTTGATCGCTTGGTAAGCCAGCGATTTAAGCTAACTACGTACTTTGTGCTAAATTTTATGGCTGTAATTGCAGCTAGTTATGTGTCGTTTAGGGCAGTATTCTTTTTCTCTTCTTACATTTTCGGTATTTGGCTCTATTCACATAAATTGAAAAAAATTCCTTTATTAGGGAATTTCATATCGGCAACTTTGGCTATTACGCCATTCTTTGTAGTATTCGTGTACTATCGAAATTTTGAAACAGTCATTTTTGTACATGCATTTTTCTTATTTCTCTTAATATTAGCTCGAGAAATGATTAAAGATCTAGAAAATATTTCAGGTGATATTGCCCAAAACTATAGAACTATCCCAATTATTTATGGGGCAAAAACTTCTAAAACTATCATATCGCTTTTAATATTGTTAACACTATTGCCGTCCCTACTTCTTATTTTTAAGTTCGATGTAGGTTATATGAATTTTTATTTCACCATATGTGTACTACTATTGGTGCTATTCATTTTTCTTTTATCGAGGGCTGAAACTAAAAAGGACTATGTTTGGCTGCATAATATTTTAAAACTGATAATTGTAGGGGGTGTTTTCAGTATTTTACTAATTGATGTAG
>TARA_R110001592_G_scaffold80648_2_pt1 | contig 10067 bp, 7 predicted proteins | sample TARA_R110001592 | Tara Oceans TARA_R110001592 (sample SAMEA4398387) | marine metagenome | biome: Polar Biome; feature: [SRF] surface water layer (ENVO:00010504); material: water (ENVO:00002006), including particulate matter (ENVO:01000060) such as... | depth 5 m | reverse complement strand
GTTACACGCGTAAGCGCCATATTCGCTCCTTAACTACTCATCTTCTAGTTGTTCAAAAAACTCAGCTAAAAAGTCCTTTTGTGTTAAAGTAGTATTATTAAATTTTTCTTCTATCTGAGAAGATATAGTTTTTTTATTAGGTACATTAACTATTTCTTCATTATCATCTGATAATTCTTCAAAAAACTCAGCTAAAAAGTCCTTTTGCTCTAAAGGTTCTGAATCACCTTCTTCAAAAAACTCTTTTATAAAGTCTTCAACTTGTTCATCAATTGTTGGAGGCTTTAGTATTTCATCATAAGTTAAGTCTACACATACTTTTATTGCAAGTTGTTTAACATAGTCAATAGTATCTTGATCTAATTCTTCACTTTTATCAAGCCATTGACGTTCACTTACGTAACTATTACCTCTTTGTTCATAATAAATACCAATAATAGTACCTTCGACTAGCTCTTCTATTTTTGGTTCTTTTTCTATTAACTTAGCGAAAGGAAAAGCTCTGCTAACCATATCATTACTTTTATCTTCTTCTATAAGTCTGTATTCAAAAAATATAAATTTTTGAAACATCTCATCTATATGAACTTTAATATATTCCATTATTCCCTCTTATGTTTTTATCATATAACGTGCGACAGCATGTGGAACCACAGCTGTATGTGTGTGACCACCGGCGGTAACACCAGATATCACAGCGGCAGTACTACTATCTTTGGCACTAGTAGCGACAGAAGTAGTAGCTAAACTTAAGGCAGCAGAGCCTGAAGCAGTAGTAATAGTTCCTCCAGATGCAAAAGCACCGGCTCCTGGTCCCAAAGAAAATGTAGAAGATTCTCCTATTAAGACTTTACTTTCAAAATTAGGAACATTAAAGGTTGTAGAACCATTTCCTGCTCCATAGACAGTACCTGTTACTGCAAATAAAGCAGCATAAGTTGTTCTAGTAACTGCTTGTCCATTACATTCTAACCAACCAGTAGGTACTGTACCTGCCATAGCTACAATAACTCCTGCAGGCATTAGAGGTACTGGTGCGGTACCAGATCCTGTTATAGCAGAAGATAGTACGACATTTGCAGCAATAGGTGCGTAAGTACCATTTTGCTGTATAATATTTAAACCATTTTTAGTAGAGGCAACACCTGGTGTGTGTGCTAAAGATACATTAGCAGTAGAACTACCAAAATTAAATAATATAGCAGTATTATCACTAGAGGTTAGACTTGATATTTTAATTGCTGCGTGTCCCACTCCTGTAGCTTCTGGAAACCATTTTTTACCTCCTCCAGCAGTAGTAGCAGTTACTGAAAGATTATTAGTACTAACACCACTTGTAGTTAGATTAACTCTATCAGAGGTAATGCTACTAATACCAATCATAGTATTTACAACAGAGCCGTTAGTAGGAGGTATACCTACATCAATAAAATCAGCAGCAGTTCTATTATTAGCTGTTACAAGATATAATCTAGCATTAGCTGCCGCAGCACCAGCAGTAACAGTAGTAGCTAACTCTCCTATTTCATAAGAAGGAGCATTAGCCATCATTACAGTAATCCCATTCTCATTGCGATGACCTATACCACTTCTAGTAAAATTACCTCCGATTGGAGAAGATTTTTTATTACTAGAATCAGAGACAAATAGAGCATTAACATTAGAATTAGCAAAATGCATAATAGTACCATCGGGTACACTTAAACCATCACCAGATGCAGTAAAATTTACTGTAGCAGGAGGACTTGAGCTTCTAAAATTAGTTAGTAAAGAACGTAAAGAGTTATTAAACTGAGTACGAGAAGCATTCAGTGAGGTACCTGCTGTAGGTTCTATATAGGTATTTGAATCTTGTAAGGCCATTTAAACTCCTGTTGCCGTCATCATTACAGACATTCCTGCAGAGGTAGAACCCGCACCACCATCACTGCTTTTAAATACTTGATAACTAATTGCCTGATTTGAAGCAGCTGTAGTTACCACTACATGAGGTTTATTTGAATCCTCATCTAACATTGCATAACTTATTGTAGGTCTAGTTAAGAAGCCTGCACTAGTAATATCTATAGTTTTAGTAGTAGCATTATATGCAGTAGTATCTGTAAAAGTAACTGTATCCTTTTCTATAGTATACCTAAATTTATCAATTGTAAAGTCAAATTCTTCGGGTTGATCATTTTTTAAGATAAATTTTAATTGGAATTGTCTGAATGTTCTAGTTCCAGCTTGATAAGTCTGATAACCATCATTAACAGTACCACCTACAAACTGAGTAGTAATTACATTACCATTTGCATGGAATAATTGAGCATCAGCAGCAGTAGTAGTTCTAATTTGTGTTTGTGCTGTAATAGCTCCTAATGTACCTGCAAAAGTATCACCAGAACCTGTATCATTATACTGTTTTAAATTTACTAATTTATAATTAGAAGCTATGCTTGTTATATTACCTAAAGCATTGCCACCAGTAGCATCCCCATTTGCATGATAACTAGCACCTAATCTAATTTCATCAGCATCTATAACTCCAGCTATTAGTGCATAGGAGTTTGAATTTGAATAATCACCTTCATCTACTACACCGGAAGAAGTATAGGTATCAAAACCACTAGAATTAAGAGCTGAAGTTCTACCTGCATCAGTATATAGTTGTATAGTAGTTGTAGAAGGTGCATTTACATAAAGTTCTCTATCGTTTATTTGCGTCATACCCTCTACATCATGAATAATAACTCTATCACCATTAGCTATACTATGAACACCATCAGTAGTTATAACTGCAGGACTAGCTTTTGTAATTCCTGTAATAGCTATAACATTACCAGTATATTGTCCATCATTCCATATAGCAAATACATTACCATCAGTACCTCCTGACATAAAAGTTTGATTATTTGCATCAAATCTTGGATTAATTACCGCAGTATTACTAAATCCTAGTACATGGCCAATTCCTCCAAATTGAACTTCTTTTAGTACGCCACTAGTACCTGATACTTCTGTAACACCAGATATATATGTCTCTTTAGTGTCTGTCCAATTAGTTTGTACAGATTGACTAGCATCAATATCCACAAATATAGAGCCCGTAACAGTTGATCCAAAATCTCTAATTTGTGTTATATATTCAGCCGTACCCGTAGCTAGTAAATCACTAGTAGAGGAGGTAACTGACCAGCCAGTAGAAGTACCATTAGCATTATCGGTAGTACTAGAGTCAAAGGGCGAGTCAGACTTGTTAAAAGCTAAACCACCTGTATTAGAATCTGCAAAAGAAGGAAAATTATCTTCTCCTGCATTTGTATTAGTTATAGAAGTAAAATTAACAGAAGGGCTATCTTCACTATATGCAGCTACTACACTACTTCTAATAGGACGTGAAGTAATAAGTGTTATAGCAGCTACACTATCACTAAAATTACCGCTAGTATCTCTAGTTCTAGCAAGATAAGTAAATTCTCCAAAAGTATCTATAGGTATAGACTTACGAGCAGTACCCGCAGATACAGTAACTAGAGGATCTGCTAAAACAAAGTTTTCCACAGTGGCAAGTACAGTTCCTGATAATTTTTTTATTACTACCTCTTTAAGATCAATATCTTTTAGTTCTCCATCTGCTGTACGAGCATAAGACCATAATAAAGTAATTTGATCAGTTTGTTGCCCACCAGTAAAATTAAAAATATTTGCCGGTTGAGCTGTCTTACCTATAATAGATTTACTTATTGTAGCAGTTATACCTCTTATCTCTTTATTTAAAGGTACAACTCTAAATGTAACATTTCTACTATCACTAATTGGTCCTCTATTTATACCATTAACAGTAAATCTAATCTTACCATCACTATCTATACCAGTAGCTGGAACTTTTACAGTATTAAAAGAAGTTAAATCAGTACCTCCATCATTTGTAATAGCACCGTCTGTGATACTATCTACTGAGTCTAGCTTATATGATATTTCATAGTCTGTAACATTTTGTTTTAGAATATGGTCAAATTGTATAGTTACTCGAACAGCTACTCCGCCAGTTTGTTCACGATATAAAGATTCTTCAATAGATATATTAGTTACTTTTTGTATAGGAATAGGTTGAATATCTAAAGACTTAGTATTAAAAGCGCTAGTCCTGCCACCTCTAGTTTTATTTCTTGCTCTTATTGATGTAGTACCTACTGATAAATCAGGTATTATTTTATTTTTAGTAAGAAATAAAGCTTCATACTCTGATCCAATTTCTAAGTTATATACTCTATTATTAGCTAATGTAAGTCTACCAGGAAATTCATTAGTATCATAATGAAAAGTAGCTGATCCTCCAGAAATATTACTAATAGATCCTACAGGGTCCAGACTTATATTTGTAAAAGATAAACCTCCTAAATTAGAAACAGGTCTACTAGCAGTTTGTACTCTATATATATAATTAGCAGTTAAAGCTGCATTATATCTTGCAGAAAGAGGATCATAACTGGAATTAGAAATACTAAATACATTAGATTGAGAAGACTGTACATTATCTCCTATTTCAAATATAGGAACAGTATAGTAATCTACCTCAGTTCTAAAAGCTGTCTCAGAAGCACTACTTGCATATACTACATTTGCATTCATTTGTGCGTTGTCACTATTAAGAGTAAATTGACCAGCACTTTTTTCTACACCATCTACAAATAATCTAACAAAAGCTTTATCTCTAGGTCTTACTGGTAGCTCTATAGTAGTAGTTTCATTACCATTTATTTCACCACTTTTTATGTAAGTATCTTCATAGCCAGACACATAAAAACTATTATTTGAATAAAATCTAGAATCTAAAAGTTGGTTTAAAGTAACGTAAAAAGGGGCATCAGGTATTTTATTAACTAAAGTTACATCTTCAGTTCTTTTATTTTCTATTTTTATTGTATCATTTGCTAGAGTAAACCCTTTTATCTCTTGACTAAGATTAGTTATAATTCCAGCATATCCTACAAAATTCAACAACCCTTGTTGCTCAGCTTTCTCCTTAATAGGTATAGTAATATGATCACTGCCTTTTAGTGCACCAAATACACCACTATCATTAGCGTCTAGTATACTAGTTTGAAAATTTTCATCAAATACTTGCCCAAAGCCTTGTAAAGTTAATTGTACATTACCATCTAAAGTACCACTAGCAGTATCTACAATATCTACAGAAGTACATAATAACTTTATTTCGCCTATTATGCTACTAAAACCATTTTTACCTGTTACACTTACAGTATCTGTATCTCCTACTAGTACATTAGCATGTTCTACATGAATAGTTTGCCCACTAGTTCCCGATAAATTTGCATTAGCTACTAAACTAGCAGCAGTAGGTTTAGATATATCATACTGAGTAGTATAGGTTATACCAAATCCATCTTTTTCAGTAGAAGTTAATAGTAAACCATCTATAACAATAGAACCATCTGCTTTTGTTCTAGGATTTCTTTCAAATTTAAAGTTAGGTACAGGAGGAACAGTAAGGCCAGATTGTATATCGGTATAAGACGTAGGTTTATAATCAATAAATGTATCAGAATCAACATAAATATTAGATATATATTCTGCTGCAGCTACCTGAACACTTTCATCACTAGTATCTCTACTAATACTTAGTACTTTAAATAGTTTATCACTTTTAGCTCTATATACGTCAAACTCTGTTTCTATTTCTCCAAAAGTCCATAAATCACCTTTTTGAGGAGCAGTATTAGCAGTAAATGCAGTATAATTATCCCAGGCTCTAGTTATATCATTATATCTTTTAATAGGATTTACAGTGGCTAGATCAAATCCAGAGTTAACATTATCAGTCTTACTTAGTGCAAATCCGCTGCCAGATACTCCATTAGATACTATGTATAAGTCAATTCTTTCATCTTTTACTTTTATTACTCGTAATACAAGAGCTCCTGTGTTTGCTGTAAAAGTAGTAGTATCTAAAGAAGGCACAGTATAGTGTTCTAAAAATACATTAGTATTACTTGACTGCACTGGGGAAGTTGCATGAATTTTACCACCAAAACCATAAGCTATACCACCACCTTGAGTTGATACTGCAATAACATCACCCGGAATAAGATTTAAAGCATCGGTACTAGTTGTAAAAGTACAAGTTCTTCGTATATATTTAGAAGCTGCAATGTGATATTGTGCAAATCTAAGTGCCTGACTTCTTCTAGTGCAACCTACTAAATCTAAGGATACTATATTTTCTACTTCTGCTTTTATAACACCATCATTACTACCTTCTTGATCAACACGTATTGTTTCTCTTTTATAATGATTAGTAGTATCAATATAACTTACATCTACACCTGTTATAATATCACTTTCTTTATTACCACCTATGTTAAAACTACCCGCTTGCATAGTAGCCTCATTAAATACCATAACAGGAGTTTCATCAGGCAAATCACATGCTAAAGTAATTTTACCATGAGCATACACAATAGCACCCCTAAAACTTGCTGCTAAAGAATTAAGAGTATCAAAAGATTGTTTTTGATCTGCGATAACAACATCTAAGGTAAATCTTCTTTCTTTAATTTTAGTTCCTTGAAGTAATCCAATTTGATTTTCTCTAATTGCAGTAAATGTATCTCTGGGTTTGTATTTAAATGAGCCATCAGATAATCCGTCTACCCCTACAAAGTTACCTGTTGTAACATCACAAGCATCACAATATTGAGCTATTTGATAAAATCTATACTTATCAATAGTATCTTCAGGAACTCCAAGTCCATAAGTTTTATTTGTTAATATATCATATATAATCCATACTGGATTTTGTGACCAAGAGTATACAAAAGTTCCATCCCAAGTTCCTCTATATATATTAATATTAGTACTTGTTTGGACAGTAGTACCTGATTGTTGTAAAAAATAACCAGCAGTAGCGGCACTAGTATCACCAGTTGCAGGAACTTCTACATGTCTCCAGTCAATTTCTCCAGTTACTAAAGTAGGTTGATTATAATTAGTGGGTACTTTATGCAAAAGACCTTTAACTAAAGATGAAAAAGTAGGTATGCCATTATGCTCATCGGTGGCTTTTAAAGCATAACCTATATGAGCAGTTCTTGGATAAGATTGAGGAGAATTTTCTATTTCATTCCAGCCAAGCAAGTTTATATTATCTACTGTACCAGAACTAGTAGAATCTTCACTAGTTTTTTCTACAGTAAATCTGTATCCATTAGCACTTTTACTGGCTTCAGGTATCTGAATCCTAATCGTAAACTTAAAGTTAGCATCAGTTTTACCGTGTATAGATCTACTAGCTGTAGCAATTTCAGTTTGTCCTAGACTATCAAATACCGTTATACGTACACTCAAACTATGACGTAGTATATCACCTTTATCATTTATTTTTCGTAAACCATTAATGCTAAATGCAAATTGTAAAGCATCCCAGTCTTTAGCAGAAGTTTCTTGTAAGGTAACTCCTGATGCAGGAACACCTGAACTGCCATTTTTTAAATTTACAGGAGAACCAAAATTTTGAGGAGTAATAGTTGTTTCACCGAATACATCTAATCTTCCTTGTGTAGTAGTTCCTGTATTAGATAGAGTTTTAAATTTTTTAGTATTTTCAAGACCGTCACCATCAAGATTTAATAAATCATCTATAGAATTATCTGAGAATTGTATATCTTGAGGACCATTAGGATTAATTCTATATATAGGTCCTTCTCCTAATCCTATAACTACAAAAAGTATATCAGTAGAAAATAAGTCTTGAGAGTGTTCTATAGGAGTATGAGGCTCTGCTCCTCCACCTTTACCGCCTTTAGCTCCTTGTATAATAGGTATTTGTGTATCAGAATAATTAGTAAAATTTCTATATGCCATCGAATTGCGCTCCTATGCTGATAGGGTCACCACTACCATGAACAAGACTATTCACATAACCACTTAAAAATTGACCTGCTACTCTGTGTTGTCCGTAAACTAATGCTATAGGTGTGCCACTTGTAGAGCTGTTACTCAAAGAACCAAACATACCATTATCTCTTGTTGTAGACTCTGTTTGTTTACTTTCTCTCATTGCCGGAGATTTAGTTAACATCATAGAAACCATTGATAAACCTACTTGAAGACCTATCATTTGCATAGTACTTAAACCTTTTGTTGCTGTTGCTGTTTGAACTGTTGCATAGCCTCCAGCTCCTTCTGCTCCCGCTGCTACACCTGTCATAGGATCAATAGGCGCTGCTCCGCCAGTTTGTGCTATAATGTATATAGCCGCTATCACAAGAAGAGCATTTCTTATTCTTTTACCATCTCCTCCTGCTATAGCAGGCACTAAATGAATAGTATCACCATCATTAAAATGTTTAATATCTATCATATCTCTATTAATTATCTTTAAATTATCATCTAATAAACAGAAAGGCTCAGTAGCTTCTCCAGAAGCTACTTGAGTTATATATTTAGAAAACTTAGGATGCACTCCTTTAAGATAACGTATAATATCAGAAGCTATAACAGCTTCAAATGTGTATATATTATTATCAAAGAATTTACTATAAGCTGAATGTATTTTAAGATTTATTAACAAGATGTTCTTCCTTAAACTCATCAAACATGAGTGCGTCTACGTTATGGTCTAACCAGTATGTAAAGAATTTATTATTAAATCCTACTATAAATTTATATTCTTTAAAAGCAGCACTTACTTTATCTTCCTTACTAGGTAAAGGATTTTCTTCTCCAGGATGGGAATGAAATATACCCCATATATTTCCATCATTTTTTACTAAGTCTGCAGGGTCTAGTATAAAAGTGTGTTTAGGCATGTGAGATATGTTATTACATGGTATGTATTTAAAATCATTAGTTATAATCCCTACACACTCTCTAGGATAATCCAACATAGCATGTGCATTCATATCTTCTTTAAGTTTTAAAAATCTTTCCATCTATATACCCCCGTAGTATATTGTTTGTAATAGTTACCATAAGGTGCAATCCAGCTTTTATGTTTTATCATAGTTTGTAGTATTTTAGACCTATCAACATATAATGCACAGTGATTAGTTACATTAGTAGACCCTAAACTCATAGTTATAATATCATAAAGCTGTGGTTCTTTGACTTTTCTCCACCCTGTTTTTTCATTTGCATTTACTTCAAAAAGTCTTTCTTGTGTTTTACTATACCAATCTTCGTCTATTATTTTACAAAAAGTATCAGTAGTATAAGGAAGATCTATGTTTAAGTGTTTTAAATACACTAATTTACAGAGATTAAAACAATCAATCCCAGTCTCTGCATCATTACCTAAATGTAAATATGGAAAATCTTTGTATTTATTATACCAAGCTGTCATGTCTATAAATCGCATGTATACTCTCTACCCAATAATCGGATAAAGTTTCTACACGAGAAATTCCCCCTCCCTGAACGTGTAACATTTTAGAAGGCATTAAATACATACTAAAATGTGTTATTAAATTTCTTTTTTTTGACTTAAATGCTATTACATCATAATCTTTAGCATTTGTCAAACTTACTTTTTTAGCACATTGAGCTGCCCAATTATCAATACTATCAGGAGTAAAATGCTTAATCCATTGCGCAGATAGGGGATAATCTGGCAAAGAAAATTCTAAACATAGTTCAGTACTATAGAATTTTTTAATTATAGTTATACAATTAATATCATCATAAGAATGAGGTATACCTATATAGTTTCGTACCATGATGTAAATTCCGGAAAAGTTTTAGTAAATGACTCATTACGTAATGAGTCTAATCTTTCTTGTTCTTTTTTAAATGTAGGCAGTAAATAAGAATCATCCGTACTAACCATAAAAGATAGCCAACTTTTAATCTGTTCTATATCGTGCCTAGTTAATAGTTTTTTATAATCATTAGTAAACTTTTTATATAATTTTATTATATCTTGTTTTGTTTCTTTAGGTAGACAAGTAACCTTTTGTTCAGATGGTTGAATTAATGTTGTGCCATAAAAATTAAAATTATTACGTTTACACCATAGTATTAAATCAGGCATTGATGTTATACTATATATACTTATTACAGAGCTT
>TARA_R110001592_G_scaffold15600_1_pt1 | contig 10068 bp, 9 predicted proteins | sample TARA_R110001592 | Tara Oceans TARA_R110001592 (sample SAMEA4398387) | marine metagenome | biome: Polar Biome; feature: [SRF] surface water layer (ENVO:00010504); material: water (ENVO:00002006), including particulate matter (ENVO:01000060) such as... | depth 5 m | reverse complement strand
AATTAGCTTTTGCATTAGCTTTGTACCTCATCTTCACCTATTACAACTGTTTGGTCATCAACATATCTATAGGGCGGTATTACCAGGTTTGTTGGTGCAGGCACCCCCTTGAAAACTCGACCCGCCAAATCAAAGCGGGAACCATGACACGGACAGAAAAAACCACCCACCCAGTTTTCATCAAACTCTTGGGGCTTTACTTCAGGAACAAATTGAGGAGAGCACCCTAGATGCGTACAAATTCCGACAACAATTGCATATTCGGGCTTAATTGAACGATATACGCCTTTTATATACTCGGGTTGCTGAGGAACAGCTGATTCCGGATCTCGTAATTCATCAGACAGTTTATCAATATTGTCTAACATTTCTTGCGTTCGACGTACCACCCAAACAGGCTTACCGCGCCACTCTATAGTCATTCGCTGACCTAACTCCAACTTCCCGATACTCGCCCTGACAGGCGCCCCAGCAGCTTTCGCTTTCGCACTTGGATTCCAAGAGGCAACAAAAGGAACAGCAGCTCCAATTACACCCACCCCACCAACTACTGAGGTAGCACCGATTAAAAATCGGCGCCGGCCAGCATTAACTTCGCCATCACTCATACAGGCATCTCCCAAATACAACTACCATTTAAAGTAGTTTTAGTTATTGCTTTCATGAACTATAAATTCATGATTCGCTTTCTATAAATAAGTAGAAACTCTTTTACTATCTGGATATCACAAAATGCCAGAGATAGTAATTAAATTGAAGACATGCTTCAACTGTTTTAGTCAATTTGGAGCATAATAACTATAATTTATAGATAAAAAAAAACGCCTGACAACAAAAGCTGACAAGCGCTGTTTCAATTCCCGAAATATTACCGCTTTGAGAACTGAGGTTTTTTACGGGCTTTACGAAGACCAACTTTCTTACGCTCTACCGCTCTAGCATCACGAGTTACCCAACCCGCTTCACGCAGAGGCGCCCTTAAAGTTTCATCATACTCCATAAGTGCACGCGCAATACCGTGGCGAATAGCGCCAGCTTGACCAGTAGTACCACCACCCTTAACCGTAACCTTCACATCAAACTTATCAGCAAGTGACAATAACTCTAATGGCTGCCTAACAACCATTTGACAAGTCTTACGACCAAAAAACTTATCTAGCGAAACACCATTAACTTCAATGTTACCACCACCTGACTTAATAAAAACTCTGGCCGCTGAAGTTTTACGACGACCTGTACCATAATTGTATGTAATTGACATAATCGCCTTCCGTTAAATTTCTAAAGCTTGCGGTTGCTGAGCAGTATGCGGATGAACTTCACCAGCATAAACTTTCAATTTTTTAAACATTTCACGACCTAAAGGACCTTTTGGAAGCATACCTTTAACCGAGATTTCAATAATCTGCTCAGGAGCTTTAGCAATCAACTTACCGAATGAAATTGACTTTAAACCCCCTATATAACCAGTATGCCTATGATACATTTTATCACTAGTTTTTTTACCGGTTACAGCAATCTTCTCAGCATTGACAACAACGATATAATCGCCGGTATCTACATGAGGTGTATATTCTGGCTTATGCTTGCCCCTTAAACGGCTCGCAATCTCACTTGATAAGCGACCAAGTGTTTTGCCTGCTGCATCGACTACGTACCAGTCGCGTCTCACGCTCTCTGGTTTTGCACTTAACGTTTTCATTTAATTTCGCCTTTATATGCTCATTTGAGCTTACCAACCCTAAATAACACTTGTACTTGTATTTAGGTGCTTCTAGATATCGACATAACTTGGTGAGACGGGGCTGACTCAAAAAAGATACACTGATAATTTTTTAGGGCGCGAATTGTAATATAAAACAAAACCTAATTACCAGTTTTTTTTTCACTTCTTTATTGAACTACGCCCTAATAAATAATTGGACGCTATTATACCACAAGGCTTCTTCGAGCTTTTGTCCCGTTTCACTTCTGATATTTTTTAGCGTTTCAAAAACATCACAAACATTTAGTGGGCTGCCGAAACCTCGCCCCACACCCGATACCGACATATCCGGAGCATCAGTCTCTAAGATCAAAGACCCAATAGGCGCCCTCATCACAGCCTTTCTTGATTTAGATGATGTTGGCCAGGTTATCACAGGACCTACTCCTATTTTTAAGCCTTGATCAATATAACCCATCATAAGCTCAAAACTTCCAGAAAATGCATGAACCACGCCGCCTACTAAATTATATTTCTTAATGCTGAAGAGCGTTTCTGCATTCGCTTTCCTTGTATGAATAATAACAGGCAACTCATACTCCTCAGCCAAGGCAAGCTGAGCCTCAAATAAATCAATCTGCTTTTCAGCACCTGGCCGTGTAAAATCTAAACCAATCTCACCAATAGCAACCAGCTTATTCGACTTCTGCCTTTTTAAATTACTAATCTCGACAGCCAAGCTAGAGATATCTTCAATATCATGAACTTCAATAAAATATGGATGCAAACCTAAGCCAAAAAAGAAACGACTGTCTTTTTTGCATATATCAATCACTTTTGACCAATTACTTCGCTCAACGGAAGGAACTACCAACATCCCTATTCGCTGATTGTTCATAGCCATTTGTATGGAATCTAATTGAGAGGAAAGCTCAACAAAATCCAAATGGCAATGAGTATCAGCAAACATATTAAATCAATGCTCTCGGGTTTTTCTAAATTCAATATCGGGGTAACGCTCTTGTGATAATTGAAGATTAACCAGCGTAGGCGCAATATAAGAAAGATTGTCGCCACCATCCAACGCTAAATTATCATGACATTTCTTTTCAAACTCGGACAATTTAGACTGGTTATTACAGCTTACCCAACGCGCAGTTGCAACATTGATCGGCTCATAAATTGCCTCGACTTTATATTCTGACTTCAATCTATGGACAACCACGTCAAACTGAAGCACACCAACAGCACCTACTATCAAGTCATTAGATTTAAAAGGACGAAAGAGCTGCACCGCCCCTTCTTCAGATAGCTGAATCAAGCCTTTGTTTAACTGTTTCATTTTCAGTGGATCTTTCAGCCTAATCCTTCTAAATAATTCCGGCGCAAAGTTAGGAATACCCGTAAAGTGCAAATCCTCACCTTCCGTAAACGCATCACCAATCTGTATCGTGCCATGATTATGCACGCCAATAATATCACCCGCATAGGCGCAGTCGGCATGCTCACGATCACCCGCCATAAAGGTTACAGCATCTGAGATTCTCACTTCCTTATTAATTCGCACATGCTTAAGCTTCATACCTTTTTGATAAACACCTGAACATATACGCATGAAAGCAATACGATCTCTATGCTGAGGATCCATATTTGCCTGAATCTTAAAAACAAAAGCAGTAAATTTTTCTTCTGTGGCGCTCACAACCCGCGTTTTAGCCTCTCTTGATAGAGGCGCAGGCGCCCACTTAGTCAGGCCATCCAGCATATGATCCACACCAAAGTTACCTAAAGCCGTTCCAAAATATACCGGCGTTAGCATTCCTGACAGAAATAAATCAAGATCAAACTCATGGGAAGCACCTTTAACCAACTCTATTTCATCTTTTAAATCCTGCGCATACGCACCTATTTTTTGTTCGAGCTCTGGATTATCTATTCCTTTAATAACTCTTTGTTCTTGTATTTTATGACCTTGCCCTGTCTTGTATAGTATAATCTCATCAGCATAAAGGTTATAAACTCCTTTGAACTCCTTCCCCATACCTATAGGCCATGTGATAGGAGCGCAGGCTATATTCAACACACTTTCCACCTCATCAAGCAGCTCAATTGGATCACGCGTATCGCGATCTAACTTATTCATAAAGGTAATAATCGGCGTATCACGAAGCCGGGTAACCTCCATCAACTTTACCGTTCTTTCCTCAACACCTTTTGCAGCATCTATTACCATAAGACAAGAATCTACTGCCGTTAAGGTTCGATAAGTATCTTCAGAAAAGTCAGCATGCCCCGGAGTATCCAGTAAATTCACTAAGCATTCATTGTATGGAAATTGCATAACAGAGGTTGTTACAGATATCCCTCTTTCTTTCTCCATCTCCATCCAGTCAGATTTTGCATGCTGGCCACTTTTTTTACCTTTGACGGTACCAGCCTTTTGAATTGCATGCCCAAACAGTAAGACTTTTTCCGTTATGGTCGTCTTACCCGCATCTGGGTGGGAAATTATCGCAAATGTTCTTCTACTATTTACTTCTTCAAGAAATTGAGACATTTAAAGCAAGATATCCTTTATAAAGTTAAAAACGTGTATCATTAAATTTGGCTGCAAAAACTAAACTATGATATCGACACTTAAATCCAGAGTCATGAGAATAGCATCCTCCCTGCCTCTATCAGAGGGATAATAATTAGGCCTTACGCCAACCTCATTAAAGCCTTCTGAAAAATATAAATTGATGGCCCTCTCATTTGAACACCTCACCTCTAAAAAGAACATTGTGCTTTTTCTTTCAATAGCAAGCATGACTATCTGCCTTAACATTAAACGCCCTAAACCCAGCCCTTCATATTCAGAACGAATACATATATTCAAGAGATGCGCTTCATCCAATATAAAACTAACAATGGCATAACCAACTATTTCCTGATCGCCAATAAGAACCAAACAATCGTCTTTCGAAGACAAACTAGTAACAAACATCGACCTTTTCCAAGGAAAAGGATAAGCCTCCTGCTCTATCTCCATCACCTTATCAAGGTGATTCAATTGCATTTCATCCAGAATAAGTGATTCAAACTCCTCAGCATCAAGCACTCTAGTCACTAGCTATTCCCACACTAGAGAAAAGATCCCATAGATTCTTTTTCTTTATAGGGGAGTTTAATAAGTCAAATAATGAATTTCTAAAGGGCACTAGAATAAATTCCAAACTTTGCTCAGCTCTTACGCCTAATATTATTGACTCTAAAGCCGAACAATGTTCTCCAAAATACAACATATGGCTACATTCTGACCAAGATTGCTGCTCTAGCCAACGCTTTGCAAGCTTATCAAAATAACTAGACTGCTCTTTAATCAGAGCACCTGACCTGAACGCGGGCCAAGAAAAGACCGATTCTTTAGCTCTATGCTCGACCTGCCTTTCCGTTACCGCTCTAATAATATTTTCTAACAAATCCTTTTCGAGAACACTACCATCAGAAACCGGACTCTCATACAAAACAACAATCTTATCAAACACTACCGCAGTCAAGATTAATTCAGTAATAGGAAGACTATTTAAAGCTGATGTATCTATAGCTGAAGACTCATTATTCAAATCTTCTTTATTAGAAAGAACTAACTTTTCTTCATCAAGCCTTACACCCTGTTCAGTGCTTGGCGAATTTACTACCTGGACACTCGTCAAAATAACTCTGGCAGGGTTTGGTAATTCTAAAGCAGTGGAAGCCGATTTTAAGGCAACTTCAGACTCATTTGAAAAATCTTCGATAGGCTTGGCATTGGTAAAAATTTTAGCAGGTGTCGTAGCGGCATTTGGAAGCGTATATTTGCAATACCAAGACCTAAGCCCTAAACCGCCAAGTACCTCATGGCGCGCAGATTGATGCATCATGAAATAGCCTACACATCACCTTGGGGGTGCTTTTTCGGTGGCTGTCTATTCATAACATTCAAAGCATGAAGATAGGCTTTAGCAGAAGCAATAACAATATCTGTATCTGCACCCATACCATTTACAATACGGCCATTTAACTCCAGCCTCACCGTGACCTCCCCCTGAGAGTCAGTGCCACTAGTAATATTATTTACTGAGTAAAGCTGCAGATTACAGCCAGATGAAACAAGCTTTTCGATCGCCTTAAAAGTAGCATCTACTGGGCCCCCTCCTTCTGATTGAGCAGCTTTTTCTATACCGTCAATTAATAGCGTCACTTTTGACAGCGGCACAACCCCGGTTTCACAGCAAACTGACATGCACACTAGAGAATATATTTCTTCGTCATCCAAGCCTTTTGACGAACTAACTAAGGCATGCAGGTCCTCATCAAAAATTTCATGTTTTTTATCAGCTAACTCTTTAAACGCTGTGAAAGCTAGATTTAGCTCCGTTTCTGATTCTAGTGTTATACCTAATTCTTCTATACGGTTTCTAAACGCATTTCGACCAGAATGCTTTCCCAATACCAAGCTATTTGTATGCCAACCTACATCTTCAGCTTTCATTATTTCATAAGTTTCTCGATGCTTTAGAATACCATCTTGATGTATTCCTGACTCGTGCGCAAAAGCATTAGCCCCAACAATTGCTTTATTTGGCTGAACTGGGAAGCCAGTAATTGTAGAAACTAAACGAGAGCAAGAAACAATTTGAGTTGTATCTATTGAAGCCTCCAAGCCAAAGAAGTCAGACCTGGTTTTAATGGCCATCACAATCTCTTCAAGCGAGGCATTACCTGCTCTTTCACCAAGACCATTGATAGTACATTCAACTTGTCTAGCGCCATTACTTACTGCAGATAAAGAATTTGCAACTGCCAAGCCTAGATCATTATGGCAATGAACAGAGAAGATAGCTTTATCTGCATTTGGAATTGTATTGAGTAGATTACGGATCGTAAGGCCAAATTGATCTGGTATTGCATAACCGACTGTATCAGGAATATTTATAGTTGAAGCTCCAGCCGATATGGCTGCCTCAATAATTCGACATAAAAAATCAAATTCAGACCGGCCTGCATCTTCGCAAGAGAACTCAACATCATCTGTAAAATTTCGAGCATACCTTACCGCTTTAACAGCCTGTTCAATGACGGCTTCCGGCTCCATCTGTAATTTATATTTCATATGTATTGGCGAAGTTGCAATGAAAGTATGAATACGAGACGCCTCAGCTCCCTTTAATGCATTCGCTGCACTTTCAATATCTTTCTCCAAGGCTCTAGAAAGACTGCAAATTCTAGAGTCCTTGATCGTATCAGCAATACTCTTGATTGCATCGAAATCGCCTTTACTTGCGATAGCAAACCCCGCCTCAATTACATCTACTTTCATTTTTTCTAAGGCTCGAGCAATTCTCAATTTCTCTGCTTTCGTCATTGAGGCGCCGGGACTCTGTTCACCATCGCGCAAAGTCGTATCGAAAATAACTAGTTTGTTTGACCCTGACATGAGCTGAACTCCTACTTTGACTTTGCTTTAAGCAAGTAACGAACTGAGAAAATGGCCAGTATAATGACAAAAAGCGCCATTATCTTCAATCACAATTACTATCTAACCTAGATTCTCGACCCTCAACCGGATTTCAGAATATAGATATAAGTTTTAACTACGCCCTATATCAAAATATGCACTTTATATATGAATAATTTATTAACGAAAAGTAGATAATGAGAAACAGTACAAGTTAGGCAATAAATAGCGTTGATCTTCCGGGCATTATAGTCGAAAATTCGCATCTCGCTTTGAGACTTGTAAACTAAATTGGGGACTAATAGCCATGACGGCAAATAAAATACTAGCGGCAGCATTAATGCTTATAATCAGTTCTTTCTCTTTCGCTTTAGAGAAAAAAACGATTTGTACTTGGGATCCTGTAGGGAAAAACGGACCTGTAATGACTTTTTACTCAGACTTGAAACCTAAAGCTATTGCTTGGGGTTTAGATCTTGAATTTATTGCATATACAGATGAAAAAGTAGCGGCCAATGACTTTAAAGCAGGCGTATGTGACGGAGCACACTTAAGTGCCATTTTATCGCGTCAATTCGTACCTTTTGCAGGAACTCTAGATGCAATTGGCGGCATTATATCAGATGAAGGCTTGGGTAAAATCCTTGCTACCTTGGCAACACCAGGCGCAGGAAAAATAATGACCAACGGCCAGTATGAAGCGGTAGCAGCTTGGCCTGTCGGTTCAATGTTTGCTTTCGTAAATGATAAAAATATTAATACAGTTGCAGATTTTAGCGGAAAGAAAATATCTGTATTAAATGAAGACCCTCAAACACATAAGCTTGCAAATATGGCGGGCGCTTCACCAGTAGGAACTTCATTAGCCACTTTTTCAGGCCAGTTCAACAACGGCAACATAGACATACTATTTATGCCTGCCCTTGCTTACAACACCTTCGAACTTTATCACGGCTTAGGCGAGAAAGGTGGCATTTTAGACTACCGCTTATATTATGGCATGCTTCAAACCATCACCAAAAAGGACGCTTTTCCTGCTGACTTTGGTGAAAAGATGCGTAACTATGTTGTCGGTCGTCTAAGTGATATTAATAAACTTGTAGCTGACGCGGAAAAAGAAATACCTGCAAAATACTGGATCAAAACAGACGAAGCTACGAAGAAAGAATTGGTAAAATTCAGTAGGGAAATTCGCCTAGCACTAAAAGAAGAAGGAAAAATGGACCCCAAGGCATTAAAATTACTTTGGAAAATACGTTGCTCTGAAAACCCTTCAGCTAGCGAGTGCGCTACACCTGAATAAAGATATCTCTTGATATTAATTAAAACCAGCCAAAATGGCTGGTTTTTTTTGCTTTAAATTAAGCGCGTAGCGGTCAACAAGTAATGGACTGTAATTTAGATCGACTCAAAGCTTTCGCTCATTAATGTATGCAGCCTTATCCAGATAGAGTAATTCATCAATCAGCAAAGAGTCGGCTCTGAAAAATACTCAACCTATTGATTATTAAAATAATCGTAGTTAATTAACAGACATTTTCGGCCAGAATAATTAAACATACCTTCACTTACTGGTCGAAATCATACTAAGCAATGCGCACAAATATAACCTTGCAGACACCCTTCAAATCGGCTTTTCGATATTCTCAGCCAGCCATGACAAACATGAACACAATCCAAAACAATGAAAGCCGCACTGGATTTGGCAAATAACAATCGAACAACACCGGTCTCAACGGTGCCTGTCGACCGAGACCATAAAAGCTGCAAGCGTGAAGCTTAAGCAGAGGTCATTCTGCCGAGTGCGCCACTCAAACAAGATAACGAACAAGCACATCAACAGAAAAGCAAGCCCTACCACCAAGCCCATTCCGGGACACTGAAATATGATTATCGTCTAAGCAGAAATTAGCTAAAAGGAAGTCAGGGCGATGCAATCAATCTTTTGAGGGCCGAGAGGGCCTAGAAATTTAAAAATGAAACTCGCTTGAATTGGCTAGTATGCGGATTTAGGACACTACAGATTTCTTCTATTATCACTTGAATCGCTTGAGGGCGACCAGGGAGGCTAACTGCAATCCTTGCAGACACACTCCTTTGCTCTACGTCATCCTGACGCTGCCTCCCTGGTCTATGCGTTATTCCTTAACGCCAAGTAATTATAACACTACCAGTTTTTAAATTTCCACCATTTCGTTAACTTTTGTAACAAATTATTTCTTAAATCAAACTAGCATTCAAACAGGAGCAAGAAACCCTGTCTACACTTAGTTTATCTGATATAAACCGATTTCTTTGAACCAATCATTTAGCATCGCATAATGCACTAATGGACTCGCTGCACTTCGCCACGCGCTCATTTGGATAAACTTAAACGGAGGTTTATAATCTAGTTGCTTTAGTCGCCGATGTAATTTGCCGCCCTATACCCATAGCTGGATGGATGAAAGTCTGGGTCGAAGATGGGTGTCATGATGTTCAATAAACATTGCTGTACGACACAGTCTCGAACCGTGGGGATACCGAGCAATCGTTTGCCGCCATCGCCTTTGTCGATTTCAACTCGTTTTACTGGCTGCGACTGATACCGCTTTTCCTATAGTTCGAGTAGTAATTGTTTGAGATTACTTTCCAAGTGTTGTGCAAAGTCCTGCACGCCCTACCACCACTCTTGCATAGAAAGGAGGAGCAGCACCTTTATTCTTTTCCTCTCACTTGAACGCCTCACACTTCAGACCCCACCGTTGGCCAGTGACGCCCTTGCCATTCAGATTATCTTCCCCTTAGTCTGGGTGATTCCACTTTCTTTCAAGTGAACGGGCTTGCCAGCTTCGCTGGGCAAAAAAAAAGCCCAGCTTGTATAAGCTGGGCTTTTCTATTAGAA
>TARA_R110001592_G_scaffold108135_2_pt1 | contig 10073 bp, 10 predicted proteins | sample TARA_R110001592 | Tara Oceans TARA_R110001592 (sample SAMEA4398387) | marine metagenome | biome: Polar Biome; feature: [SRF] surface water layer (ENVO:00010504); material: water (ENVO:00002006), including particulate matter (ENVO:01000060) such as... | depth 5 m | reverse complement strand
CGCTATACCCCGCAATGGACCCAGGGCAAGAACTTCGACGGCACCGGCCCCTTGGGCCCCGTCGTGGTGACGCCGGACGAATTGCCGCCGGGGGCGTCGGGGCTTCGCATCACGTCGCGGGTCAACGGCGAGACGCGGCAGGACTCCAACACCGGCGACCTGATCTTCGGCGTCGCGCGGCTGGTCGCCATCCTGTCCGAATTCATGACGCTGGAGCCGGGCGACGTGGTCGCCACGGGCACGCCGTCGGGCGTGGCGCACGCCATGAAGCCGCCGGGCTGGATGAAGGCCGGCGACCGGGTCGAGGTCGAGGTCGAAGGCATCGGTATTCTGGGCAATCCCATCGTCGCTGAGGCCTGACGCGGCGTTCCGGGGCGGGGGCGGCGCTTGCCGCCCCTTGACCCGTGACAGGGCGGTTTTGGCGGCTATGATTGAGCCTGGGACGCGTGTAGACGCGCAAAGGGGAGAGACCGCCATGATCATCCGCCGCCTGACGACCGCCGCCGTTATTCTTGTTCTTGGCGCCATGATCGCCGTCGCGGGTTCGGCCCGGGCGGCGGAGGGACGCATCGGGGTCGAACTCAACAAGCTGGAACCGCTGGCCAGCGCCTGCCGCGCCTATCTGGTGCTGACAAACACGGCGGGCACGGCGTTCCGCGACCTCAAGCTGGATCTGGTGATCTTCGATACGGACGGGATCGTCGCCCGCCGCGTGGCGGTGCAGGGCGGGCCGATCCCCGACGGGAAGACGTCGCTCAAGGTGTTCGATATCGACGGCGTGCAATGCGCCAAGATCAGCCGCTTTCTGTTGAACGGCGTCATGACCTGCGCGGCCCCGGACGGCGCGCGCGGCGACTGCGTCGGTCTGATCGACACCACTTCGCGCGCGGCGGTGCCCCTGATCAAGTGACACCACCCCTTAGGGGGCGCTTTTCATCTTATCTTGCAAAATTATGCATATCGTCCTTCCGGGGCCTGTGGCGATCCCATAGACTTGGCCGGCGGGTGCTGAGTTTTCGGGAGGATCGACGATGCCCCTTCATCGACGTCATCTGCTGGGCCTGCTCGGCGGTCTGCCGTTTGCGGCGATGCCGGGGGCGTTGCGCGCGGCGGGGCGGCGGATGTCCGATTCCGCGGGCCGCCCGGTGACCGTCCCGGACCGGGTGACCAAGGTGTTTCCCGCCGGGCCGCCGGCTTCGATCTTCCTCTACATGATGGCGCCCGACCTGTTGGCCGGCTGGTCGCGGGCCCTGCGCGGCCAGGAACGGGCGGGTATTGCCGAAAAATACCACGGCCTGCCGGAAATCGGCCGCCTGACCGGGCGCGGCGGCAGCGCCAACCTGGAAACCGTCATGGTCCTGAAGCCGGATCTGATCCTGGATTACGGCTCGGTCAAGCCGACGTATGTTTCCCTGGCCGACCGGGTGCAGGCGCAGACGGGCATTCCCTATGCCCTGATCGACGGAAGGTTCGACAACATCCCTGAATCCTTCCTGACCCTGGGCGACCTGATCGGCCAGCCGGAGCGGGGCCGCGCCTGCGCCGCCAAGGCCCAGGCAATCACCGACGACCTGGCCGCTGCGCGCGCCTCTCTTTCGCCGTCCGACCGTCCGCGCGTCTATTACGGGCGCGGCGCCGACGGGTTGCAGACGGGGGTCAAGGGCTCCATCAACGTGGAACTCCTGGGCCATGCCGGGGCGGTCAACGTCGCCGATCAGGCGGGCGAGGGCGGCCTGACCAAGGTATCGCTGGAACAGATTTTGGGCTGGGACCCGGACGTGGTGCTGACCACCGATCCCAATTTCTTTGATCTGATCTGGACCCACGACGTATGGAAGACCCTGCGCGCGGTCAAGGCCGGGCGGGTGTATCTGTCGCCGACCGTGCCCTGGGGCTGGTTCGACCGGCCGCCCTCGGCCAACCGGCTGATCGGCCTGCATTGGCTGCTTGCCGTGCTCCACCCCGACCGTTTCCTTCAGGGTCTGGCTGACCGGGCGCGGGATTTCTATTCCTTCTTCTACCACCTGGACCTGGACGCCGACCGCCTGGCCATGATCCTGGGTCCGGGCAGCCTCCCCGGCAATCCCCGGAAGCCGTGACCGTGGCACCGGCAACGGCGATTTGGGCCCGCCGGGGTGTGCTGGCCGCCCTGGGCGGGGGCGCGGTCGGGCTTCTGTTTTTCGCCGCCGCTACGGTCGGCCAGTTTCCCGTTTCCTTAAGCGACGTCGCCCGCATCCTGTGGGAAGGCCTGACGGGCCTGCCCCAGGACGTGTCCGAGCAGGCCCGCGCCGTGGTCATGGACATCCGCGTACCGCGCCTGGCCTCGGCCCTGCTGGTCGGGCTGGCGCTGTCGGCGGCGGGGGCGACCTATCAGGCCGTGTTCCGCAACCCCCTGGTCGCGCCGGATATCCTGGGCGTGACCTCGGGCGCCGGGCTGGGCGCCGTGCTGGCGATTTTCCTCAGCCTGCCCGTGGCGGCGATCCAGGGCATGGCCTTCGTGTTCGGCCTGGGCGCGGTGACCCTGGTCTATGCCGTGTCCCGCGCCGTCAAGGGGGCGCACGACCCGATCCTGGTGCTGGTCCTGGCCGGGGTGGTGATCGGCGCCGTCATGGGCGCGGGGATCGCCGTGCTGACCTATCTGGCCGATCCCTACGACCAGTTGCCGGCGATCACCTTCTGGCTGATGGGGTCGCTCGCGGGCGTGACGTTTTCCGACCTGGGCAACGCCTGGCCCGCCGTGGCCCTGGGGCTGGGGCCGCTCTTGTTCCTGCGTTGGCGGGTCAACCTGATGTCGCTCGGCGATGACGAGGCGCGGGCACTCGGCGTCGATACGGAACGCCTGCGTCTGGTTCTGGTGGTCTGCGCGACCCTGGCGACATCCTCCGTCGTCGCCATCGCCGGGACCATCGGCTGGGTCGGCCTGATCATCCCCCATATGGCGCGCTTCGTGGTGGGGCCGGAATTCTCGCGCCTGCTGCCGGCGACCATCCTGATGGGATCGGTCTACCTGTTGGGTGTCGACACCATCGCGCGCGCCGCGACGACCGTGGAAATTCCCTTGGGCGTGCTCAACGCCTTTGTCGGGGCACCCCTGTTCCTGTGGGTTCTCGCCAGGGCGAGGTTGTCATGGCGCTAGAAATCGAAACCCGCGCGCTTGCCACCGGCTACCCAAACCATCCCGTGGGCCGGGATATCGGCTTGACCATCGCGGGGGGCAAGGTAACGGCGCTGCTTGGCCCCAACGGCTGCGGTAAGACGACCCTGTTCCGCACCCTGCTGGGTCTTCTCAGACCCCAGGGCGGGCGTGTCCTGATCGGCGGCGACGACCTTGCCGAACTGCCCAGAGGAGAGGTCGCCAAGCGCGCCGCCTACGTGCCCCAGGTGGTCGAGGGGTATTTCCCCTTCACCGTCCTGGATGTCGTGCTCATGGGACGGGCACCCCATCTCGGCATGTTTTCGGCCCCCGGGCCCGAGGACCGGCGGATCGCCGAAGGGGCCCTGGATGAACTGCGCATCGCCCATCTGGCCGGGCGGCCCTTCACCGCCATCAGCGGCGGCCAACGGCAATTGGCCCTGATCGCCCGCGCGCTGGCCCAGCAGGCCCCGGTGATCTTCATGGACGAACCCACGGCTAGTCTGGATTTCGCCAACCAGTTTCATGTTTTGGACTGTGTGCGGCGGCTGGCCGGGGCGGGGCGGACGATCGTCGTCTCGTCGCACCATCCGGACCACGCCCTGCGGTTCGCCGACCGGGTCGTGTTGATGAAGGCGGGGGGCATCCTGGCCGACGGCCCGACGGCGCAGGTGCTGACCGGCCCGGCGCTCAGCGACGTCTACGGCATGCCCGTGCGCATTGCCGAGGTTCCGGCGGGGGCGGGGGAAACCGTGCGCGTCTGCGTGCCCGATCCGGGCGCGGCGGTCGATTAGCGCGCCGGGATTTTACGTCAGGCTGTTGGGATCGTAAGGATTTGCGAAACGCAGCATCGGCGCATCCTCGGTCCGGCGGTCGTCTTCGGTGACGGCATCCTCGGCCCGGACCGGCGCCGCCTTCGACAGGGCGGCAAAGGCCGCCAGAACGGCCTGCGGTTTAAGGGCCTGCCAAAGGAACATGTCAGCCTGCCGCCGCCAGCGCCGGGGTGGGCACGAACAGGGGTTCGGCGGCGGGATCGGTATCGCGGCGCGCCTGACAGATGGCCTCGGAAATTTCGCATTCGCATTTACCGCAGCAGGGCGCGCAGTCGAAATAGGTATGCACGTCGTCCCACTTTTCGGCGCCGGAACGCACTGCTTCCTTGACTTCCGTTTCGGTGATTCCGTTGCAATTGCAGACGTACATGGATGCGGTTCCCGGTCGCGGCTTGTTGTTGATAATGAGTATCATTCGTTCTGCGAATGATTGTCAATATCGTAAGATAAAAATTAGATTTCAAGCCCCCGGGGCGAATTTTCTTGAACCCCCTTGGCGATTGAGGGGACTCTGACACGGGGATGGCCTGCCGCCTGGGCGGTCGCGTATGGGGGGATAAAGGCGTTGAGCACGGAAAACCAGGAAGTGGACTTGAAGTACGCGGTGGATGAAACGCCGCCGCTGGCGCTTTCCGCCGGATTGGGGCTACAGGTCGTCATACTGATCATTGCCGGCATCGTCCTGGCGCCCGTGATTGTCATCCGCGCGGCTGGGGACCCCGGCGGGGCGGCGTCCTGGGCCGTTTTCGCGGCGCTGGTCGTCTGCGGTATCACCACGATGATCCAGGCGCGGCCGATCAAGATGCCGCTGCTGGGCCAATGCGGGGCCGGTTTCGTTCTGTTCATGGGAACGTCGGGTGCCTTCATGGCGATTTCCGTCGATGCCATCAAGTCGGGCGGCATGGCCTTGCTGGCGACCCTGGTGCTCATGTCGTCGCTGATTCAGTTCCTGTTTTCCTTCCGTCTGGGGTATCTGCGCCGGATCATTACGCCGACGGTCGGCGGAACGGTCATCATGATGATCGCCGTGACGGTGTTTCCCATCATCTTCAAAATGCTCAACGCGCCCATGCCTGGTGTTCCCGAAGGCAGCGCCGCCGCGCCGGTGACGGCGATTGCGACCTTCGTGGTGATCGTCGGCGTATCCCTGTTCGGCAAGGGCCCCATTCGTCTATGGGGGCCGCTTATCGGTGTCGCGGTCGGCTGCACGATCGCCTTTGCCATGGGGGCGTTCGATTTATCCAAGGTCGCTGCCGCCAGCTGGATCGGTCTGCCGGAAGGCACCTGGCCAGGCCTGGACCTGTCGTTCGGGGCCGATTTTTGGCGGCTTCTGATCCCCTTCGCCATCGTCACCATCGTCGGCGCCATCGAAACCTATGGCGACGGCGTGGCCATTCAGCGCCTGTCCAAGCGCCGCCAAGAGCCCATCGACTTCCGCGCCGTGCAGGGGGCGGTGAACGCGGACGGTCTCGGCAATTTTCTGTCGGGCCTATCGGGCACCCTGCCCAACACGACGTATTCGACGAGCCTGTCCGTGGTCGACCTGACCGGCGTGGGCGCGCGCACGGTGGGTCTGTTCGGCGGCGCGTTTTTGATCCTGTTCGCGTTCTGCCCGAAAATTTCCGCCTTCCTGATTTCGATCCCGTCACCCATCGCCGCCGCCTACATCATGCTTCTGCTGATCCTTCTGTTCATGCACGGACTAAAACTGGTGACCGAGGACGGTCTGACCTTCGAGAACGGCATGATCGTCTGCGTCTCTTTCTGGCTGGCCGTGGGTTTTCAGGAACAGGCGATTTTCGCCGGCTACCTGCCGACCTGGGCGCGTGAACTGTTCGATAACGGCATGACCGCGGGCGGCATCGTCGCCATCGTGCTGTCGGTATTGGTCGGGTTTAAACGGGGCCGGGTGAAGAGCCTGCAATTGACGCTCGGCCTGTCGTCCATTCCCAAGATGCAGGAGTTCCTGACCGAAGCCGGCACCAAGGCCGGTTGGGACCATCACGCCATCCTGCGCCTGGAACTGGCGGGCGAGGAAGCCATGCTGTTCCTCATCGGCCAACTCGATGAAACCGGGGATAGCGGTGGCGCGCGCCAGATCCGCGTGTCCACGCGGCGGGTGCGCGACCAGATCGAGGTCGAAATCCTGTCCGGCGCCGTCGACGGCAACCTGGAACAGGCGGTCGAAGGGATTGACCGGCAGTCGCTGCCGCATGCCGACGATGTGGGCCTGCGCATCCTCAGCGGCCTCGCCGAGCGGGTGCGTCATGAACAATTCTACGGCGTCGATGTGCTGCTGCTGACCCTGGACAGCCGACCGCTTTAGGTGCTGCGTCCGTCCGGGACGGCCAGCAGGTGGTTGTCCCAGGGGGCGCCCTGGGCGTTGCCGCGCGGTGTCGCCCGGTCCGGCCCGCCGACCACGAAGGCGCCGGTGCCGCTGGTCAGCACGAAACTGCCGTCGGCGGGGCCGGGGGCCAGACCGCAGCCGTCGGCGATCGCCACATTACCGGCCAGTTCGCCGGTCAAGGTGTCCCAGAACAGGACCCGATTGCCGCGCGGGGCGCTGACCGCGGCCAGTTTCCCGCCCCGGTCCACGGCGACGGACCCGCAATAGCCGCCCAGATCCAGGGTCGTCGCCTCGGGCGCCTGCAAATCCTTGATGCGTCCCGACCCCGGCCGGTGTAGGCCGACCAGCGGCAGACCGTCGATGGTCGGGCCCTGGTCCTGGCAGGCGAATACCACGCGTCCGTCGGCGAAAGCCGCGAGATGGCGGATGCTCAGCAAATGGCGTCGACCCGGGGCATGGGCGACGCTGTCTTCCAGGCGCCCGCTGGCCAGGTCCACATAGGCCAGATTGGGCGCCATGGTGCCCAGGTTCAGCTTGGCGCGGCCACTGTCCGGATGGGTCAGGATGCCGCCGTTGGCGACGGCGGCGGTGCGGCCCCCCGGCATCAGCACCAGTTCGTGGCAGCCGACGCCGTGGCTCGGCAATTCTCCCACGCGCTTGAACCCGTCGGCGGCGTCATAGACGCCGATGCAGCCGCGCGCGTTGTCGTAATCGTTTTCCGTGGCGAACAGGTGGCGGCCCGTCGGCTCGAACACCGCATGGCCCTGGAAGTGCCGCCCGGCGGGGGCATGGAACAGACGGGCCGGGTCGTCGCCATCGATGGCGAAGGCGGCGGCGAAGGTGCCGGGCCGCCGGGCCAAGGCGACGGCAAGCTTGCCGTCGGGGCGAAGGGCGAAGCCGTGGCCCCGCGCGGGCAGGTCGACTTGGCGCAGGATGCGGCCTTCGGCGTCGGCGACGCAGGCGGCGAAGCGATAGGGTTCGGCCCGTCCGTCGCCCAGCCGGCGCACGCCCAGGTAACGTGGGCCTCTGGGGGCTGCCCAGACCCCGGGCGCCATGAGGAAGACCAAGCCGCCCGCGCCAAAGCCCAGTAGGGTTCGCCGTGTCATCTCCATGATCAGTCTCCGTCCAGGGAATTGAAGCCGAGGACGAGGTCGAGCGCCTCGGACACGTTGATGACGACCAGTTCATGCAGGTCCTGGATATCGCTTTTCAGAACCTTGATGCGCAGCGGCCCTTTTTCGGTCTTGAGCACCGCCGCGATGGATGGGCCCAGGTCACGGGTGAACTTGATCAGATAGGCGAACTGATGGCGGATCAGGCCGTCCTCGCCCTTGCCGATATGGCCGCCCTTGGCCGTGGCGAGGCCGTCGTAGAGGTCTTCAAGCGCGACCAGATTGTGCACCACGTTGCGCAGGGCGCGGCCGCTCATCCAGTTTTCCGCGCGTCGCGGCCGGGTCTTGCCGTCGGCGCCCAGGGGGGCGCCCAGCTTCAATTCGGCGATGGCGCCCAGGCCCGTGGCCAGGTCGTTGAACAGGTCCGTGGTCACGCGTTTGGCCGGTCGGCCCGCCGCCGGGTCCTTGGTCCAACGGTCTTCCAGGCCGGCGGCGATGGCGTGCAGGTTGACCGTGATGGCGCCGGCGACGGCGCAGGGCGTTACCGGCCCGTCGCCGGATGTCAGGGATGCCGGGGCGTCCTTGGCGAACAGCAGGCGTTCCAGGGCGGGAAAGCCCTGCACGGCGATGGAGACATGGGCGAAGTTTTCCGGTTTCAGAATGCCGCCGTCCTTGTTCGCCATCAGCCGTGCCAGATGCTTGTCGACCAGGCTCTTGCGGTCGGGCCAGAACTTGACGCGGATATGAGTGTCCGCCGACGCCGCCGGGCCCTGGCGCAGGTGTTCGACTTCCTGCCAGGCGTCCAGGGCGCCGTGGAAGGCATCGCGGGTGGCATTGATCGCGTCGGGCGTGGCGTCGGGACACAGCTTCCGGGCCGCGTCGGCAAGTGCGGCGGTCTTTTCCGTGAACGCATGATAGCGGGGCAGCAGGTGGTCCTTGACGATGGCGGCGTTGATCGCGCCGTAGTCGATGGCCGTGGCGGCGGCCCGTGCGGGCGACGCCAGGGCGTTTGCCACCAGAAGGACGGTTAGAACGGCCGCCGGGCGCAGCAGGGTACGATGAGGGGTCATAACGAATTCAGGAAGGCGAGCAGGGCCTCCCGCTCCTTTGTGGGTAATTTTTGAACGGCATTTCGGGCAGCCTCGGCTTCGCCGCCGTGCCACAGGATGGCCTCAAGAAGATTGCGGGCGCGGCCATCGTGCAGGAAGAAGGTATGGCCGCTGACGACCTTGGTCAAACCGATGCCCCAAAGCGGCGCCGTGCGCCATTCACGGCCGTCGGCCATGCCTTCGGGGCGGCCGTCGGCCAAACCCGCGCCCATGTCGTGCAGCAGCATGTCCGTATAGGGCCAGATCAGCTGATGGGAATGTTCGGGCCGCGCGGGGTCCGTGCGGGTCACGAACTTGGGCCGGTGACAGGCGGCACAGCCGCTGTCGTAGAATACCTTCTTGCCGGCCAGAACCTGGGGGGCGTCGACGTCACGCCGCTTGGGCACGGCCAGATTGCGGGCATAGAAAGTGACCAGGGTCAGGATTTTTTCCGAGGCTTCCATGCCGTCGGCGGTGGGATTGTCGGCGTCGGGCGTGGTGCCGCCGTCGGGGGCGGTGCGGCAGGCGGCCTGCGCCTGGGTGCAGTCGCCCCAATGGGCGCGGACAACCGGGTTGGAAATGCCGATATCGCCGGCGAAGGCATGGCCCGACTGCTGGCGTACGGTCGGGTCGCCCGCCTTCCAGCCGAACCGGCCGATGGCGGGTTTGTCCGCGTCCTTGTCCCACACCCGCTGCACGCGCCCGGAAACGCCGTCGCCGTCGGCGTCATGCGGGTCGGCGCCCTGGACGATGTCGGCCTCGTCGATCATTTCCAGAAGGCCCAGGCCGATCATCGGCGTGGCGACGCGGGGGGAGATCATGGTCTGGGGGTGCAGAGGGCCATAGGCTAGGTCGGTGACCGTGTAGGCCGGGCGGCGCAGGTTGACGACCGTGCCGTCGCCCAAGGTGAAGGGCATTTCCGTATAGGTGATGAGCATGCGGCCTTCCGGGTCGATGCCCTGAACGGCGAAGTCCTGCAACTGCGTGCCGTAGGTCGGCTCGGCGATGACGGTGGCGCGGGCGTCGGCCAGGGATTTTCGTTCGGCCTCGGTCTGCGGCGGGATCGACAGGCGCAGGAACATGGACACGGCGCTGTCGTCGGGCCAGTTGGCCTTGGGCGGGTGGCCGCGCCCGTCCTTCAGGTGGCAGCGTTGGCAGGACCGGGCGTTGAACAGGGGGCCCAGGCCGTCGGCGGATTGGGTCGACGCCGGGGCGGAAACCCAAAGCCGGCGGAAAAATCCGTTGCCGACCTTGAAATCCAGTTCCTGGGAAAACGGCAGATTGGCGGATGAATGGGAGAAAGCGTCGGCGTTGGCGGCCTTTTGCGAGGTCGCGGCCCCACCCGACATGGCTTCAAAGGCCTCGGCCCTGGTGAAGTCCGTGGCCGGTTTCACGACCTCCCGTTCTCTTTCGCTGGACGCAGCGGGGGCGGCGGCGGTCAATGCCGCGACGACGGCGAGGCTGGCCCAACGGGTGGCCGGAAACATGTCAGGCGGGTGTCCTTATCGGCTGAGGTGGCCGTCTGTGGCCGGGCAGGGCGGGCGGCGGCGGTTCGGCAAC
>TARA_R110001592_G_scaffold78989_1_pt1 | contig 10074 bp, 5 predicted proteins | sample TARA_R110001592 | Tara Oceans TARA_R110001592 (sample SAMEA4398387) | marine metagenome | biome: Polar Biome; feature: [SRF] surface water layer (ENVO:00010504); material: water (ENVO:00002006), including particulate matter (ENVO:01000060) such as... | depth 5 m | reverse complement strand
GCCAACAAAGCGATATCGTAATATATATTTTTTTCTATTTCGCCCATTAATGTGTTGAGAATTGTTAGTGCATGTCCAATAACAAGGTTTCCATCGTCAGTATTGAATCCGCAATCATCCCGGGGTCTTCCGGTAATTATTGACAATATATTTTTTGTGAATGTTTCCGTGTACTGATCTGATTGGGGGCGACATCCTTGAACCGATTGATACACAAAATACCAAAAAATATCCGGATCAGTATCAATCTCGAGTTTTGATAGTAAATAAAATGCATATATTGTTTTCCGATTAAAATAATTTTGTTCGGTTGCAAATTGGTTTGTATCGTTCGTTTCAAATAGCCTCGATTCGATTGCCGCTGCAGATGTATCAGCTATCTCTATAGGCGCTTTGTATGCTGACATAACAAACGGGATATCCGGACTCTCAGAGTCTGGCGCATCAAAGAGGGGCTGAGCACCATCAAATCCCTCACCCACTTGTCCGTCGCGACCCGTGCCAGGTCCGGTGCCTTTGGTGTCAAAATCTCCAAAGTCGATCGGTGTGGGATAGTCTTCGGTGTCGTCGGGACATATGTCCACGTGGGTGGACGGGGCGTCGTCGTCCGCCGCGGCTGGGACGAATTCGGCAGTGGCTAATACCGGGAGTTCGCCAGGAGCATAGAATATAGGCCACTTAGGATCATTGAATGATAAGCCCTTATCTGATGCAGGCCGTAGGCCGTAGACTGGATGTTGCTCGTTTAATTTTCCTTCTGACCAGTTTTTTAATGCTCTTAATATTTCGTTAAATATTATCTGAGAGCTACCTGTCTTTACGTAAGGATCGACTTTTGCCTTTGTCAGGTCATGCAGGGACGAAAATTTTGAAACCCAGGTATCTAGACCTTTAAAACTTAGTGCTCTTTCTTCAAATATATTCGCTATATTTGGATTAACCCACTCTTCTATTCCTGAAGTTAAATTCTCGCTAGGTGAGGATGATAACTCTCCTGGGAAAGCAAATGGCATTACCGATTTTCCATTTGTGTTAAATTTAAGGATTTCTGATAGTTTTTTCGAGTTGTCTAGATCGGCAATGTTTGTAGTTTTTTTCGTTATTGCGTCGCCTATTTCAGATTTTAGCAGATCAGTTGGGTCGTATTTTATGCGCGCCTCGGCAGGAGTAAGCGGCGACGAGGATATAGCGTATGATGTTAGTAATTCTGTATATAATAGCTGTGCCAGATGTGCAGTAGCTGCCGCCTCGTTACCGGCAAAACGTACAAGCGCTTCTTCGTATCCCGCGTGATGCCGGTTTTCGCTATGTTCTGCATACCTGGTACTAAAGAACCCTGTCTGAGTCTTTTTCTCGGGATCATAGTCTATAGTGTTATCGCCGGCGTCGGTGCTGCTCGAAATGCTAAATGTTGGATTGGGTTGGATGCCTAAGACATAACCGTTCCATTGATAATCGTCGACATAAGGAACTTCTAACGAGGTATCCGGGTCTGTCACGGTGTGGACTGTGATGGCATCATCGCTTTTTATCGCCGTGTTATCCAGTAAAAAGCTATCTAAACCTAGCGCGTCGGTCATAGGGGTAATTTCTTGTGCAGGATCGATAATCCTAGCAGTTGCTGAAGTTGCAACTAGAGCGTTGCCTTTTAGCTGTATTCCGTTTGTAAAATGGTACAAATATATCCCGCCATGGTTTATGGCTTCAGAAATATCGTTATACATATTACGAATCCCGGTGGTGAGATTTAAATCGTCTGAATAACCTAAATAATCAAGACCAGATGATTTAAAGTCTTTGATTGTGTCATACAAAGACTGCTTATATATATCGAGCTGTCTTATAAAATCAATAGCTTCATCTAGCCTTTGCTTTTTGATTGCGGTAGAATCGACTAACTCTCCGTATAAGTCCGGGTTCGTTATGGTTATATCTGAAACAAATTTAATTACTGCGTCTTGCTTTATTACGTTGAAAGTTATCGAATCCCGGATTATCTGACATGCCTGCTCACGTAGCTCTGATTGTCTGGAAATTGGGTGATAAGTAGTTTGCATTATAATTTTTGGTCTGTTAGATGCGATACCTAATTTGTTCAGTGGAGATGTGGCTGTTGTCAAAATCGAATTGCTAGAGTTTTCTTTTAATACTTGAAGTTGTGAAAATTTAGATGCGTCTAGTGAAGCGGTTTCTGTGTTAAGTGTTGCTAGCACTGGATTATCTTGCGAAATTGAAGATAGTCTATAATCTTCAGCTGGCAGTGACGATTCGAGTGGCGGTTCTTCGGTGAGTGGGTCTGGGGTGTCATCGACTATCGGGTCGGAGAGTGAATCATCAGGTGTTACTACTTCTACTACTTCTGGTTCTAAAAAGCCTTTATCTAGTATAACCGAGGTGTATTCGTTAAATTGTACTGTAACAAATCCATGGCCAAACTCTTCAGCCTGTTGTGGAGCATCTAGTGGTGGAGCTATTACAAACTTTATATAGTATGTTAGCTCTTCCATGTCTAAACAAGACATTAAATATGCTTTTCCGGATGAATCGGAATAGAGTTCATCTCGTTTTGTAAGCACTTCTTCTACTGTGCCCTGAATCTCTCCGATCGGAGGTGCAGGTGTAATATCTTGTAGCTGCTCGACTAGTGAAGGGAACAAGATCCATCCAGACTCAACGTCTGATGTGCTACCTGATGGATTTGAATCCACGGCCTGATCTGTCATACCACCGTCTTGTGACTCAGCCGGTGCAGTTGGTGATGGTAACGCTACTGCAGACGTTTCAATGGATGTTTCAACAGATGACAATACCAAGCTCGTGCCCATCGCGCCTATATCAGGAATAGGCATTACAGACCTCTCTGCAGATAGTCGATCGAGAATAAAGTAGTATATATATTTTGTTTTTTTGTTAAGTACAGCATTTTTTAACTCAATTTATTGTTTTTGTTTGAATCTCGAGTTATATTACTAGATTTTTTCTTAGGTTTTTCTATATAATTATGCGGCTGGAGATTAATGTCCGCGGAAACAGTACTGAATATTCTTTCCATAGAACTGTTTCTGCCAATAAGAGCATACCTAATTTTATTAGTCGCTAATTGTGGAGCGCGGGTGTCGACATAGTAGAATTTTAAATCTGATATTTTGTTTTTTCCTAGAGATGTCCAGCCTCCTGATGAAGAGTCTGCGTATAACAACTCTACGTGATCTAGACTTGCATAAACTATTCGCGGAATCCGGGATTCTATTATTGTGTATAGTATAGGAGAATTACTATTAGATTTTATCGAACCTAGTTTGCAATTTAAGTTAATAGTTTTGTTACCATCACTTTGCTCTTGATTAAACTTAAATATCTGCGCTTGATCTGTTAAAGACTCTATTTTCATATGGCTTTTAGAATCTCCTAATTTAGGTATTATTCCAAAATCTTTCGAAAGGGGGGAATCATACATGTATGGATGGTAAGAGTATCCAGTTTTACCATTTGTAAATTCGTTTGGTACAGTGAGTTTTATTGGGTTTTTTAGAAACGATAACTCGTTTGAAAGGAAGTAATAACCTACTCTTAATTCGTATATATACTTTAATTCTGGATCAATTGGAGGGATGCCAAAACGTTTGGCAAACTCTTTATTAACGACAAATTGCCCAGATAATGATCGTTCATCTGATAAGCTGATTGGTATATCGCTTAAACTTGAATCCGGACTAATTATAAAATTACCTATAATTTTTGAGCTAGCTTTTGTAGAATGTCTGACAAGTTGAAGTACTCCTACTTTTTTCTTTTCTCTGGCTGCTTCAAATATACTATCTCCAGGATTTTTAATATCATCGCCGGAGTTTGGTATCCATATATCTGGAATATATATTGAAAAATCTATTATATGTACATTTCTCGTACGGCCTTCTCGATGAGATGCTTTTCGAAATTTTATACCTGATGTATCTTTCTCAAATGTTCTCGATACAATATTTCCAATATGACTTTCTAATCCCCATTTGTTGACTGTAAAAAAATCATGGCGATATGTTGAATTAACGTGAGATATTGAATTATCTATATAGGATATCTCTTTTTTTGACGGAGACATCAAGTCTGGTGGGGTGATGGTACTAGGCGGTAATCTTAAGATTTCTCCAGAGATTATGTTTTCTCTAACAGCGTATATTGTTTTTGCTGAATTTGGATAGTTGAAAATATTAAATTCTAAGTATGAGGCGTTGTTCTTAGTATCTTGTCTTTGATATGAAATTAATTTTGCAGTAGTAGGCTCATCGATACCGGCATGTACCATAGTCTGGGACCACGACATATTTTTACTATTAATCCTAGGCACTACATGAACTATTAGACTTGAACTTGGGTTAACATTAAGTTTTATCCGACTAGCAGAAGAATTGTTGTACACGCCTAGAGACGAATATTTGTCTTTTTCAGGGGCCGCAGAAATTAATCTAACGAATATTTCAAATTCCGGTAATATTCTTTTATATGGAGTGATTACATGTAGGCAAAGTCCGTATGCACCATTTGAAACCGTTATCTTAAACGGGTTAGGCTCTTCTCCTATTAACTTAAAAAAGCTCAGATTTTTTGGTTTGTGGCTTTGATTAAGTTCGATCTCGACATTGCTAGCCGTTTTACCAACCTTGCTAACTTTTTTTCCATTAGAGTTTTTTAAGTTAACTTGAATCGACTGGTTTTTTGAAAGCTTTATTCTAGAAACTATTGTTGTTTTCTTTGGAGCCGTTTTTTTTTCTACTTTTTTAATTCTTGGAGAAATAATGTTTCTGCTAACATAACTGTTGTTATTTTTAAACACTCCGGAAACAAGAACCGTTTTTTCTTGGATTATTGGGGAAAGTGAGTTCCACGCAACCCTGTTTTGCAATATATTATCGAGTTCGACATCTACTTTAGGTAAATTTAATATTTTTTTTTCTTCAAATGTAATTGTCTCTCTTTCTATCTCATCTTTAATTTTCTCAGAATTAGATCTAGCAAGATCTCCATGACTTACCATCATCTTAGGATCTAATGATCTTATTTTACTAGATCTGCTATTAGATGATGTTTCTGTGTCTTTTTTTATTATTGCTGAAACGTTTTCTACGGATTTATCTAGATGGTTTGTAACCGGCTGGAGTTCTGTCGCGATTTCAATTTCGTTAATTCCTTCATTGATTAATTCAGCCATATTCGATTCAATGCTTACTACGTACTCAAGCTTGTTCGTTTTAGGGTCTAAACTATTTGCAACAGGCAATATTCTGACTTTTGCATTGTCTGTTTTTTTGATACTGTTTTTATTTTTAAATAGTGACATACTTGTTTTACTCAAATAAAATTGACATTAATCTTATAAATTTAGGGTTGTTTTGATCATCTCTATACATTTTTCCTAGATGGTATATAGACCCTAAAAACTTTCCAGATGGATCAAAATAAGAACCATAATCTACTATGGATAGCTTTTTTATTTCATTTACTCCTGTTTCGAAACATTGAATCAAAAGATTTGTTATCTGATCGGATGACTCGATATTAACAGACCTACTTTGCGCAGTTTGTTTTAACTTACTTTTTAAGCTTGAGAATGTTTTTGTTGGTTCATAGTTGATTTTTGCATATGAAGCCATCGTATGCTGTATACCGTTTAACGTACATGTTGGGGCCATATACCTAAACTCTGGCTGGGAGTTTGTTGATTCGCTAGCCCACATAGCCGGGATTGTGTTTATATTTTTAACTGGTTTGGATACTTTATCGAAACTAATATTGTTTTTATTTAATTTGAAATACTCGTTTATTACCCGGGGATTGTGTGATCCTATAATCTGTAGTCTATCAATATGATCGATCGCGGTTTGGATTACTTCGTTTGAAGAACTATATATGTCAATTGCTCCAGACAGAAATGTGGCAGTTCCTATTGTTTCTACGACTGATCCATCAAAAAGTCTTTTCCCAGATGTCGTATCCATAGATATAGCATTCTTGCTGTTTATTTCAGGTACGACTGTGTCGGTACTGCTTGAATATCCTTCAAACATAATTCTGGATCCAGCATCATCGGCTGTTCCTGTACCATCATCTCTATAGAATACGCCTTGGTCTGAAAAGCTGGCGAACTCTATTTTAAAATTACCGTCAGCTATCTGTCGCCGACCGTTGTTCGTAATCAGTACGTCCATTATTCTTTGTTTACTATTTAAAATCCCTGCCATGATATAAACTCTCCTAATCTAATTATGCTTTAAACTAGATTTCAAGCGCATGTGTTTAAATATATAGATTTTAAGGGGTCTTAAGACTTTTCAGTATTTCGCGCTGTCTCTTAAGGGAAATAGGTCTTTCTCCTATTTTATTGCGTGTTTTAAATCTTTTGCTCTTCGACAATTGTACTACTTTTTTTTTCCTCTTCGATCAAAACGTCGACTTTATGTGCAAATTCTGTTATATATTCTATTTTGTCTTTTATTTTATGCACATTTTCATTTAAAACATTATTTTCATTTTCTAAATATGTAACTGTTTCCTGTAACCCTATACCTAATAAACTAATCTTTTGATCGATTGATGCTGTGGCATTAACTTTTTCAATTATACGTTTGGCAATATCAGTTAACTCTTTTGAAGCCTTTGCTAATACCCTTGTACCATCGTTAATCGTGGTGAGTTGAGACTCGAGGTCACGAATTTCTTGTTTAAATTTTTGCTTTATAGTATTTTCTGACATTTAATAAATCTCTCCTACATTAATTGATAATAATAAAAAACGCAGGGAGTGTAAACACTCCCTGCGCAATAAATATTACTATTTATTTAATCTTCTATAGATTATCCTTGAGTCTTAGCCATTACCTGTACAACATCTCCTGCTTCCAATTGGAAGGAGAATTTGAAGTCTAAAGCACTGTTACTTCCATTACCTAAGTAATCACCAGAAACGAATCCAGCAGCAGAAACATCAGTACTGTATGGTCCTGATCCAGACTGGAGCAATTGTCCGTTGACGAAAACGTCAATCTGGTTTGCAAGATTAGCAGAAGCCATGACAGGAGCTGAAACGTTTAACACGCTGTAGTTACCGTCAGCTGAAAGATCCGAGTTGGCAGCACGGATTGCAGCCATTTGGAAAGCACTCTTAATAGGGAATACCGCGGCTGGGCTAGATACCCAAGCCAATTGACCGGAGCCATTAGTTTGAAGGTACTGATTGGCAGATCCATCAGCAGCTGGTAAAGATAGAAGTTCACCACCGGCACCGTCCAATGAGAATTGAACCTTGCTAGCAGTTGATCTAACTATTTCTTTATCACCACTCATGTACCACTTAGCAGCAGCCAAGTCCATGTTCTCAGACAATACCATTCTAGCAGCAGCGCCAGTTCCAGCATATGAGAACGTCTTGTCACCATCAGACGAATCCAATGTAAGACCAGCACCAGCGATATCAGCATCAGCACCTGCACCATTAGCAAGGATAATGTTTTTATCAGCAATTACAACTTCTGTAGAATTTACAGTAGTAGTAGTACCATCAACTCTAAGATCACCTAAGACGCGTACAATACCATCAGCGTGAGCACCGATAGTTAATGTTTCGCCGGAACCTTGAGAAGGCCAGATAACTGGATCGGCAGCGCTGAACTCTAGATCGTTCCCTGCAATTAGGTTGGCACCAGCTGTGATATTACCCACGGCTTCCATTGCAGCTGAAGCTTTAATTAAGTCTTCAGTTAACAACATTTGTCCAGCGATGGCCGAAGTATCAATTGATGCACCGTTAGCAAGAGCAATGTCTCCACCGATAACCGAAAGGTTACCAGAAGCTTTAACAAGATCTTCGGTAAGCTTTAATTCACCGGATGTTTCAGAGTCGATTGTAGCACCGTTAGTAAGAGTAACCTTACCACCAGATACGACAATATCACTTGCGAACGTAGTATCAGCCGCAACAGTTATAATTGTTGCACCATCATCTTTCTTGATGAGAGTAGCAGCACCGTGCTGAGCTGAGAATCTAGCATCACCGTTACTATCGATAATATCTGCACCGGCCATAAGCTGTACTGGCTTTCCGAATTGCACTGATTCAGAGGAATTACTTGTTCTGAATGTTAAGTACGCTGCTTCAGCTGCGCCATTACCATCGGTAAAGCTAAAAGCTGATGCTAGGTTGTCACCCAATGATCCAGAGATCTGTGGAAGACGAATTTGTGTTCTAATAGGCATATTTTTCTCCTTTAAGAAAATATATATTTAGTTTTATCTTGCTATTATAGCAAGAATGATTATAGGTAACTATAGACCAAACCAAACTTTACTTAATGACTTATAAAACTTTTCTATTAGCAAAGTTTTAAAATTTAAAACCCATATACTCTATGGTATTAACTATTTGCGGGATACGGATAGATACGGATGATAAATTTTAATAAACTTTTTATTTTTAACTTCTTGCTAATAAGTATGCTGTACTTTACTATTTCTTGTACAAAATTTAAATTAATTTCTATATAAAATTTTCTTTAAATTCCTTACATGGTTATCGTATACTGCACAATCAGAAGATGCAAACTCAATTGCGTATTTAATTCCTGAAGTGGTTGGATCATCAAATTCGAACATAAATTGTCCAGTTGGATTCCGGTATGCATTCGATAAAACCATTCCTTTCATCATCAAAAATGCCGCTATCGATAAATCTGATGTTTTGTATTTTTCAATTTCTGTTGTCATGGTACCTCAGTCTCCTTTCTCGGGGGGCGACCATGTCTGTGACATGATCTTCTGTGTATAAGTATTGCTAAATATGTAATCGATTTTGCAAATTTTATAAAATCAAAAAATAACGACCTGAACGATGTCTTGCGATTCAAGTCCCATTTTGAACAATATTGAACCAGTCGCTTGTAAAACATAATCTTGAGCGGAACCAGTTCGCAAGGATTGGCCATTTAAAAAAACATCGATTCTGTTTGGATTATAATTTACTGTAGAAAAGTTCATAGAATGGCAGTCGAATGGGGCGTTTGCTGCATGGGATCCTGTTACGTCAAAAAACTTTTTTGTTCTGTTTGCAGAAACCGCGATCTCTCGCGGGTTGGCAGTTGATATACTGATCCCATCAGCGGCGGTGAGCACTCTCACGTTTGGCAGAGTTGGCTTATCAGATGATAATACAAAGTATTCTTCCCCTGTTATATCAGCCAACTGTGTTTGTTTGACCGTAACTACATCATCGGTTTCTAGATTAAATCCAAATTTAAAAGAGTTTGATGAATCTGCATAATAATCTGCCGAGCCATTACCAACCATGGTCTGACTTCCAGATATTAACAATTGTCCGTTATAAAATAGGTCAACTGATCCTGAAGTATTTAGTGTTGTTCCTAGCGCTAGGTCACTAAAAGCTAGTGCAGTACCGGCAGATGAAATTGATTCTAGCTTTTTAACAAATTTATTTAACCCAGAGACAACATTCGCACTGGGGTTTGCCGATATTGTAATTGATGTTGAATCACTAGAAAGTGCTACGTTGTTACCGGCTTTAATACTCTTGAACTGAAAATCTAGGCTGGATTTTTGAGCAAATATCCCTGTGCCAGTACCTAGATTACTCGAAGTATTTGTTTCTCCTCCACCAGTTGATGCAATTGTAACCGTATCAGACCCAGCAGTTGTGGTTAATGTAACATTTGTGCCGGCGGCTAATGTCAAAGTATCTGTGGTTGTATCAGCAACTATGTTGTCTTGGCCAGCCACTGATATAGTTGAAAATGAATTTCCGGAGCCAGGTAGGTTGCTTATAAGTACTTTTTTAGTTGAATTGTCTGTTGAGTCCTGAATAACTAAGTAATCACTTGAATCGGCTGCAGATCCTAGGGCAGTGAGTTCACTGGCGTCAAGTGCTAAAGAAATAGCTCCTGTATTACCGCCGCCGGATATCCCGTATCCGGCTGTGACCGAAGTAATATCACCGGCACCTTCTGGTAACGATGCTGAAATAGTTATTGCACCGGATGAACCAGTCGCTATCTGGACATTCGAACCAGCTAT
>TARA_R110001592_G_scaffold108191_1_pt1 | contig 10077 bp, 8 predicted proteins | sample TARA_R110001592 | Tara Oceans TARA_R110001592 (sample SAMEA4398387) | marine metagenome | biome: Polar Biome; feature: [SRF] surface water layer (ENVO:00010504); material: water (ENVO:00002006), including particulate matter (ENVO:01000060) such as... | depth 5 m | reverse complement strand
CCGTCTTGTTCTACGAAGAAGTATTCAAGGCCAGCATCGTTATCGTAAGCAAAGAGCTGCTTCCAATCTATTCTTCCAGCACCCACTTCTTTCATAGCGCGATCATCATCCATGCTCATGTCTTTGACGTGCCAAAGGGGGAATCTCCCCATGTCTTTTTGAATAATCTTAATTGGGTTTTGATCTGCATACCGAACCCAATAGATGTCAAGCTCCATTTTAACGAGGTCAGCATCCGTTTCATTCAAAAGAATGTCATACGGCACCTGACCATCAATTTCTTTAAACTCAAAATCATGATTGTGATAAGCGAATTTAAGTCCTGATTTTTTGCAGATTTCGGCTGACTTATTGAATAGCTCCGAAACTTGTTTGTATTGGTCAAGGGTTTGTCTTTCAGGGCCCCCAAGGTAAGCACAAACTAAATATTCAGCGCCTAGTTCAGCAGCATCATCTACAGCCCGTTGCCAGTCGTTTACCATGGTGCCCGATACATTAGGAGTTTGGGCGCCAGTGCCTACGTGAATGCTTTTTAGCTTGATTTTAGAATCGTCAATAATGGTTTTGGCTTCTTTAACCGGCATTCCTAAAAGCTTGCCATCTGCAAAATCAAAAAACTCAGCATAATCATAGCCAGCCTTTCTGAGGGTTTTTAAGGTGCCCGCCATGTCCTTTTTAATCACATCACGAACGGTGTATACTTGAAAACCGAAGTCTTTAATCTTGCCTTCAAAAAATGGTTGGCTAAAAAGTGAACCTGTGGCCAATAAACCTGCAGAGGTGAGTGCTGATTTTTGCAAAAAGTCTCTTCGTTTCATAGTTCTTCTGTTTGAGCTTATTAAGCTACTAAAATATACTCAGGTGACAAATTGTGGAGTTTGATAAACTTCGAAGATTGAGTTGATTCAACCCTATTGTAAACAGAAAAAGCCTGCTTTTGGGCAGGCTTGATATTCTATATTACTTAGGCACTAAATTACTTTAGGGCTGCTAGCGCTTTTTCGTAATTAGGTTCGTCTACAATTTCTGGTACTTGCTCAGTATAAACTACCTTCCCATTTTCGTCTAAAACAATAACTGCTCTTGAATGCAAATTCAATAATGGAGGGTCGATGATTTCTAAACCATAGTCTCTACCAAACTGGCCAGTAGCATAATCTGATGCGTTGATTACGTTTTCAATGCCTTCTGCACCACAAAATCTTGCTTGGGCAAATGGAAGGTCACGCGAGATGCAAACCACCTTAGTGTTCTCTAAGCCTGAAGCCTGCTCATTGAACTTTCTTACAGAGGTAGCGCATGTACCTGTGTCAATACTAGGGAAGATATTAAGTACTACTTTCGATCCTTTTAAATCGGAAAGGGTAAGTTTTGAAAGATCAGTTTTAGTCAGAGCGAAATCTTTCGCTTGATCACCCACTTTTGGGAGACTGCCTGATGTTTGAATTGAATTGCCTTTTAGTGTAACGGTGCTCATAGTTTTGTCATTTTTTAATTAGAACAAGTCTCTACTTTAATTGTTCCTTGAGTTCATGTAATCTTTGGCTTTTTCTAAATCTTCTGGTGAATCAATGGAAATTCCCACATGATCTATTTCCACCATCTTAATTTTTCTGCCTGTTTCAAGGTAACGAATACATTCAATTTTTTCGGCATTTTCCAATGGAGTCATTGGCGTACTTTTGAAAGCCAAAAGAGCTGCCTTTCGAAAAGCATAAATCCCTATGTGTTTATAATAAGGAATATCGATTTCTTGATTTCTAGGATAGGGGATAGGGGAGCGAGAAAAATAGATTGCAAAATTATCTTGGTCCGTAATCACCTTTACATGATTTGGGTTCTCAATATTTTCTTTTCCCTTTAAGCGCACCATCGGAGAAGCCAAGTCGATTTGTTTATGGCTATCCTTTTCAAAAACTTCCAAGAGTTTATTGAGTGTATCTGTTTGGGTGAAGGGCTCGTCTCCTTGCACATTGACAATAATATCTGCGTCAAGGGTTTCGGCCGCTTCAGCAATTCTATCGCTTCCGCTTTCATGGCTTTCAATGCTCATAATGACTTTACCACCATGGGCGGTAATCTCATTACGAATGATGGTGCTATCAGTCACTACGAAAACTTCATCAAACAAACCTGTATTTAAAGTAGCAGTATAGGTAGTCCGAATTACGGACTGCCCATGAAGATCAGCCATAAGCTTTCCTGGAAATCTTGAGGCTTCGTATCGGGCCGGAATCATAGCAACTACTTTCATAAGGAGGTTTTTTTCAAAAATAGATTAAAAAGTGGAATCATGGGGCTAGTGTTTTTATTGTTATTGATCCCATTTTGGGAATATGGATAAGTGATTGGGAGTATATTCTTCTGTTTGGGAGAGTTGAGATTTTTAAATCGCTGAAAATGAGTGGTTTAAATGATTGTCTCTTTTTGGCAGGTGGCTTGCAATAGTATGTTTAAAGATTTATAAATAAAGATCTTGTTGGATTGTGAAGTTGATGGTTATTTATCTATTTGGTTGAGGTGTGGCCCGAAGAATACGTCTTCGGGCCACTATTTTTTTAAGATATTTAGTATTATAAAAGCATAAAAAAAGGAGTGATCTACATCACTCCTTTTTCATTTCTTAATGAGGCTCTTGATTATTGAACCAGAATACCTCTTTGCGCTAGTACATCTACATCTGGTATATCTACCCCATAGGCCGTTCTCATCGCACTTAAAATTAAGTTAGCGATAATCGCATGTCCACGTGGGTTAGGATGAATACCGTCCGTTGAGAATACTCCATTAGGGCCAAAGTCTGGCGCCAGATTGGTTCCATTCACTTTTATACCCAATACACCATCAGCTTCGGCTTTTACTGCCGCAATTGAAGCTTGAGTTCCTAATCCCAAAGCTAATTGAGTTACAAGTGCATCATTAAGACCAAACAGATCAGCAAATTTAGGTTGAACGTCTACAATTGTAATTACTGTGCCGCCTGGCCCTGAGTTGATTAAATCAACCACGCCTTTAATAGTTTGGTTAAAGGTTGCTCTTGCAGTAACAGTTTTTACTACTTCGTTGGCAGATAAAACATATTTATCAGCTATCGGAATGGCCACACCAATTGGTGCTGCTCCAGTACCCAAGACTGTTGCTGCTGTTAAAACCGGTAGATCACTAGAAGTAGCAGGTCTAGATTGTCTGTAGGGCTCTAAGCCAGCTCTTTGCGCAGCCGTAATGGCTTGTGCTCCGAGTAGGGCATCGAATTTAGGCCCTAAGTCTTCTAAATCTTTATCATGCATTAATATGGCATTATTAGGGCCAGCTTGATAGGTTACCTTTCTTTTGGCGGCTTCTGCGGTAGTTATTAACCGAAAACTAGCCAACCCGTCTAGGGCAGCGTTTAACCCAGCGAAAGCTGAATTAAGTGCAGTGGCATTTGCAGCATCCAAAGGAACTGCATTCCATTTTACAGCTCTAAAATAAGGAAGCAATACCAAAGGAGGTAAAGTGACCACTATACCTTTTGCGCCAGTACCAGCCAATTGACTTAGTGAACTCGCCAAAGCATTTTGGAAATTACCTTGTGAGGTAATTGCGGCATCATTAACACCACCACCAATAGCATAACCAAGGGCATCGTTATTTCCCAACCAATAGGTATAGAAAGTAGGAGAGGCTGCTAAAGCATCAGACAATACAGTAGAAGTACCTGGGCTGCTCGCAAAACGAGCATATAATGGATTAGAACCAGCAAGTGCAGGGTCATTAATATCCACTATTCTCATTCCTGGTACCCCGAAATTGTTTAATTGAGCTTTGTTGCCAGAATAAGCCGTTGGCACTTCACCCGATAAAGGTCTAGGACCTGGAATACTAAGGTCTAATACAAATCTTCCTAAAATGGAATTATTGGGGCCTATTCCTGAATAACCATTTACTGAGTTAATATCAGGTTGGTTAAAAGCAGTGCCTCCAACTCCTGAAATTTGGAACTGAGTTCCTAAGAAGTTTGCATATGAATGCGCTTGACCATTGGTGTAGAGCGCACCATCCATATAACCTGCGGTTATAGAATTACCAATACTCACATATTTGGTAAGATTAACCGTGCCATTTGTACCCGTAGGGGTGGTGGCGGCAGGTAAAGGATTATCAGCTTTTCTTTGGTCAACTAAAGTCTCTTCCTCATCGCATGAGGTCAATAGTACTCCTGATGCCAATAAAGCGAATAAGTATATTTTTAAGTTTTTCATTGTCATGTCGATTTAATTGAAGAATTCATCAAACGTGATTTGGAAATAGTAGATTCCTCCAAGTGATGGGTTACCGAATGAAGTCGTGTATCTTTCATTCAGTAGGTTACTCGCACCAATTTTGAAAGTAGATTTCCAAGTTGGAACCTTATAGCTTACTTGAGCATCTAATGTTCCGAATTCAGGAATTACACCCGTTCCGAAAGAAGATTCCCAAAGGAACGCTTGCTGCCATCTGTAAGTAACATTGAATCCAAGTCTATCGGTAACTTTTCTGTTACTGAACTTGATATTGTACCTGTATTTTGGAGTGTTATAGCTTGCTGCAAAACCTTGTGCAATCAAATCATCTTGAGATGTTAACTCATTGTAGGCAACATTACCTCCAATTTCATATCCATTTCCAATTTGATAATCCAATTGGAAAGCCCATCCTTGAGATTTCACTTTTCCATCAGCATTAACATCAAAACCATAACGTTGGGTTCTAACACTACCGTCAACAATCTGTTGTCTTTGGCCTGGAGTTCCTGCATCTGGGTTTGGCTGTCTTAAGCCATTAGGTATGGCTTGAGTAAAGTCGATTTCAGCGATAAAGTCTGTGTAAGTACTATTATAGTAGTATGCATCTACTAGTAATCTACCATCCATGAACAACCCTTTATAGCCTATTTCAAAAGTGTTTACTTTTTCAGTTTTGAATTCATCGCTCACACGGTCTTCAATTACTAACAAAGCTTCATTGCCAGCAGCTCTCGCAGCGGCCACACTTCCTGTAGTATAAACAGTGTTAGTTTTAAAGTTGTAACGATCTACGAGTAAATCGTTGCTACCCACAAGTCTTCTTGTTACTACATCCAAATCGATGAACTGATCTTGTGTAGTAGGGATTCTAAAACCTCTTTGGAATGAACCACGGAGATTATGATTATCAGCAATAGTACCTACAGCTGAAAATCTAGGGGAAAATTGGCCCTTGAAGTACTCATTCTTGTCATAACGAACAGAACCTTGGAATGTAAGGTTGTCGTTGGCTACACTTTTAGAGGCTTGTAAGAAAGCACCGTATTCGTTAAGGCCAACTTCAGAACCATCATTCTCCAATGCGAAAAGTGTTCCTTCTGAGTAAAGCGCATACTTTCTGTAATTCGCTCCAACGATAACATCAGCAAAATCAATTCTTTCGCTCAAGTTCCAGCTTCCTTCCATGTGATATAAATCTGTCTTATCAAGGAAAAGGGCTCCACCTTGAGAAATAGGCTTGGCTCTATTGCTCTCTACAAGGGCTTCGAATGCTGCTGAACCTGGTTGTGGTTGTGCTGCATCAGCAGATACTCTTGCTGAAGCATGTGCTTGCTCAATACTTGCTCCCGCCAATCTCGCACCAGCAAATGCTGATAAGTACGGAGAAAGGTAAGTTTGTTGGTTGATCAATGAAGCTAAAGTATTAGCCGCATAAGTGTCTCCAGAATTTTCTTGAGTAGTATAGGCTCTTAAGTAGAACTCAGATCCTTTTAATTCTAATTTGGCAGTTGTGATACTGAAGTTGTCAAGGACGAAACGGTCGTTTGCAGTATATACTGTACTACCAGAACCGTAATTGAACTGTCCAAGTAGCTCTAGGTTATCATTTAACCTGTAGTGCAGTGCTCCACCTATTTTTACACTTTCTGTTGTGTTATCTACAAATGACGCCTCACTAAAACCAGTAGGCGTGAAGTAACCAGATTGATCGTCAGGGAATAAAGATCTAATAGCAGCAACTGAAGTGTTTCCGCCAGCAATGGCACCATCAGCAATTCTTCCTACAGTAATTCCAAAATCACCATAAGTGTTTACGCCATCGTAAAAACGATTTCCATTTCTAGCAGTAGCGCCTCTTTCGACAACACCACCTGTAGCTAGACCTTGATCTCTAGTGTCAACGCCAATAAAATCATTTGCACTTAGGTAGGAGGCCGTTACTTTAAAGGCCAACTTATTGTCGAACGCCTTGGCATAACGGAATCCATAATCTTGATAAAGAGATACGTTATCATCTATTTCATCCACATGATTTACTCCTGTTTTAGCGTAAACGCTTAATCCTTGGTATTCGAAAGGGTTTTTAGAAGTAAGTAAAAGGATACCGTTAATTGCATTTGGTCCGTATAGTGCAGAAGATGCACCTGGTTGTAGTTCGGCAGACTCTAAATCCAAGTCGTTGATACCTACAATGTTTCCAACCGCAAAGTTGAGGCCTGGAGCTTGATTGTCAATGCCGTCAATGAGCTGTACAAATCGAGTGTTACCATTTGCTCCAAAACCACGCGTGTTAATGGATTTAAATGTGATACTCTGAGTACTCATGTCAACACCTTTCAACGTTGCCAATCCCTCATAAAATGAAGCTGCAGCTGTGTTTCTAATGTCTAAGATGTCTAGTTTTTCAATTGAAACGGGAGATCGTAAGATGCTTTCTTCTACCCTAGAGGCAGAAACAACTACATCTTGTCCGAATAAGACTTGCTCTTCCATCTTAATTTCGAGCCCAGTAACATTGGCTTCGGTAATGGATATCTCTTGGGGAGTATAACCTACATATGAAAAAACAAGTGTTAAAGGGGCTGATTGATTTACCGTAAGACTAAAGTCTCCTTTGGCATTTGTAATCGTTCCTATTACCTTATCCTTTACCCTAATGTTTACACCGGGTAGACTTTCACCGTTAGTGGCATCCACCACCCGGCCCGAGATTGATACTTGTGATTGACCATAAAGTGCAGCGGACTGCAGGATCAAAAATACAAGTGCCAGTCCCTTCAAAATTCTCTTCATCTTCATCATCTTCATCTGAGTTTGGAAACAAATTAAGTTTGGCTTGTTAATATAAATACGGTGCGAAAGGCATCGTCTATCTCAAAAATACAATGTTTTGTAAGTTTAAAAAGGGTTTACAGGAAAAAATATTCGTCATGCATACTAAATTCAGTAACCCAACGCACCGATGATAGACTGTTTTAATTAATCTTGACTACCATTTTTGGTTTCTTCTTCAAGGTGCTTTACAAGTTTATCGCAAAGTCTGTTCATGGCAGTCGACATGAATTCATCACCTGTTGAGTTAAGAATACTTTGTGCTAAACCACCTAGGCAGTCAACATAAAACCTTTTCATCTCATCTGTGGGCATTTCCTTGTTCCAGAGGTCTATTCTTAAGGTATTTTGGGTTTTGTGGTCCCAGATATTGAGGCTTACCGACTTGGTTTCTTCCTCTCCGTCACCCTCTTTTTCTGTAGCGTCCCAATAAATTTTTTCAGGAATGTTCTCATCATCCAATACTACCCTGAGTTTAATTTCTGATTCCTTCATTTGTGTGTTTTTTTGTCAAAGATAAACCTTGACCGATTAGAATGAATTTAATTTTGATTTGAGGTATTTTAATTATGTGATTCTGTTTTACCCTTGATTACCTGACTCAGTCATTGAACTGGGTCATGGTTTGTGAAATACCGATACTACAGAAGGAGTAGATCATGTCAATGGCCTTGTCCATGGCAAACGGAAGTTCTTCGAATTCGTTTTTGCTGAATGGACTTAATACATAATTCACTTGACCTCCTTTTGAGAAATCGTCTCCAATACCAAATTTAAGCCGAGGATAGTTTTGACCTCCGCATAATTCTTCGATGTTCTTCAGTCCATTGTGTCCTGCGCTCGATCCTTTTGCTCTCATTCTGAGTTTGGCAAAAGGGATGGCTAAGTCATCGACTATTACTAAGATATTGTCAACGGGTATTTTTAATTCTTGCATCCAGAATTTGACTGCCTTGCCACTGAGGTTCATATAAGTGGTAGGCTTGATCATATGGATTGCTCTTCCCTTGTGTTTGAATTCAGTATGGTAAGCAAGACGATCGATTTCAAACGAAACTCCTTTCGTATCGGCCAGCCTGTCTAAAGTAAGAAAGCCGATATTGTGCCTTGTTAGTTCATACTCTGGCCCAATGTTTCCAAGTCCAACAATGAGGTATTTCATTTTAAAGCATTTTTAATTTGTATGTATTATCAATACGTACGCAAATAAAAAAATCCTGCCTTTAAAAGGCAGGATTTTCATGTTTTCAAATAAGAAATTCTTACTCAGCAGATTCAGTTGCTTCAGAAGCACCTTCTTCACCACTTTCTTCGCCTCCTTCTCCTTCTTCGTCAGTTAAACCAGTGCCTCTTAGTGCTCTTGGTATTGCTACAGAAGCGATGGTTACTAATGGGCTGTTTTGGATTTCAAAACCTTCAGTAGTTAAAGCGCCAACTTTCGTAGACTTACCAAGTTTCAATTTAGAAACATCTACTAAGATTGAATCTGGCATGTCCTTAGGAAGTGCCTTTACCACTAATTTTGGTCTTTTAATCACCAAAGTACCACCGTTCATTACACCAGGTGCTGTACCGTCCATTTTTACAGGGATTTCCATTTTGATGTACTTTCCTTTGAACAACTGCAAGAAGTCAACATGCAAAAGCATATCACTTACTGGGTGATATTGTGAATCTTGAGCAATGGCTTCGTAAATTTCGCCTTCAACATTCAAAGTGATAAAACATGGCTCCGGAGTATACAATACATCACGGAACTGAATTGCAGGTGCATAAAAATGCACTTGATCATCACCGCCATAAAGTACACATGGAATCTGACCTTCGAGTCTAAGCCTTTTTGACTCAGTCTTACCGAGATTTGCTCTTTTAAACCCTATAATCTCTACTTTTCTCATAATATATATTTGTTAAATAAATAGCTCGCTAATAGACCCATCGTGGGTAACACTCTTAATTGCTTTTGCAAAAAGCTCAGCAACAGTGAGTACCTTGATTTTGTCTGATTGTTGCTTTAAAGGAATGGTGTCTGTTACTACCAATTCTTCCAAAACAGAATTATTAATATTGTCATAGGCCTTGCCAGATAATACTGGGTGAGTACAGAATGCTCTTACTGAAAGGGCGCCTTCATCCAAAATGATTTTGGCTGCCTTACAAATTGTGCCTGCTGTATCTACAAGGTCATCTACTAATATCACGTTTTTGCCCTCTACGTTACCGATAATTCTCATTTCGGCTACTTCGTTGGCTTTTGTGCGGTGCTTATCGATTACCACCATTTCAGCGTTGAAATGCTGTGCAAAAGCACGTGTTCTTTTTACACCCCCAACATCTGGCGAAGCAAAAAGAAGGTTGTCTAAGTTCAGTTTTCTGATGTAAGGAACGAATACCGCTGCTCCATCTAAGTGATCTACCGGGATATCGAAGAAACCTTGGATTTGTCCTGCGTGTAAATCGCAAGTCATGATTCTATCTGCACCTGCAGCCGTAAGGATATTGGCCACCAATTTCGCTCCAATGGCCACTCTCGGTTTGTCTTTTCTGTCCTGACGGGCATAACCGAAATATGGAATTACAGCAATTGCTTTATAAGCACTTGCTCTTTTTGCTGCGTCAATCATCAAGCAAAGCTCAAATAGATTGTCAGAAGGAGGGATAGTAGATTGAATTAAAAATACTCTATTACCTCTTACTGACTCAGTATAATAAGGGGAGAATTCTCCATCACTGAATTTTTGTAACTCTACAGATCCCAATGATTTACCGTAGAATTCGGCAATCATCTTTCCAAGATAGGCTGATTCAGTTCCGGCAAATAGTTGGTTATCCATGATCTTAGGCTTTTGAGCTTTGAAAATTGAACCGCAAAAGTAAAAAGATTTATGTTAAAAACAGCGGTATGCCTTCAGATCATTTTTTATTTTTCACAAATTTACTGAATGTACTTATGAGTTGGGGCAAGCTGAGTGTAATTACT
>TARA_R110001592_G_scaffold359195_2_pt1 | contig 10079 bp, 3 predicted proteins | sample TARA_R110001592 | Tara Oceans TARA_R110001592 (sample SAMEA4398387) | marine metagenome | biome: Polar Biome; feature: [SRF] surface water layer (ENVO:00010504); material: water (ENVO:00002006), including particulate matter (ENVO:01000060) such as... | depth 5 m | reverse complement strand
ATATGTAAATTACTTTCAGGTGCGTTAGTACCAATACCAACATTACCATTAGTATGTATTCTCATTCTTTCTGCAACGGCATCAGTTCCGCTAACTTTAGTGGAAAATTTCATTATTGAAGTTCCTGTTCCATCACCACCACCCGCTTTTAGAATTAAATCTCCACCATCGGTATTATTAGAACTAGCCGCTAAAGCAGTTCCAGCAGAAATAGTTAAGTCTCTTCCAGCAGTTCCAGCCGCAGTTGTATTAACTTCGATAGTAGCATTACCTCCATTATGAAGATTTATGTCAGCACCAGACCCGCCTCCAACAATTGTCAAATCTCCGCCAATAGATACATTATCAGAAGTGTCCATTGTAATTGTTGAACCTCCATCAGAGGCTTGAATTACATTTCCACCGACTTTAATGTTACCAGCAGTGGCTACTAATCCATCCCCGCCAACGGTTAATTTAGCCGCATCAGAATTATTTCTAACTTCAAAAGCAGTAGCGGTAGTATCGCTACCTAATCTCGCTACAATTTTTTTATCTGCGTCTGTATTATCAATAATAAAATCTCCACCAGCAGTACCGACTTCAACAGTTGTTCCGCCAGAAGCGGCACTTATTTTAGACATTTCAGTATATCCCGAATTATCATATCCAATGCTTAAATCATTACTAACTTTACTTGTAGTTAAAAATTGTACTAATCTATCAGAAGTACCTGCTGAACCTTGAGCCGAACCAGCAACTAATTTGATTACTGCAATAGGAATATCACCCTCCGTTAAATCAGGTAGTCTATTAGTAACTGAATTGGAGCCTCTTAATGTCATTGTATTATTTGCTTGAGCAACTAACAATTGGTAAACATCTTCTGTCGCATGAACCCCTGTTAAATTAGTAGCATTTAATAGTGATATTGTAACTAATTTACCATCTCTATATGCCTTTCCCGTTGTTACTGCAATAGTAGTAAATGTTGAAGCGGCTAAAGTAATATCAAAATCAGTAGCACTTCCCTTGATAGCATAATTTCCTCTAATACCTTGTGATAACGCTTTGATTAATCCTGAATGCGGATAATCTATATCGTCTGTTATTCCTGTAACATTACTTACTCCTGATGTAGTGCTGTATTTATGTGAATTAGTTATTACGCCCATGTTATTCCACCTCTAATATAAAAAATATTTCTAAATCGCTTGTATTTGCTATTGGCCCGATTGCAGTAAAGTGTAATCTAGCAAGCATGTTGTCGTTTGAATCAAAAAAAGCCGCTTCCCTAATACTTTTACCTGTTAAATTAGTATTAGAACCAGCAATTTTTAAACTGTATTCAACAGTATTTTCTGATTTAATAGCCGATGTAGTATAGGCTCCATCAGCCGCCCCAATATCAACATCTAAATCTGTTGCGGCGGGACTAGTTGAATTACCACCTTGCCCAACTCTGGCGTTAGTTAGTAAGGTAACTAATTGGTCTGCCATAAGGGATTTGAATTTATCAGTTATCAATATTCTTCCTCCAATAGTGTAGTGTAAGTAACGCCCATGCCTTCCTCATGTCCTAATGGTCGGGTGCTTGTATTTAGGGGTGTCCCAAATCCTAAAGGCGCACCTCCGCTACTACCTCTTTCTCTAACTACTAATCTAATAGGTTTTATCTTTATCTTATCGAACATAGTACGGCCTGTATTGCTTTCATCAAACCGTGCATCTCTAGTTGCATTTCTTAATTTTCTGGCTTCAATAGCCAATTCTGCAAATCTATCCTCTAAGACTTTACTATATCTTCCTAATTGTAGTCTCATATTTCCTGTTAACAAGTGTTCATTTTGAATTATTTGATATTTATTTCTTTTTATATTATCTCTTGCTATTTCTAATTCTATTAAGTCACCCGCTATAACTTGCGATAAATGTTTATGGCCTACTTCTATTGTTATATTTTCATTTAAAGATGTATGGATGGCTAATTCTTCGTCTGCTCTTAAATTAACTTCGTCTTGAGTAGTTAATTTTTCATCGTATATTTCTAGAGATTTCTTTCCATCTTCCTCAATACTAGTAAAATCACTTCTAACTGCTTTATGTCTAGACCCATATACTGCAATTTCATTTTTAAGATTAAACAAATCTTCTTTTCTTTCATAATCATATAGTTCCACATCAGAACTATCGGTAACAATAATACCTGTATCAAAGAAGGAATCCTCTCTTGGTTTTATTTTAAAGGTATTATTATCATGGAATATAGTTTTGTCTTTCTGTTTTAATAAAAAATTCACTGCTGAGAATAAATCCACTCCTTGATAATTAGGGGAGATAAATACAGGATATTCGGGTGAAGTATTTTCAAATACAATTCCCTGTTCTTCTAATAATTCATTGATTAAATCTTCGGCTTCATTGGCGATAGCAACAGAACTTCCTATCATTCCTCTTTCTAAGTCTATTTTTATTGGTGTGCTTAAAGTTAAATCAAATACTTCTGAAATAGAAACAACTCCTAACTGTTCTTTCATTTCTGAAAATTTAAGCGTGTGTCCTATATCTAAACCGACATTTATGTACTGTAATAAACTTCTAAAATGAGTATTTCCATCTGCTACGCACATATCATAACTTTCTGCATCTAAAATACCTTCAAAATGATTTCCTTCTCTTAATACTACATGACTACCATTACTGCTTTGTCTATCAATATCAGCAACAACATACATAGATAATGCGGCTTCGTTACCTCCTGTATTTTTGAAATTACCTACTTGTCTAGGGGCTTTTTCTCCTGTTGTTATGTAAGAATTAATGTTTTCATAACAGGCTTTTTCTCCCGTTCTTTTTGTGTATTTTGAAGACAAAGTATTAAGAACTATTTCTTTGGGAGAAAAGTCATAAAAACAAGTGTGGTTAGGTTGCATTATTCTATAAAACCCATTAGGTAGTGCTTTATCAGTAATTATGTTATGTCTTAAATTAGTGTTAGTAGTTTCAATTTCATGAGAAACAACATATGCTATTGTAGTAGGAGAAACTTCATCTAAAGATATTGGAGTAGCGACTTCTAGGTTATTTGTTACAACTGCTCCCTCTTCAAGATATTTACCTTTTTCAGAAACCAAATAGCACCCCGTTAAGTCATTAATGTGTCTAAGACTCATTCTATTAACCCTAGATTTTTTAGTATAGGTGTTTTTCCAATCGCCTGAAAAATCCACTAAATCATCTGCATCTGAATCATCAAAATGATTTACTGTTTTATCAGCATCAACATCTATGATATAATGGAAAAATTCCCTGTTTCCGGCTGAATCAATTGCCGAACCTGTTTCATCAAAATATAATCTAGGTTTGAAACTTAACATAACTCCTTGAGCAGTTTCTTTATCTGTTGAATCATGTTTTCCTGTTGTAGCGTTTCCAGCATTTTTAGCACTATCAAAGTGAGCATAATTCAAGAATGTTTTCATACCAAATAGACCAATATCACCTGCCGAAAGCCCTCCATCAATTTTATACTTAGTAGTGGAAGTAATAGGTTGCCCAACCATACCCTTTTCTGCTGGATTTCCTTTTTGTCCACCTCCATTTTCAATATCAAAATCATCTAAAAATAAAGGAAGAAAACCGTTGTATAATGCGCTTTCAACATCAATAGTGGAAGTGGAGGTATTTGAGTCCATATTGTCTATATTTGCAAATAAAGTGAATGGGTGTTTAGTTTTTGCTGAACCGCTAATAATATTTGCATCAGCCAAACTACCACTTTGATTTTCATTTACATTATTCAAAAACACTGCAATAGGAAGCATTGTATTCAATTCATGGTAGTCCCTCGCTGAAGCCTCTAAAGTATGGCTATGCCCGTCATGCCAAGGAGAACCAGATTTACCGTATTCATCAACATCATTTACTACAATTGATTTTAGCATATGAATACCTCTATCCATAAATGCAGTAGTTTCCTTTCCACGACCTATTATTCTAGCAGAATTTTCAGTAGGAAAGTCAGATGTAGTTTGTTTTAATGCTTTTATTCTATACAAATCACCGACAAAGTAAGCGTTTAGATTAGTTTTTTTCGCATCTTGTTGAAATGTAATTACTGTATTCCCTGCGCCTCCTACGCTTTGGACTAAACCTATTATTCTTCCATTAGAGTCAGCAATTATATCATTTGCCACTAAACTTAAACCTGTTAAGTCTGCATCAGCAGTTAAAGTAGCACCAGAATAGTCAGCAACCTCAACTTGGTCATTTGTACTGCTTTGCCAATAACCAGAACCACCTGTTAATAAAGCCCAATCATAAGAAGCATAAGTAAAGTAGGGCATAACTCTATTTGAAGAAACTATATTTTCAGGGTCAATTTGATTAAAAGCCCAATCTATAACTACTTCTGTTAATCTCATTAAAGAAAAACGACTTAAACTAGAAAGGGTCTTACTTGAAGAGACTATTCCTGAAGAAACATAATCATCGTCTGTTAAATTAAGCGTATGCGTTAAACCTATCGAAGATTCTTTTGTTTCTGAAAGAGTTGTTAGTGCAGGTTTACTTAAACCAAAGAAATTGTAATTGGTAATATCTTTACCTGCCAACATTAAACTATCATGTCTTTTTGCAGAATAAGGTTCTCTATCTGAATTAGCAAACAAAAACATTCTATTTACTTTAGGGTCTATTTGATAAAGGAAAGCCTTTGAAATGAAAGCATTACCAAACTGTCCGTCTTTTGATATATCACCATTATAAATAACATCTGTTCGATTTGCGTTTTTATGTCTAGTAATTGTATCAAAAAATCTTGAGCCGAAAACATTAGTTAATCCTCTTGATTCTGGTAAAATGTGATTATTAGCATTTTTATCTGTTTTACCCACACCTGTTATATGACTATTATAAACTACCGGCCCTCCTTGAGCATCTATTGTTTTTCCAAAGTTTATCTTGTATGATGAAGCATAAAAAGGAACTTTGCTTAGAGTTTCTGTATAATATCTGCTAAGGGGAAATTCTGTATCTTTTCCTCCGCCGGATATTCCTATCGGATTTCCGACTCTATTATGATTGCCCTTTTCTAAGTTATATATTCTATACAATGGTGTGCCAAATTTTTCAATATAAGTAACAGACTGTATATCATCACTCGCTTGATTTATTCCATTACTTGCATTTTTATAATTAAATAAATAGTTCATTAGAGCCACTTCATTTTTACCTGTTGCATTAGTATGAAGAGTCTTATACATTGGATGAAGCAGACCTATTGTTTTTCCTCCATGAAGGTGTCCTCCATTTAACAGATTCAATTCATGTGTTTGTTTGGTAGTTTCGCCGAAGTTTCCTGTTGCTGAAATTGTTTTAACTGTTTTACCTACAATATCAGAAGAAACATTAGCATCTAAATGTATTTCACAATGACTGTTATCCATCTTAAATTTAGCAAAAACCATTCTTCCTATGAAAGTGTCATCGGCATAAATAGGCTCACCATGATATTTTAAAGGGTCTGTCCCGCTTAAAGCATTATAACTAGAAGTACCTACACTAATAGTACTAAATCCATTACCATTAGTAGTGATAGAAGCAATTGTTCCTAGAGTAGTAGCATTGAATGTAGTGTCCTTTGTGTTAGCATAATTAATATCCACCCTTCCTAAAGTTAAAGGTAAGTATGGGGCTAAAGTAACTACTGTTCTTTGGTTATCTGTCTGTGAATCTAACACGGTAAAATCTAATAATGTATTTACTGTATCAAAATCTTCATAAGTTTTATCTGTTGAAGTAGTCGTTCCATTAGCATTATCATCAAGCCTTGCTTGGAATTTAGCATCAGATAAAATTGAATCGGGGTCACTCATGTAATAGCCCACTGCATTTTGATTAGTGCTACAACTTGCACCTCTTAGTGCGGTGCTTTCTGAACCATCAGATAATATCTTTCTTCCGCCTGTAAAATAAAGGCCTTTTGTCGAAGTACCAGATAATGTGGCTGCTGAATCAATCGCTGTATTTGAAGAAAGTGCTTTATTAAAAACATAATAATTTGTTAATGCTACTAATCCAAGTTCTTCACCACTTGGATTAGTGCTACTTTGTGCTAAAGAAAACTCTTTTAGACTAACTGCCGTACTATCGTTGCTACCATCTGCTTCTCCCAAAGAGGCCACTTCACCGATATATGAAATAGTGCCGTGTGAATCATGTTTAGTGTAAATATGGTCGCCTACCGCTAAACCGTGTCCTGTGCCGTAACTTACTACTTTACTATCAAAAGAGCAAACGACTGTTGTTGCTTGGCCTGAATTTTTAGGAACATTACCTAATCTTTCAAAAGGACTACTTGTGGAATAAATAATGTCTTCTGAGTGTAATGTATTTTTATTTATAATTGGCCCCAATAATTTTCTAATATCAGACCTTCCAGAAATTATAAGTATAGTTTGTCCGTTTTCTTTAGTTTTAGTTATTTTTTCAATAGCACCTGAGAATTTTTCCACTTCTATGTAATAAGAACCTTCCATGTAATCTAATGCACATAAAGTACTGCTTTGACTAGTTGTAGGGAAATCTAAAGTTAACATCTGTTTGTTTTTATCAGCCGCAGTAACAGTTGCTTCTAAGAAACCAAAATGGCCTGATATTAATTTAACATATAAATTATTATTTCTATTTTCTAATATATCAAATGTAGTTAACAAGGTCTTATCTGTGGTATTCCAAGCCCTTCTGTAAATAACATCGCCCTCCGGTAAAGTATAACCTGTACTAGCAAATAATCCTGATGCTACCCCTGTTGCTGTTCGACTTTCTGCTCTAAAGGTAATATCTTGTTCCTTTCCAGTAGTGCCAAAATTATTAATAGAATCTATTGTTTCAATAATTAGAATAGGAGAATCGGTTGCTGTCCCTATTTTAACTTCATCTCCTACATTAAACATAGTACTTAAATCGTATTCAGTAGTAAATCTATATTCATTTGAACCCAAAGAAGATTTTATTTTTGCTTTTAATGCAAACCAATCGTTAAATTTTCCTTTATGAAGTCTATGCCTAACTCTAATTTTTTCGAATTTTTTAATTTTAGAATCTAACATATTTTTATTATCCACCATCTTACAGTCAAAATAAGAGCCTCTATTATCAGAAGAATCTAATACATTTAAATCAAAAACATTGTAAATTTTATTTGCTCTTGTGGGTGAAAAGTCATAATGAACATATCTAATCGGCCCTGTAAATACTTGTGCTGATTGACCGACAGAAAAATCTGCGGCATGGGAAGAAATGTCTAAATCACTATCTCTTCTTGCATTAGGAAAACAATCATTGTAATCTGTAAAAACTGCTGGAAAATTCCTACCATAATCATTTCCACCATTCCACTCATTAGGTAAAGAATAGGGAAGATTACTCGCTTCAGCATAAGAAGGATAATCAAATTGTCTAAGATTATCAACTACTTTTATTACATGTGTATATTTACTATAATCTTTAATACTTCCTTTATTATCACTTACAGTAACAAAAGTATTCAATAAACCAGTAGCATCGCCCGCAGTTATCGTAGTGGCATTAGCACCCTTAAACTTCATAAAATATTTAGTGTTATGGTCTAATTGATTATCTTTATCTAAATTGTCGTTAAAGAAATAAAACAACGGACTTGCACAAACTAAGTCGTTTTGTAAATTTACTTTAATACCTGCTGATACTGCTAATAATTTACACCCTCTTAGGCTATCAGTCTTCAGTGGCCCTTTAAAAACCATAAATTTAGTATTTCTTTCTATTTCGTTTCCTAACTTTGGTTCAAATTCAAAGCCCACAATAGTATTTTCTATATTACCTAAGTAGTCAGTATTATTTTCTGCAATGGAAGTAGTTATTTTAGCAAAATGATGTTTAGTATAATCATCAGAATTAACCAATACAAAGTAATCATAGTTAGCATCCATAGATAATTCTAAACCAACACCCGTATTAAAATCATAAGATACTATTTTATACCCTTCTGTTGTTTCTAAACTAGGATATTCTGTATCTGCGCTATCCGAACCTTGTAATTGTTGAACAAATATTTCTGGATTAAAAGTTAAAGTTTGATTAGAGCGAGTAGTTCCTGTATAATTGGCACTTAATTCAAATGAAGTCACATTTACTCCTTCTGTTCCGGCATTAATTGAGGCTACGGTAGTTCCTGTTGCAATACCCGAATAAGCACTATAAGTAACCAACATTCCTACCTTTATATTAGCATTGGCATCACAAGTAACTGTTGCATCGTTATTAGTTAAATCACAAGTAGCATCTGTTATAGTAGGTGGGGTTTGTTCATATACCATTGTGTATAATCTTTCACTTCCAGAATATGCTCCAAATGTTTTGAATCTAGGATTAGTAGCAGTATCATAATTAGTTTTGTTAAATGTTACATCTGTGGTAGCAGTAGTAGTAGCGGCATTAGAAATAGTAACTTGGTTTGAACCTAAGTTAGTAGCAGTAATATATGTATTGTCAGGAATACCTGTTCCTGTAACTCCCATACCAATATAATAAGTTCCATCGACATTTGTTAAGATGGTATTTGCAGCCGCAACTCCATTAGCGTTAGTATTGACGCTTTCAACTATTTCTTTAACTACCCCGCTTCCTTCGGCAAAAATACGACTCATAAATCCACCTCTTCAAATTGCAAATAAAGTAAGGTATCATTAAAGTTAGGCATAAGATTGTCTATTTCATTAAAATTTGTAGTTTTTCCCATAATTGCTAATTCATGAAATTCACCCATAAATTGCTTACATGTTGTGGCCGCATCTTGTCCTGAAGCATTTCCTCCAGAAATTTTATCGCTTATTCCACTTACCGTCATATCATTTAATCCGTTAGAACCTATATAGGTGTCCGTTCTAGCAAAAGAAAAATCACCGCTTTCTGTGTGAGTATCTTCTTTAATTAGTATGCCATTAAGATATAATCCTATTTTTTTACTTTTATTATTAAAAACACAACCTACATGAAACATTTGGTCTATATACGCCGCATGTTGGTAAGAAGCAACATATAGGTCAGTACCCCCGTTCATCGCTGGCGTTGCGCTACTCATCTCTATGTCAGTACCAGCAACCGAATGTATAGTCCCAAGAGAAATAAAAGATGTTCCCGTATCAAAAGCAGGTGCATTAGCAAGTTCGCCCCTAATAAATAATTCTTGGGTTGCAAATAAGGGATTAGTAGCAGAAGTCACGACTATATCTATATCTGCGCTAGAGCCACCACCAACGACTTCGGCTACTTTAGCATACATTACTCTCCCGTTTTTATTAAATCCAGCAAATAGGTTAGACCCGTTAGTAGCATTATATCTAAATCCATGCCCTTGACTTGGTTTAATTAATACATCAGAAGTAACTGTTCTAGTGGTACTTCCTATTGTAACTGTGGCTTTTATCTTATATTCTGCTGGACTATTTTGCGTGTGTGTTGTAGCATTAAGTAAAGATATTGTAAAATTATCGTTATTAAAAATCATCATTTCGTGAGTTATTCTATTCGCTCTAGTTAAATATAATTCACTTTGCATTTCCGTTTCATCGTTAGCATCCCCATCACCTAAAGCATAAGTATCTTGCAATAAACCCGCCATTATTTTTTTACTATCATTTCTAGTTTGACCTACTCCTAATGCAGTAGCCGCATGGTCAACTGCTATTTGATGTGTACTGTTACCATTAATCTCATAAGGAGTAACTATTGATTCAAAAGAAAAGGAACCTTCATGCGCCCAAAAACCGTAGCCTACATCATCATAGGTTGCGGAATCTCCGGTATTAGGTATATTATCTGAATAGTCCATCTTAACAAAAGCATTACACATAATTGGAAAAACTAAAGAGCGTTTTTTTCCTGATAAAACTTCATACATAGTATCACGGCCCAATAATTGCTACTTCAAATTGCATACTGAAACTTAAATCAATCGCTTCTGCTTCCATGTTAAAACTAAAACTTCTAATAAAACCAGACATTCCTGTGCTAGTTGAAGATTCGGGGAATGAAGAACCTCTATATGATACTCCTAG
>TARA_R110001592_G_scaffold121890_7_pt1 | contig 10081 bp, 10 predicted proteins | sample TARA_R110001592 | Tara Oceans TARA_R110001592 (sample SAMEA4398387) | marine metagenome | biome: Polar Biome; feature: [SRF] surface water layer (ENVO:00010504); material: water (ENVO:00002006), including particulate matter (ENVO:01000060) such as... | depth 5 m | reverse complement strand
TATTATGGGCGTGGGTGCCTCTGAGCACCCGCGCGCTGTTAGGTGGTTTAAGGCCAAGGAAATTGTCATGGTTTGGCTGGTGACTATTCCTTTTACGGCACTGTTCGGCGTTGTCATATACGGACTTTTTGAGCTGCTTAGCTCGGCACTTTAATTATCAGGTTTGGATAAATCATGGAGGTGACATGGCGGAAAAAGAAGCGATTTCCCTGCTGAAGAAGTTTGCCTCACGGCTCTTACCAAAGTCAGAGGATTTCTTTTCGCTACTCGTGGCGCAGTGTGAAAATGCGGTTCAATGTTCAGAGTCCCTGCTTAACTATATGCGCACGGGGGATGAGAATTATGCCAATCAAACAAGAATATTTGAGAAGGAAGGCGGTCGCCTTAAAGAGCGTAATTTGGAGGCCTTGCATCAGGCTTTCTCTACGCCCATTGATCGTGAAGATATTTATCGTTCCATAATAGCTATTGATGATGTGCTTAGCTATGCAGAGACTACGGTGCGCGAAATGTATCTGCTTGGCTTGCCCCCAGATGAGCACACCCTGGCCATGGCTGTTTTACTCGATGAGGGAAGCCGTGCTTTGCATTCCGGCTTTAGCGCCTTACAGACGATGCCCGAACAGGCGAAACTTGATGCGGATCGCGCACGGACAACAGAACGTAAAACCGAAAACCTTTATCGTGCGGCCTTAGTCGAATTGTTTGATGCTAACCACTATATGGCAACACTAACGGATGCCCATCGGCTCGATGCCAGTGACTTGGAGGTGCTATTGGAGCCTCTTGATGTGCCCGAGCGTCAAGCGGTTGCTGCTAGCGTTCAATTTATTTTAGAAATCATGAAGCGTCGAGAAGTCTATCGTCATATGTCTAACGCGGCAGATCGAGTCGCGTTGGCCGGCGAAATACTGCACGATATCGTTGTTAAAACGTCTTAGTTAGTAATATCAGATAATTAGGTTAATACCATGGAAAACTACAAGCAGACCCTGCGCGCTTTACAGATTGAATTGGTGAAACTACATCGTCACTTGATTGCCTGCGACGATCGAATACTGGTCATTATGGAAGGCCGAGACGCCGCCGGCAAAGATGGTGTTATAAAGCGAATAACCCAGCACTTGAGTCCACGAGAAACCCGGGTTGTGGCTTTGGGGAAGCCATCAGAACGAGATCTCAATACTTGGTATTTTCAGCGTTACGTGCCGCATTTACCAGCATCACAGGAGTTCGTTATCTTCAATCGCAGCTGGTATAACCGAGCTGGTGTTGAGCGTGTTATGGGTTTCTGTACAGACTCAGACCTTGAGCAATTTTTCGCGATGGTAGAACCCTTGGAGAGTATGCTAATTGAGTCTGGGATTAAGATACGCAAGTACTATCTCGATATCAGCAAAGAGGAGCAGCACGAGCGTCTGGCGGCGCGGGAGAGAGACGCGCTGTCACACTGGAAAATTAGTCCGATAGACCGTGAAGCTCAGCACTACTGGGACGATTACAGTGCGGCCCGAAATGAGATGCTAAGCCGGACTCATAATCAGTCAGCCCCTTGGATTGTGGTTCGAGCCAATGACAAAAAAGAAGCCAGAATAAATTTGATTAAAGATCTTCTGTCAGAGATATATTACGAGGGCAAAAATGAAGCCTTACTAGAGCCAGATAGAGATATTATTCGGGAGTTTAGACCAGAGATGCTGAAAAATGGATTTTTGGCGAGTTGATAAGCCATGGTCGCTGAGCTATCAGCAGCTTTTTGTTTCTTAGAGGTGCTGAGGCGCATCGATAAATTTCATGAGTTTAGCGCAGTAATGGTCTCAGCATATTTTCAAGGCCATTAAGCTTGATTTCGTACATTAGCGCTAATTGATTCCCCAGCTTTCCTGCTGGGAACCCCTGTTTGTGAAACCATACTAAATAGGGCTCCGGTAGTTCTAGTAATTTCCTACCTTGGTATTTGCCAAATGGCATGATCTGATTTACGGCATCGATCAACAGCTGGGGGTCTTGGTCATCAAGCGTCATTCTTGCTGCTCGTGCTGTGCCAGGCATTTGCACCCAGAGCGATAAGCCGCAGTTGTTTTTCGGCTTTGAGAATTAATTCGGCGTCGTCTTCACCGCGTGGTCGTCCCATCAGCTGTTGGGTGACGATTTGAATCATCGACCCAATCATCAAGCTAGCCAGCATTTGTAAGTCTTCTTCGCTCCAGCTCTCACTGCTTACTAACCTCGATAAATCGCTTGCGAGTTCGACTTCGAGTTGTTTGAATTCGTCGTTGATAGCATTGCGAATAATGGCAACGCCACCGGAGGCTTCTCTGCTAATAAATTGAAACTGGCGCCGATGTGCGCGCACATAGGTGATAAAGGTTTCGACGGACCGGCGGATAATTAATTCTTCTGGGATGGGGTTGGCACGTACCGTTATTAGCATGGTGCGCAGCGTGCTGAACGACGATGTGACTAGCTCTAAACCGAGGCTGTCCATATCTGGAAAATGTCGATAAAAGGCGCCCGGAGTAATACCTACTTCACGGGTAACTTCACGCAGGCTGATACCGTCGAAGCTTTTGTCGCGGTTTATCAGCTCTAAAACCGCTTCTAATAATGCCTGTCGAGTGTTGATTAGCGTATCGCCATGGCTGCGATGACGCTTTTGGGGACGACTCATAGTGTTACCGGATTCTTGGTCGAGAAGGATACCTTCGCCAAACTCACTTACGCTTTCACAGTTTTGCTATTGGCGGCGCTCAGGAACTAGCAGCTAAGTTTACAATCCTCTGCTGGATGTGACCAGCAGAGGATTTATCAGGCTGGGGTTTTAGCTTACGCGGTAATGGCAGTAGCTGTGTTCTGCTGGGGTAGCGAAAGTTTAAAGATCTTCGCCCAAACCGAGGCGTACTGGCTCCACAGTGGGCCAGTGTTATAGGGTATGTCGTACTTCTCACACACCTTGCGCACTTTTACGGAAAGCTCTGCATAGCGATGTGCGGGTACATCTGGAAACAGGTGGTGCTCAATTTGATGAGACAAATTGCCGCTCATGATATGGAAGAGCTTGCCACCTTCAAGGTTGGCTGAGCCAAGCAGTTGACGGTAATACCAGTGTCCCTGTGTTTCATTTTCGCAGACATGTTCCGGGAATGTATGCACTTCGGCAGGAAAGTGACCACAAAATATAATGGTGAAGGTCCAAATGTTACGAATGAGGTTGGCCACGGCATTTGCCGCCATTACGATGGGAAACAGCGGGCCAGCCAAGGCGGGAAAAAGAATAAAATCTTTGCTAAAGATTCTTGCGGTTTTACGCAGTGACTGTTTTAGTTTTGGCCAGGTCTCACGAAATGTCTTTTTACCTGAGCGTAGGCTATCTATTTCTACATCGTGAAGGGCTACACCGGTATCGAAAAACAACATTAAAAGAGTGGCGTAGATCGGGTTTGCCAAATAGGCCGGATGCCACTGTTGGCTGGGATCCATGCGTAATATTCCATAGCCAATATCACGATCTTTGCCGAGCACGTTGGTAAAGGTATGGTGTTCATAATTATGTGAGTGTGCCCACTGATCGCTGGGGCAGTTTGTATCCCAGTCGTAGTGCTGGGAATGGAACCGTGGATCGCCCATCCAATCGTATTGGCCGTGAATAATATTGTGGCCAATCTCCATATTATCTAGAATTTTGGCCACGCCCAGACCGATACTGCCGAGACCGATTAGGATCCAGAACAGCGGCCAGCTAGCGACCGATAAGCCCAGTGAAGGTAAAAATGGCAATGCAGCATAAATACTGATTCTAGAGCCGATAGCCAGCGCTCGTTGAATCCATACAATTCGTTTTATGTACGTTGCATCTCTTTGACCGCGTTGCTTTAAGGCGCCCTGCTTTATGGCGTCTATCTCGTTGCCAAAGGCGGCGAGTTGGTCTTCATTAAGTGTAATTTTAGTCATGGGTTTACCCCTTAAATAGCTGCTATTGGTGTTTGTTGTGGTCATTAAATCGACAGGGCGATATCGCCAAGTGCCTGCGAAACACAGAGTCTTATATGCTCTTCGCCGTGGCTTAATTCGCCGGTGCTAATATTGCGGACGGTGCCGCTGGTTTTGAGGCAGCTGCAGGTATGGCAAATTCCCATGCGACAGCCTGATTGTGGATTTAAGCCGGCGTCCTCAGCTTGGTCTAATAGCGCGCGGCCGTCGTTATCAATGATCTGCTGACTTTGCTTGAAGGCAATGCTGCCGCTCGCTTCGCCGCGGGCTTGCGAGGTGGGTGCCTTGAATCGCTCACTGCGCAGCTTATCGCTATGTCCCAAAAGTTCGTATTCGGCGCTTACTTTGTCAATTAGACCTTCAGGACCGCAGACATACGTTAGCGGCAATGTGATAGCGCCGGTGTGCTCTGCAAGGCCATTCTCTGAACTGATCGCGCTGAGCAAATGACTCTGATCAAAGTGGCCGCGCAATGTCTGCGGTGTTGAGCTAGTGCTATACACCAAGAATAATGAAAAGTTGCTGTGCTTCTTTGCCAAGTGTTCTAAGCGCCGGCGGAATATGCAGCTTGCATTATTTCGGCTGTAGTAGAGCAGGGTGATGGCGCCGCTGTGGTGGTGCTCTAGCAGGGTTTCTAACATCGCCATCATGGGAGTGATGCCACTGCCAGCCGCAATAAAAAGCAGTGCGTTTGGAATTTGCGCAGGCAGCACAAACTCGCCTAGCGCAGATGAGATGTTTATGCGATCTCCCACTTTTAAATGCGTATTGATGTATTTAGAGACAAAGCCGTCATCGTGCGCCTTGACAGTGATTCGCGGTTTTCGGCTGTAGGCGCTATTGCTAAGAGAGTAGCTGCGGCTGTGTTGGCGACCATCAATCTCAATAAAGACTTGAACAAATTGTCCCGGCTGGAAGTGAGTCCACTCGCCGTTGGGCGATAGCTCGATGCTCACACTATCGTCAGTTTCTGCAGTAATGGCGCTTATGCGTGCGGGAATTCGGCTTTTATCTAGCGACCACATCGGATTGATCACCTCGAGATAGCGACCAATGCCGTGGGGCGCTGCAAGCGCGTTAATGATCGGCGTATCGACAATACGACGCCATGCGCTGCGGGATGTTGTAGTGGCAAGGCTCATATCTTCTCCTTTAACTGTGTTTATTGCGCGTTTTGGCAGTTGCAACACAGTGGTTTTAAATTGTTAGTATACGTATGTTCACATTTTAGTGAACGTGTGTGCACAATAATTGCGGCGAGCCTGTTTGTCAACAGTTGTTTACTAAGATTTAATGGGTGGCGCGGCAAGTGATTTTTTGGGTTTTTATTTCGTATATCTATGATATTTAAGTATTTTTATGGATTTTGGCTTTGATGTTGCGGTGTTTCGAGCTTGGCTAGAATAAAAAATTGTGCATTTAAACCACCGCTAAACTTCGGTCTTGATGACAGAGAGTGCTATTTGCGTGGGTCTTAGCGCTGGGATTGCCGTCATCAAATCTGTTAAACTCCGCGTCCGAGTATCTGCGACAAAGAGATGGATTTATGGTGGAACAAGCTTCAGCGCAACAGGTGGTTCGCGAACATTTGGCGCAGTTGCATGACCGACCCCAGGTACCTGCTGACGAGCGGGCGGCTTTGCGTGACAAAATTAAACGCCTTCTTGTTGAGCGAAATGCCGTCTTGGTGGCGCATTACTACACCGACCCCGAGATCCAGGCGCTAGCTGAAGAAACGGGTGGCTGCGTGTCTGACTCCCTAGAAATGGCGCGATTTGGTCGCGAGCACGACGCGTCTACATTGGTGGTTGCCGGTGTAAAGTTTATGGGCGAAACCGCAAAAATATTGTCGCCAGAAAAACGGGTGTTAATGCCGACTCTAGAGGCCACCTGCTCTTTGGATATTGGTTGCCCTATTGAAGAGTTTGCTGCTTTCTGTGATGCCCATCCCGACCGGACGGTGGTTGTGTATGCCAATACCTCGGCGGCAGTAAAAGCTCGCGCTGATTGGGTTGTCACCTCCAGTATTGCCTTAGATGTTGTGGATTATTTGGACGGCGAAGGCCAGAAAATATTGTGGGCCCCAGATAAGCATTTAGGCGATTATGTTCGCCGCGAGACGGGCGCCGATGTCTTGCTATGGGATGGTGCTTGCATCGTTCACGAAGAATTTAAAGCGCAGGGTATTTTAGACCTTAAACAAGTTTATCCAGATGCAGCGGTACTGGTGCATCCGGAGTCACCTGCCAGCGTGGTTGCGCTAGGTGACATGGTGGGATCAACCACGCAAATTATTAATGCCGCTCGCGACCTGCCAAATAAGCAAATGATTGTGGCAACTGACCAGGGTATTTTTTATAAGCTGCAGCAGTTGGTGCCAGGTAAAGAATTTATTATTGCGCCTACCGCTGGCAGCGGGGCAACGTGTCGAAGCTGTGCAAATTGTCCGTGGATGGCAATGAATGCCTTGGATAACTTGGCCGCGGCATTAGAAAGCGGTTCAAATGAGGTGTTTATAGATCCAGCGTTGGGTGTGCAGGCCATGAAGCCTCTCACTCGGATGTTGGATTTTGCCGCTGGCAAGCGTTAATCGTCGCCAGCATCCAGTACCAAATGAAATCTAAGGCCGCTGAACTAAGCGGCCTTTTTATTTCAGATGATGCTTGCCCTTTTTCCCATTTATAATTTGCCCGGTATTTATAGTTTCTTCAGCTTTTCTTCCATGTCGGCAATGTCTTTTAGTCTCTGCCTGATTCGGCTCTGTTCAATATGATTGCTAGCTGTGCGCTCATAAGCGTAGCGCAGCTGTTGTTTTGCGCGCTCAAATTGGCCGACAAGAATAAAATACTCTGAGCGGGCGACATGCACTCCCAGAATATTACCGGCTAAGCCACGAACTTCTGCAAGCTGATACCATAGATCGGGATCTTCTGATCGCTCGCGTGTTTGTTTGCTGAGTAGCAGGTCGGCCGCATCGTAGCGATTGGCGGCTTGCAAGGCATCGGCAAGCGCCATGGTGTAAGGATGGTTGCCTGGGGTGATGGCTAACAAGCCACTTAGCAGGGCGATTGCCTTGTCGATCTCTTTTTTCCCGATAAGGATGTCAGCTTCGGCGATCCGATAGGCAATTCGATTGCCGCCATCTTTTAGCAGCGGTTCGAGTTTTTCTCTGGCTTCGTCCCAGCGCTCCAATTTTATTAAAGCAATGACCACCCCGTAGCGATAGGCTTCGCCGTTAACGTTTTGAGGTTCGGACCAGTTTTTAAGCTGATCCTCAGCATTATGGCTGTGAAACAAGGTGGCCCGCATTTTCATCAGTTGGTAATTGAGATTGTCGACGTAGACCCTTCTTGGATACTGACGAGCGCGATTTTTGCTGTCGCTGACGCGACTTTCAGTTAGTGGGTGAGTGAGCAGAAACTCCGGCGGCTTAGATCGGGCATAGCGCAGGTTCTTGCTCATATTTTCAAACATGGCTGGAACAGCGCTGGGGTCCATGCCGGACTTAGCGAGTGTCTCCATACCTAAGCGGTCGGCTTCTTGCTCGTTTTGACGACTAAAGCGCAACTGGCTATCCAGGGCGGCTGCCTGGGTGGCGGTGATAGCGGCGATACCGGCATCAGCACCGGCTGTTGCCGCGAGTATGATGCCGGCGAGTAAGCCCGCCAGAGTTGGAATTGTGCTTTGTGCAGATTTGTCTAGTGAGCGGGTAAAGTGCCGCTGACTAATATGGGCAATTTCGTGGGCGAGAACGCCGGCAAGCTGTGCCTCGTTGTCGGTATTGAGAAATAAGCCGCTGTGTACGCCAATGACTCCACCGGGTACCGCGAATGCGTTGATAGTGGGATTGTCGACCACCACAGTTTCAAGGCGGCGGTCTTTTAATTCGCTGTTTGAGACCAGTTGGTACAGCAGTGACTCGATATAGTCCTGCATGAGAGGATCATTTATAGTTTTCACGCTATTGCGGAACATTTTCAGCCACATCCTGCCCAAGTCGTGCTCTTGTTGGGCGGAGTAGCGCGATGCGGTAACGTCCCCGAGATCAGGTAAATTATCTGATGAGCTGTTATCGGCTAGGCTGAAGCTTGCGCTCAGCAACAAAGCAATACCGAGTAAATGTTTAAACACTGTCAATCGTATATCCCTTACATCGCTAAAATCAGGATTGAGTCTTGATCATACAAGAGCGTACTAGCGTATGACCTTCTTATTCTGTAAAAGTGCTAGCTTGGGGCTGGTGACGTGGCGAGCTATACTAGCGTTTTTATCATGTTATGCACGGGGATTATGACTGATATTGATGTTTTTTTAGATGCAGTAGGGCTAGATTGCCCTCTGCCATTGTTAAAAGCCAAGCAGGCACTCAATCGAATGGCCTGTGGCGAAGTGCTTGAAGTGTTGGCGACAGACGTCGGGTCTGTCAGAGATTTCGAGGTGTTTGCTAAGCAAAGCGGTCATGCCTTGCTGCTAAGTGAAGATAATGCCGGTACTTATCGCTATCTATTTAAAAAGAAGTAACACTGCCCAACTCACATCACCAACCCAATAGGAACCTCAGTCATGCTGGGTATCGTTCGTTCATGGTTTGATCGCCTGTTTGCAGAAGAAGAGACGGTTGTTCTGCTCTTGTTGATTGTCGCTTGCTTGCTGCTAATGCTGACCTTGGGAAATGTCTTGGTGCCGATTATGGCGAGTATTGTGCTGGCATTTATGATGCAAGGCCTGATGGCTCGACTCATTGGTATGGGTGTCTCTCGGTGGCTGACCATCACAATTACATATACGGTTTTTGTGACTATTTTCTTTGGGGTGTTGGTCGTCTTACTGCCCCTGGTTTGGCAGCAGTTAACCAACTTGTTTCAGGAGTTGCCGGTCATGCTGCGTCAATTGCAGCATTTGCTGTTGCTCTTGCCGCAGCGCTCGGAAATGTTTACTGAGCAACAGATTCGAGAATGGATGGCCTTGGCGAGCAAGGAGCTGGGTTCGGTTGGGCAGTATTTATTGTCTTTCTCGATCGCCCAGTTGCCCAATGTCTTGGGTGTCATGATCAATATCGTTCTTATACCCATACTGGTATTTTTCTTTCTGAAAGACAAAGAAACCATATTGGGTTGGATGGCAAGTTTTCTTCCGGGTAGGCGGCCGTTATTAAAAGCAGTCTGGGCGGAAGCAAATGTGCAGGTGGCCAACTACGTGCGCGGTAAAGCGGTTGAAATTGTAATTGTTGGGGTGGTTTCCTATGTCGCTTTTGTTGTCATTGGTTTGAATTACCCTGCCTTGCTAGCCCTTGCTGTCGGCCTTTCAGTTGTCATTCCCTACATCGGTGCGGCGGTGGTGACCCTGCCGGTATTGTTGGTGGGTTTCATTCAATGGGGCTGGGGTGGGGAGTTTTTAACCTTGTTCATTGTCTACAGTGTGATTCAAGCCCTAGACGGAAATGTCTTGGTGCCGTTGTTGTTTTCCGAGGCGGTGAATATGCACCCGGTGGCCATTATTGTGGCGGTGCTGGCATTTGGGGGTATATGGGGTATTTGGGGGGTGTTTTTTGCTATTCCCCTGGCAACCCTAGTAAAAGCGATTTTATATGCTTGGCCCCGCCCAAAAACACCAGAATTGCATCCTAACGACATGCTGCTAGGCGAATCAGGCGATATCTAATACTCAAATGAGGTAAGGGAAGGATTGTGAGATATTTAAAATCAGTGGGTTTGATAGTCATTTTCTTTCAGTTGGCGGCGTGTAGCTGGCTGGGCTCTGACTGGCTAAATAGTCGGGATACTAGTGCAGTATTAAAGCCCGTTAGTGATCAGCGAGAATATCGCTACACGGAATTGGAAAATGGCCTAAAAGTCGTGCTGATCTCAGACTCGGCCGCCGATAAGGCGGCAGCCTCGCTAGATGTTAATGTTGGCAGTCGACAAGATCCTAAGGACTACCAAGGTTTAGCCCACTTCCTAGAGCATATGTTGTTTCTCGGTACTGAAAAATACCCAGAGGCCGGTGCATATCAAGCGTATATAACCGCCAATGGTGGCAGTCACAATGCCTTTACCTCTTTTGAACATACCAATTATTTTTTCGATATTAG
>TARA_R110001592_G_scaffold4275_15_pt1 | contig 10083 bp, 10 predicted proteins | sample TARA_R110001592 | Tara Oceans TARA_R110001592 (sample SAMEA4398387) | marine metagenome | biome: Polar Biome; feature: [SRF] surface water layer (ENVO:00010504); material: water (ENVO:00002006), including particulate matter (ENVO:01000060) such as... | depth 5 m | reverse complement strand
ATCCGCGATGTACCCGATGAAGCCGCCATCGCTATGGCGTTGATTGAAAATATACAACGTGAAGATCTCAATCCGATTGAAGAAGGTATTGCACTGCAACGTCTACAGCAGGAATTTGAGCTGACCCAGCAACAGGTTGCAGACGCCGTAGGTAAATCCCGCGTCAGCATCACCAATTTGTTACGTCTTATGTCACTGCCGGAGGATGTCAAGCTCCTGCTCGAACGGGGCGATCTGGAAATGGGCCACGCCCGGGCCTTGCTAGGTCTGCCAGCAGAACAGCAGACTCAGGCAGCCCGTCAGGTGGTTGCCAAAGGATTGACCGTGCGCCAGACCGAAGCCTTGGTCAGGCAATGGCTCAATCCACGTCGTGAACCGGGTGATACCCGCGTCAATCCCGATATAGAGAGGTTAGAACAGGATCTGGCTGAGCGTATTGGTGCCGCTGTCAGTATCCAGCATGGGGCCAAGGGTAAAGGTAAGTTGGTTATTAGTTACAGCTCGCTGGATGAGCTTGATGGCGTTCTTATGCATATTAAGTAAAACGCATTAATCCGGTAGTGAGCTATACCGGTGCATTTCGCCGGTTACTGTTGAACCTGAACTTTTTTCAACCTATACTCCTCGCGCTATTTAGCAGACGTAAATGCACCAGTGTGTTGCAATCAGCGACACGAAAAGAAGCAAAAAGTGACTCCCGCGAGGCGGATGTATGGACGCAAGAACGCCCAACAAAATTCCGTTTCGCCAATTGCCCGCTTTTCCGGTGCTTTTTTTGCAGTCTGTGGTTGCCGTGCTGGCAGCCTTGATTCTGTGGGTTTTCCAGGGTCATGTGGCCGGATATTCCGGCTTGCTCGGGGGGCTGGTTGCCCTACTCCCCAATATCTATTTTGCATATCGGGTCTATCGCTATAGCGGGGCCCGATCAGCACGTGTCATCGTCAAGGAGATTTACTCCGGCGAGGCAGGAAAGATAATTTTGACAGCCGCACTTTTTGTGCTGGTGTGGGTAGGTGTTGATCCCATGGAGCCGACCGCGGTGTTTGCCGGTTATCTCGCGGTACTGGCAGTGGGAGCCAGCGCACTACTCATCGTCCAACGTTTTCAAAAGCATTGAGTTAGAGGCAAATATGGCAACTTCTTCAGCGGATTATATCCAGCACCATTTGCAGAACCTGACTTACGGTAAGCTGCCGGCAGAGTATGTGCGCGCGGATGGCACTATTCTTGAGCAAACCACCTGGACGATGGCAAAAAGTGGCGTCGAAGCATCAGATATGGGATTCATGGCGTTTCACGTTGACACCCTCGGCTGGTCGGTCTTCATGGGTCTGGTCTTTCTGTTTATTTTTCGCATGGTAGCCAGAACCGCGACTGCGGGTGTTCCGGGTAAAACCCAGAACATGGTTGAGATGGTTGTCGAGTTTATACAGGGCGTGGTCAAGGATACGTTTCATGGCCGCAATGCACTCGTCGCACCCTTGGCTCTGACGATTTTCGTCTGGGTGTTTCTGATGAATTCGTTGAAATGGATCCCCGTCGATTATATACCTGGTTTGGCGAGTGTTCTGGGTCTGGACTACTTCAAGATTGTTCCCACTGCTGACCCCAATGGTACTTTTGGTATTTCCCTTGGCGTTTTCATCCTGATCATTTACTACAGTTTTAAGGTGAAGGGTTTTGGTGGTTTTATCAAGGAACTTTCCTTCACGCCTTTCAAGCACTGGGCTCTTATTCCGTTCAACTTGTTCCTGGAAATCCTTGGCTTGTTGACCAAGCCTTTGAGTCTGGCACTGCGACTATTCGGCAACATGTACGCCGGTGAAGTCGTGTTTATTTTGATTGCCCTGTTACCCTTTTACCTCCAATGGGGGTTGAATGTGCCATGGGCCATCTTCCATATTCTTGTAATTCCGCTGCAGGCCTTTATCTTTATGGTACTGACTGTGGTGTACCTGAGTGGTGCTCATGAGGATGCTCACTGACCCACTTGAACCGTGTTCAATTAATCACAAACCTTGAACTGCAACCTTGAACTTTAGGAGTAATTATGGAACTCGTAATCATGTCTGCCGCCATCATGATCGGTCTGGGCGCTCTGGGTACTGGTATTGGCTTCGCCCTATTGGGTGGCAAGCTGCTGGAATCTACAGCTCGTCAGCCTGAGCTGGGTCCGCAGTTGCAAACCAAGACCTTCCTTATGGCCGGTCTGCTCGACGCCGTGCCAATGATTGGTGTTGGTATCGCGATGTACCTGATTTTCGTTGTTGCCCCTGGCGTTGCCGCTTAATTCAGTTTGATCTTCGGTTGGGATCCTTATTACAAGCATCCCACCGAAACATCATCTGGATCGATATATCCGGGACTCAACGAATAGCACGAGGTAAATCGCTGTGAATATTAATCTGACGCTGTTTGGTCAAACGATTGCCTTCGCTATTTTTGTCTGGTTCACCATGAAGTATGTATGGCCTCCGATCACGCAAGCCATGCATGAACGCCAGAAAAAAATCGCCGAAGGCCTGGATGCGGCTGGCCGCGCCCAGCGTGACCTGGACCTAGCCCAGGAGAAAGCTTCCCAGACCCTGCGTGAGACCAAGGAACAGGCTACTCAGATCATCGAGCAAGCCAACAAGAGTGCCAACCTCATTATTGAGGAAGCGAAAGGCCAGGCACGTTCCGAAGGTGAACGCTTGATTACAGCTGCCAAGGCTGAAATCGAACAGGAAGTAAATCGCGCCAAGGATGAACTCCGTGCCCAGGTAGCTGTGCTGGCTGTACAAGGTGCTGAGCAGATTCTGGGATCCGAAGTGGATGCCAAGGCACATAGTGAGCTGGTTAACAAACTGGCCGCACAACTCTAAGCGAGGCGAGCGATGGCTACTATTAATACGCTAGCTCGACCTTATGCAAAGGCGGCGTTCGAGTTCGCTTCTTCTGCCAATATGCTGGATGCCTGGTCGGGTATGCTAGCGTTGGCGGTAGCAGCGGTCGAAGATGACGCTTTTGCTCAGAGGATGCGCAATCCCGGCTTGACCGATGAGCGCAAAGCGGACGACCTGCTCATGGTGTGTGAAGGTCATATTGACGAGGGGTTCGGCAATTTTGTCAGAACACTTTCCGATCATGATCGCTTGCCCCTGATCCCGGTAATTGCCGAGCTATACGAGCAGCACAAGGCAGAACACGATCGCCGCGTAGTAGTAGAGGTGGAATCCGCCTTTGACCTGAGCGACGATCAACAGAAAACGCTGGCAACCGCATTATCAAAGCGGTTAGACCGGACAGTAACTCCTCATGTGACCATCAACCCGGCCTTGATAGGCGGTGTGTTGATTCGTGCGGGTGACTTGGTCATCGACGGTTCGGTCCGCGGCAAGCTGGATAAGCTGGCCGAGGCGTTGAAATCCTGATTTGAGGGACATGGCATGCAGCAATTGAATCCTTCCGAAATTAGCGAAATTATCAAGCAGCGCATCGAAAAGCTCGATGTGTCTTCGCAGGCTCGCAATGTTGGCACCATCGTCAGTGTTTCTGACGGTATCGTGCGCATTCATGGCCTTGCTGATGTGATGTACGGTGAAATGATTGAGTTTCCCGGTGGTGTATACGGTATGGCACTGAACCTGGAGCAGGACTCCGTGGGTTCGGTCGTGCTGGGCGACTATCTGGGTCTCGCTGAGGGTATGACCGCCAAATGTACCGGTCGTATTCTTGAAGTCCCGGTAGGTCCGGAATTGCTCGGTCGCGTTGTTGACGCCCTGGGTAACCCGATCGACGGTAAAGGCGTTATCGACGCTAAATTGACCGACGCGGTAGAGAAAGTCGCACCGGGTGTGATCTGGCGTAAGTCGGTAGACCAGCCAGTTCAGACTGGCTACAAGTCAATCGACGCCATGATCCCGATCGGCCGTGGTCAGCGTGAGCTGATCATCGGTGACCGTCAGACAGGTAAGACGGCTATTGCGATCGACGCGATCATCAACCAGAAAGATTCCGGCATCAAGTGTGTGTACGTAGCCATTGGTCAGAAGCAGTCGACCATCGCCAACGTTGTACGCAAGCTTGAAGAGAACGGCGCGATGAGCAACACCATCGTTGTTGCGGCTTCAGCTTCCGAGCCTGCTGCTCTACAGTTCCTGGCTCCTTACTCTGGTTGTACCATGGGAGAATACTTCCGTGACCGTGGTGAAGACGCGCTGATCATTTATGATGATCTCTCCAAGCAGGCAGTGGCATATCGTCAGATTTCCCTGTTGCTGCGACGTCCACCAGGTCGTGAAGCCTACCCCGGCGACGTGTTTTATCTCCACAGCCGTCTTCTAGAGCGCGCATCGCGCATCTCCGCTGACTATGTCGAGAAGCTCACCAACGGTGAAGTGAAGGGCAAGACCGGTTCGTTGACTGCTCTGCCGATCATTGAAACACTGGCCGGTGACGTATCTGCTTTTGTACCGACCAACGTGATTTCGATTACCGACGGCCAGATCTTCCTGGAATCCAACCTGTTCAACGCAGGTATCCGCCCGGCTGTTAACGCGGGTGTATCGGTATCCCGCGTAGGTGGTGCTGCTCAAACCAAGATCATCAAGAAACTGTCCGGTGGTATTCGTACTGCGCTGGCTCAGTATCGTGAACTGGCGGCCTTTGCACAGTTTGCTTCTGACCTCGATGAGGCTACCCGAAAGCAACTGGAGCACGGTCAGCGCGTTACCGAGCTGATGAAGCAGGGCCAGTATGCGCCCATGTCGGTTGCCGAAATGGCGGTCGTCCTGTACGCAGCCGAGAAAGGTTTCCTGACCGACGTTGAGATGAACAAGATTGGTTCGTTCGAGAAGGGCCTGTTGGCCTACTTCAAGCGCGACAAGGCTGAACTGGTTGCCAAGATCAACGAGAAGGGCGACTACAACGACGAGATCGAAGCCGGTATCAAGTCTGGCATCGAGAACTTCAAGGCGACCCAGAGCTGGTAAGCCGAGCGCGGAGCCTGACGAGTTCAGGCTCTGCATCGTGCGATCTGGCCGCAGGCTAACCTGAAAGGTGAGACATGGCAGGCGCAAAAGAGATACGCGGTAAAATTTCGAGTATCAAGAGTACTCAGAAGATCACCAGCGCCATGGAGAAAGTGGCGGTCAGCAAAATGCGCAGAGCACAACAGCGCATGGCAGCCAGTCGACCCTACGCTGAGCGCATTCGTCAGGTTATCGGCCATTTGGCCAATGCCAACCCCGAGTATCGTCACCCGTTCATGCAAGAGCGTGAAGTAAAACGGGTAGGCTATATCGTGGTGAGTACGGATCGTGGTCTGTGCGGGGGCCTGAACTCCAATTTGTTCAAGGCTCTTATTACGAACATGAGAGAGTGGCGTGATCGTAACGTCGAAACCGAGTTGTGCGTTATTGGCACCAAGGGCTCCACGTTCTTCCGGACCTACGGCGGCAACGTCGTCGCTGCGATCAACAACCTGGGTGAAAAGCCCTCGCTGAACGATCTCATTGGTAGCGTCAAGGTGATGCTTGATGGTTACAACGAAGGTCGAATCGATCGTCTTTATCTGGTCTCCAACTCGTTCGTCAACACCATGGTGCAACAGCCCAAGGTGGAGCAGATGATTCCATTGGTTCCCGCTGACAAAGAGGAACTCAAGGGTCATTGGGACTATGTTTACGAGCCAGACGCAAACGAGTTGCTGGATGGACTGTTGACCCGTTATATCGAGTCGCAGGTGTATCAGGCAGTGATCGAGAACAACGCCAGCGAACAAGCGGCACGTATGATCGCGATGAAGAGTGCGACTGACAATGCGGGCGATATTATCGACAGCCTGCAGCTTATATACAACAAGGCTCGTCAGTCAGCGATCACCCAGGAAATTTCGGAAATCGTCGGCGGCGCCGCCGCGGTCTCCTGAGACCCGGTCAGACGATAGCGGTTTCATACCACTTAGAGGAACCAAACATGAGTAGCGGACGTATCGTTCAAATCATCGGTGCCGTCATCGACGTGGAATTCCCACGCGACGGCGTGCCGAAGATATATGACGCGTTGCTGGTAGACGAAAAGGGCCTGACCCTTGAAGTTCAGCAGCAGCTCGGTGATGGCATTGTACGGACCATCGCCATGGGTACCACCGAAGGTGTCAAGCGCGGCCTGGCCGTGTCCAGCACCGGCGCAGCCATTTCTGTACCGGTGGGTGTCAAGACCCTGGGTCGGATCATGGATGTGTTAGGTAACCCGATTGACGAAGCGGGTCCAATTGGCGAAGAAGAGCGCTGGGGCATCCATCGTCCTGCACCTTCCTACGCGGACCAGGCCAGCTCCAACGAACTCCTGGAAACCGGCATTAAGGTTATCGACCTGATCTGCCCGTTCGCCAAGGGTGGTAAAGTGGGTCTGTTCGGCGGTGCCGGTGTCGGCAAGACTGTCAACATGATGGAACTGATCCGTAACATCGCCATCGAGCACAGCGGTTATTCTGTGTTCGCTGGTGTCGGCGAGCGGACTCGTGAAGGTAACGATTTTTATCACGAGATGAAGGATTCCAACGTTCTGGACAAGGTAGCGCTGGTTTACGGTCAGATGAACGAGCCTCCGGGTAACCGTTTGCGCGTTGCTTTGACTGGTCTGACCATGGCCGAGAAGTTCCGTGAGGAAGGACGTGACGTACTGTTGTTTATTGACAACATTTACCGTTACACCTTGGCCGGTACCGAGGTATCCGCACTGCTGGGCCGTATGCCTTCAGCGGTAGGTTACCAGCCGACTCTGGCCGAGGAGATGGGTGTTCTGCAGGAGCGTATTACCTCCACCAAGCAGGGTTCTATTACGTCGATCCAGGCGGTATATGTACCAGCTGACGACTTGACCGATCCCTCGCCTGCGACCACTTTCGCGCACCTTGACGCGACCGTGGTATTGTCCCGTGATATCGCGTCCCTGGGTATTTATCCTGCAGTTGATCCTCTGGACTCCACCTCCCGTCAGCTTGATCCCCAAGTGATTGGTCAGGAGCACTACGATACTGCCCGAGGCGTTCAGTACGTTCTGCAGCGCTATAAGGAGCTGAAGGACATTATTGCGATTCTGGGTATGGACGAACTGTCCGAAGAAGACAAGCAATTGGTAGCCCGCGCTCGTAAGATCCAGCGCTATCTGTCGCAGCCATTCTTCGTGGCCGAAGTCTTCACCGGTGCAACGGGTAAGTATGTTTCGCTCAAGGACACCATTCGTGCCTTTAAAGGCATTCTGGATGGCGAGTTCGACCACCTGCCAGAGCAGGCGTTCTATATGGTCGGCACTATCGATGAAGCCATCGAGAAAGCGAAGAAAATGTAATGCGAGCGCCCGCGAAAGCGGGCGCAGAATCGAGGCAATGAAATGGCTATGACAGTGCACTGCGATATCGTTAGCGCGGAAGAAGAGCTGTTTTCAGGTCTGGTGGAGATGGTCATAGCGCACGGCAATATGGGTGACTTGGGTATTCTGCCCGGCCATACGCCGTTGCTTACTGACCTGAAGCCGGGCCCGGTTCGGGTGATCAAACAAGATGGCAGCGAAGAGATATTTTATATCTCAGGCGGCTTTATTGAGATTCAGCCGAGCATGGTCAAGGTGCTTGCCGACACGGCTGTTCGCGCCGGCGACATTGACGAAGCTGCTGCTGTAGAAGCAAAAAAAGCCGCAGAAAAAGCGTTAAGCGAGAAAGGCGCCGAGTTCGATTATGGAACTGCCTCCGTTCGTCTGGCCGAGGCCGCAGCTCAGCTGCGTACAGTCCAGGAATTACGCAAGAAATACGGTGGTAGAGCGCCTAACAACCGCGGATAAGATGACAAGCAGAAAAGGCAGCCTAGGCTGCCTTTTTTGTGTCTGAGCTTTGCCGACGATCTGCTGCATTCGAGCTGTCAGTAATTTGCTATCCTCCAAACACTTTTATTCATTTATGGTTTTCATATGATATTGGACATCGTTATTCTCGCTGCCGGACAAGGCACACGTATGCGCTCCGCGCTTCCCAAAGTCTTGCATTCGGTTGCAGGCAAGTCGATGTTAGGACACGTTATAGATTGCGCACGAGCACTCTCACCGCGAAGCATCCATGTTGTTATAGGGCATGGTGCCGACCTGGTCCGTGAGACGCTAGATGGCAATGATCTGAACTGGGTGCTTCAGGGTGAGCAGCTGGGTACCGGTCATGCTGTGGCGCAAGCACTTCCACATATCATTGATGCTGATCAGATCCTCGTGTTGTACGGCGATGTGCCATTACTCAAAAGCGAGACACTGCAACGATTGATTAATCAAGCAGGTCCAAACACGTTGGGTCTATTGACCGTCACGATGGACAACCCCACAGGTTATGGTCGCATTGTTCGTGACGGGACAGGACAGGTTCAAGCCATCGTTGAGCAAAAGGATGCCAGTGCCAAGCATCTGCTGATTACCGAAGCCAATACCGGAATCATGGCATTGCCGGGCAAAAAGGCAGCGGACTGGCTTACCAGTTTGTCAAATGACAACGCTCAGGGGGAATACTACCTCACCGACGTCGTGGCGCTGGCGGTCGCTAGCAAGACGGGTATCGAGGTTGCGCAGCCCGAAGATGAAGTGGAAGTGATGGGTGCCAATAACCGTCAACAGCTCTCTGTTCTGGAAAGGTATTTTCAGGCGCGCGAGGCACTGCGTTTGATGACCGAAGGGGTAACGCTGTCCGATCCGGCGCGGCTCGACGTGCGCGGTGATGTTGTGGTTGGGCGCGATATCTTCATGGATATCAATGTGGTGCTGGAGGGGCAGGTCACCATTGAAGACAACGTCGAGATCGGGCCCAACTGCGTTATCCGCAATAGCGTGATACGCCGTGGCAGTGTGATCAAGGCGTTCAGTTATCTAGATGGCGCCGACGTTGGCGAAAGATGCGACATTGGTCCTTATGCCCGTCTGCGGCCAGGTACGCGCCTTGGCCAGGGAGCGAAAGTTGGTAATTTTGTTGAAATCAAGAAGGCTGATATAGGCGCTGGCTCCAAAATCAACCACCTGTCTTATGTTGGTGATGCGCTGATAGGGGAGCTGGTCAATATTGGCGCCGGTACCATCACATGTAATTACGACGGGGTGAACAAGTCCGTTACGCACATCGGTGACGATGTCTTTATCGGGTCCAATACCGCCTTGGTTGCACCGGTCAGCATTGGTGCTGGTGCTACCACCGCCGCAGGATCGACGATTACCCAGGATGTTCCGGCCGGTGCTCTTGCGGTTGCTCGTAGCCGACAACGGTCAATCGAAAACTGGAAGCGACCCGTCAAGAAAGACAGCTAGCCTCCTTCGGATGAACTCTGAGGAGTCATTGCTCTGGTGGCGTTATGCTACATTGAAACATATTGTGTGCATGTAATGGAGATACGGGTGACATTGATTCCTCTTACGGAAAAAGACATCAAGATAGGTACACCGCTGCCATGGGACCTATTGGATGTCGAAGGCAAGATTTTGATGGAGCAATCGCGCATCGTCGACAGTCAGCCGCTGTTGGACCAGTTATTCAAGTTGGGCATATTTCGCGCTGCACCTGAGCGTAATGCGGCGGAAGAGAAACTCGCTGAAGAAAGTGGATCACCCGCGAACGAAATGCAGATTTCCTCTCTCGCGCAGATTCAGCTTGCTCCCGGTGATCTGGTGCAACTACAAACGTTGCATGCCAACCACACCGAACGTTATCAGGTGAAAATGCTCGGCTTCCATGCACCTATTAGCATAATAGTGACAAGTCCGACTTCACAGGGAAAGCTGGTTTTCATCAAGGAAGGGCAGCAGTTTCTTGTTCGCGGATTCGTTGGTAAGGATGCTGTTGCATACAAGACCCGAGTCATTAAATCGAATCTATCGCCGTTTCCCTACTTGCATCTTGCCTACCCCGAGTCCGTCCAGTCGATGCGCATTCGCGGTTCAGCGCGAGTCCCGGTAGAACTGGTCACGTCGGTTCAGGCACCGCGTGGCAAAGGCTCGGCCAAAATAGTGGATCTCAGCTGGGGCGGTGCACGAATGCTGTCACCTCAGCCAGTCGCTGATAAAGGTGACGATGTC
>TARA_R110001592_G_scaffold56312_1_pt1 | contig 10086 bp, 6 predicted proteins | sample TARA_R110001592 | Tara Oceans TARA_R110001592 (sample SAMEA4398387) | marine metagenome | biome: Polar Biome; feature: [SRF] surface water layer (ENVO:00010504); material: water (ENVO:00002006), including particulate matter (ENVO:01000060) such as... | depth 5 m | reverse complement strand
AGAACGTTTCATATTAATAAAATAAGTGAATACAATCAGGAACAAAATGATAAAATGGAAAAAGCTCAAAAAGGCTCAACTCCAAATAAAAATCAAGTACAAGGACCTAATATAAGTCCATCAAATAAATAAATTTTAAGTAAAGGCATCAACGATGCCTTTCTTTTTTTTATATTTATAGGGGAATAATACTATTATGAAGAAAAAAAAAGGCACACTACTTTCAGAAGCAGAACTAACACGAGATGCAGTAAAACAAACCACAGAAGAAACTCAACATCTGTATGATGCACTTATTTCTATAGGGGAAACACTTAAAATTACTATAGAAGAGACAATAGATGGCATGAAGGAGGGTAATGACGTAGGTAAAGCTATAGCCAATACATACAAAAAAGATATCGTAGGTGCTGTAAAATCAACAGCACGTAATTTAGAAAAACAAGTAGGCTTTTCTTTAAAAATAAAAGAGGGGATTAATGTTGAAAAACAGATTCAAAATGAAATAAGAAAGACCACAGAAAGAAAGTTAATAGTTCAAGAAAAATTAAATTCAGAAAGTGGAAAAGCACTTGGTTTATCAGATGAACAAATAGGAGCTTTATTAAAAGAATTTGATTTAGATGTTGCATCTTTAAAAGCTTTAAAAACTAGAAATACAGAAAGACAAAAAGAAAAAGGCCTTATTGATCTTGCACTCGGCCCTCTTAAAAAGATGGCTGACAGCATAGACAAGTCAGGAACTCTATCAAAATTAATGTCAGGTAATTTTAAAGACACTATTACATATGCTAGAGTAGGTCAAGCAACTATGGCAAGCTTAGGTAGTTTTTTAATAAAAGCAATTATAGAAATTGACAAACTTCAAACTGGTTTAAATAGACAATTTGGTTTTACTAATAGTACTGCTGCACGTATTCAACAACGTTTTGAGGGAATAGCTGCATCTTCAAGTCATGCTCTTTTAAACTTTAAAGATATTCATAAAGCTTCAGAAGCAATAACAGCTGCTACAGGAATTTTTGCAGGGACTCTTAGAGGAGACGTACTAGATGGAGCAGCCAAAACACTTGAATTTATGGGGCTTAGTGGAGATGCAGTTGCAAGATTAGCTCTCAATGCACAAACAACTGGTCAACATTTTGATGATCAAACACTTAGTATGGCTGATGGGTTAATAATAGCTGAACAAACAGTAGGGGTTACTTTAGATGGAAACAAGGCCTTTCAAACAGCTGCAAGTCTAACAGGATTAATAAGAGCTAATTTAGGAAGAAATTACCAACATATAGTAGAAACAGTAGGTCAAGCACAAGCTTTAGGCTTAACTATGCAAGATTTAGAAGGTATTAGTAGTAATTTATTAAATTTTCAATCATCTATAGAAAATGAATTACAAGCAGAATTATTTACAGGTAAACAACTTAATTTAGAAAAAGCAAGATTATTCGCTCTAACAGGAGATTACAAGAATCTCCAAAAAGAAATAGTAGGCCAAGCAGGAAGTGAGTATGAGTTCTTAAGTATGAATGTTTTAGCAAAACAAAAATACGCAGCAGCTTTAGGAATGTCTGTAAATCAAATGTCTGATTTAGTAATGAAAAATAAAGATTTATCTAAAATAGAAGATGAAGCAAGAGCTGCCAATAACCAAGACGTAGTAGACCAAATGCAAGCATTAACTTTACAACAAAACTTTAACAAATTAATTGAAAAACTCCAAACATCCTTCGTTGCTATGGCACCTGGTATAGGAGCTATAGCAGATGTACTTTCAACTATATTATCATCTTCAGGAGCTGTATATGGTCTGATGCTAGCAATTGCAGGAGTTAAATTAGGAGGGGTAATTGCCCAAATTGTAGCAATGGTAGCAGCTCAAACAGCTGCAGGTACAGCTGCTGCTTGGACTTTGGGGTTGGCAACAGCAGGAATAGGTTTAGCAATTGCTATTCCTCTAATAATGGGTGCTACAGGAATGCTGGACAAAAATGTACAGGAAAATGCAAAAGCACCAAAAATTGGTAGTTTTCGTAACTTACCCGAAGGAAAAATGGTAACTGTAGACCAAGGTGAAGCAAGAATCCATCAAGGTGAATTTGCTGGTCATATAAGTGATTTTAATGCTGGGTTTCAGAGTATAGTAGATGCAATATTCAACCAAAAACTTACTGCAAAAGTTAATGTTCAATCACATCATGGCACAAGGTATGTTTAGGTTATATTTATAATAAACAATTAATTAATAATAAATAAAAAATAAAAATTATGGCATTAAAAGATTTAAGATCACTTTATGATAGACACAAAAGAAACACATTAGGAAATACAGTAGCAGGACCAACGGGGGAAGGACCAATTCCATCAGAGGGAGCATATTTTAGTAATAATATGACTTCAGATAGTCCTTTTAATTCAGTAAGAGGACTTAAAATGGATCAAATGGTTCAAATGTTAGCTAATACTGTAAAATCAAGTAACACAGGAATTACATATGGACCAGCACCAGGAGGTTCAGAAAATTCACCATTTCAAGATATGAATGGAAATGATTTTGGAGCCGGATTTGCAAATCCTCTAACAGGAAACTATATGGGTCAATATACAAACCCAGACACAGGAGCAACTTTTTAAAATATTAAAATGGGCTTACTCGATTTACTTAAAGACCCCTCTGCTTATAGAGTAGGAGGGGGATCTAAAAAATTAGATTATCCAGGAGACCAATATGGTTTGTCTCAGGGTCCTTTATTAGGTAAACGAGTTAGTTTTAATATCACAGATGAAGATGCAAAACCCACATTTGAGTATGGTTATAATCATGGTAATTTTGGAGTAGGAGATTCATTTATAAGGGGGGGATTAGCAAATCCAGATAGATTATTTACAGATACTAAAAGAATAGGTAAGTTTTTCTTATCCCCTAATGGAATTCAATTTTTAGCAAAACAAGTAATACTTCAGTCTCAAAACCCAAGACCCCAAAAATTCTATAATCTAGGAATTAATACCCTTGCCTCAGTAGCAACAGCAGGGGTGTCAAACGTAACAAGAGGGGGCTTAATGGGGGGAACATTAGGAAATTTAATAGGAGGAGCTTTTAAGGAACATAATTACCTCACAGAAATTGAAGAAGATTATGGTGTGGGAATTTTTCCTAAAGTTAGTATGCTTAGAGAAAATAATTATGGATTAGGAGATCCAGGAAAACCTTCAACTAAAGAAGGATTAGCTAAATTAATAGATTTTAATAACCCATTTGCAAAAAAAGAAGGATACAATGTTAGTTTAGGTGATAGTGTTTCAAAAATAGATAAAGTAAACTTTTTTCCTATATTTCAAAATAATCCTTCAAAACCCGACGATATATATTCAAAGGTTAAAGATTTTGTACCTTTTAGATTTGAAATTATTGACCAAGACAATGAATCACAAAATGATGTAATAGTTTTTAGAGCATTTTTAGATAGTATATCAGATGATTATAGTGCTACTCATAATTCAATTAAATATAATGGCAGGGGAGAAGAATTTTATACTTACCAAAAATTTGGAAGAAAAATAGCAGTAAGTTTTAAAGTAGCAGCTCAATCAAGACATGAAATGAAGCCAATCTACCAAAAAATAAATTATTTAGTAGCACAAACCGCTCCTAATTATTCCTCTCAAGGCAGAATCAGAACACCTTACATGTATTTAACTGTAGGTGATTGGTTTCAAAGAATTCCTGGAGTATTAACTCAAGTAGGTTTAACCTGGCAAAAAGATTATCCTTGGGAAATAGCATTAGATAGAATACAAGGAGATAATGGCGTAGAGGGACCAGACGCAGAAATGTTAATTTTACCTCATATATTAGATGTTAATCTAACTTTCCAACCAATCCACAATTTTACTCCTTCAAGTAATATAACTACTCCTTTTATTGGAATTAATGGAAATGGAGCTACAGCTGATTGGATATCTGATTTATCATCAAACCCAGAAGATATGGCTGCTGAAACATTAGCAACCCCTGAAAATGATCCTAACTTTTTTGAAAATTTTCCTCCATTATAATAAACTATGAGAAATAGAACCAGAAATATAAAAACTAATAATAATATTCAAGGAAAAAGATACTATCAACCTATAAAATACCCTAATATCCCACTTTCTTCAAGTGATATTTATGTTTTAACAACAGTTGGCGATAGACTTGATTCCCTAGCAAATCAGTTTTATAATGATATAAGATTATGGTGGATAATTACAAACGCAAATCCCCAAATTATTAGAAGAGACAGTTATAGTTTAAAACCTAATTTAGAAATTAGAATTCCTGTAAATATTACTCAAATATTAAAAGAATTTGAACAAATAAATCAATAAGTTATGTCCACTATTAAAGGAATATTTGAACCTTTTTATAATTATGTTACAACACAGTTAAATTTAAGAAAAGCAGTAGTAGGGGAAGGTACTGAAGGAACCTCTATAAATGAATCACAACAAGATATTTCTTTAGATCCTAATAATTATCAAATTGAAGCATCAGAGGCTGGTGCAGATTACACATTTGGAATTAATGAGGTAGAAGGAACTCGTTCAGAAGGTAATATCCCCTTACCAGAAGTAAAAACTTTATCCTCAAAAAAAACAAGATCAAAATCCTTTTTTGCATATACTACACAAAAACAATGTACTATTCGAATGGCTTCAGGGGTAGATATAAGGCTAAAAAATAAAATATTATCTGAATACGAAACCCATTTAACAGGCCCAGAATTAGCTAGAAATTGGGTATTAGAAGGAGGAATTAAACATCAAGGTATGGATAGAGGAGGGGGGCTAAGATCAGGGCTTAGTGAAGGAGCAAATCCATCCACTGCATATGGAGACTGGTCTATAAGATCAGACGCAGGAGATGGTTTTGGTATAGTACCTATGCCGGGAATTATAGATGCAACTATAGACACTAAATCAGATAATGGTTCTCTTCGTGAAGCTAAAGTTAATTATCTTTGTCATAATAGAAGACAACTTGAAGTTTTAGAAGCTTTATATATGCGACCTGGTTATCCTGTTCTATTAGAATGGGGGTGGGTCCCTTATATAAGCAATGATATGACTATTGAAGAAGATAATCCCTCTATATTAGATGATTTTATGAATCATACTGAAAGCTTAACTTCATTAAACTTAAGAATTTCTTTAAATAAAGAAAAAACAGGGGGTAATTATGATGGTTTTATAGGATATATTAAAAATTTTTCATTTAAAGCAACAGAAAATGGAGGGTATGAGTGTGTAACAGAAATTATAGCACATGGGGAAATATTAGAATCTTTAAAAATGCCTATTCAATTAGCCCCAAGAATATTATCAGCTGCAGATGTTGAAGAAATGAAAGGTAGGAAGGAAGGAAAAATTCCTACAGAATATGAATCAATAGATAGATTTTTGTTTTATTTAAGAGCTATAAAAACCAATTTAGATGCAGCAGGAAACAAAGCAGTTCTAAATTATATTCAAACAGATAGAGAAAAGAAAGAAGGTATATACCTTATGACACAATACGATTTTGATAAAAGAGGGGGTCTTAATGATAATTTAGGTACTATTCAACAAGCAGGAACAGTAGATTCTCCATTTGGTCATGATGCCCCCAAATATGTTTTTACTGAAACAGGTGGAGATGAAGGAAAACAAGAGGTAAGTGACCTAGAGGCTTTAATTGAATCATCATATCTAACTGGAACTGAAGGTGATCCACTGGCAAAGAATGAGTTCAAAACCCAAAGTGGTACAAAAGTAGCCAAAAGTGGTATATACCATTATTATAGTTATAAAACAGCAGATGGTGAAGATGATATACCTATTCATCTTCTAAATCAAATACACCCAAGATATGAAGATGGTTTTACAAATATAGAAAAATTAGTACAAGATATTTCAAAAATGTCCGATCCAGAATTAATAAGGCAAAAAGAAGGATGGGAATCTGATAAAAAACTAATATCAGGAGAAGAAGCCACAGCGGCAAGATCAGGGACGATGAGAAAACATTGGTTTAATTCAGAGGAGGAAGATTTTATAAAACATGTTGAAAAAGCAAGTGTATTAATGAGAGATCTTGATACAGCAGGTTTAGATCCTATATTAGAGGGTACTATACTTAAAGAAATATCAGTAGAAGATGAAAATTCAAATGATTCTGGAATAAGAAAAAAAATATTTGTTAGATGGGACTTAATATGTCAGATTTTAAATAAAGAAGTTACTCCCGAATATAAAAAAAACCATGCATTAGTAGAATTAACTTATTTAAATCCTAATCAACCAACATTTAAAGAAGGAGATGGTGATATGGGGTATAACGACCCACATTCCTACCAAAAATGGAGTGCACCAGATGGAAGAAAGGACAATAACTATTATTTAGAATATTCTACAAGTAACACAAAATATGGCACAATTTACCAATCAGGTTCTATGGATGGGGATAAATTTCAACCAGATTTAAGTTATATGAATTTTGGCCAAAGTTTTGATCGTAATGTGTGTTTAATGCCTCACCAAGTTAAAGCTATGAAAAAATCAGGAGGAGAACAATCAGACATGACTATTAATCCTCTTACTTCATTTTTTAATACAAAAGCTTCTGATACTGCTATTGGAATGGTTTATTTTAATTTAGATTATTTAATTCAAACTTATGAAGAATTAGCATTAGAAACATTTACAGTAGATTTAAATGGTGTAGAAAAAACTAAAAAAAGAATAAAAAACAAATTTAGCTACCATGATTGGATAACTACTATATGGAATGGGGTAAATGATGCTTGTGGTGGTTATTATAATTTTGGGCTACACACCGAACATTCAAGACCTCATGTAGCTAGAATAATAGATTTTACTTTTAGTGGAGATAAAAGTGATTTAAAGGAGTTAGGAAGAGATATTTTCCAATTTGATCCTCAAGGATTAGGATCTATATCTAGGGAATCTTCCTACGTATCAAAAATAGACAATGATTTTGCATCAACAATTTCAATAGCAGCTCAAGCTCCTAATAATATATTTTCTTTAGAAGCTATGTCTTTTAAAGCATTTCATAAAGATATAAAAAATAGATTTACAGTATCAGAAGAAGATCAAAATGCAATTGGAGATTACCGTGCATCTATGGAAGAAAGATATAAAAATGATGTAAAACAATATAATGATGCTTTATTAAGTCTTAATTTTTATGTGTTTAGAATGAATCAGAGTAATTATGAAACTGAATTAGTAAGCGCAAAAGAAAATAAATATAGAAAACCAATGTCTCCTAATGTTGCAAAAGATATGGCATCTAGATTAGAAGAAATGAAAATGTCAATAGATGGTAGACATGGAGAAAAAGAAAATGGTAGGGTTAATAATAATAGTAATGGAGAAGCACAAAAAGGAGTACCTTGGGTAGGGACCTATAGAGAAGATACAACTTTTAATAGAAGTGCAATAATCCCTATTACAGTTAGTATGACTGTAGATGGTATAGGAGGTATTCACCCACTACAAATTTTTAAAATAAATCCAGAAAAATTACCCCTAGGTTATCAAAATAAAGATATAGTTTTTGTAGTAAAAAAAGAAGCACAATCAATAACATCAACTCAAGATTGGACAACTACCCTTGAGGGTTATTTAACCCTCTTAAATAGAAATCCAAATAAAAGTGAAAACACTATATCCTATCTTGATTCTAATACTTATCCTCAACCATCTCTATCTTCCCTTGATAATTTAGAGGCCCCAAACGCAGATAAGTTAAGAGATATTATGGCAGGGTTAAATTCAACTATGTTTAAATTAACAGAAAAACAACTCCCATCAGAGAAGGTTCATGGTGAATTATCTAGTGGTGGAGATATAGATCCAAAATTAGTTATACAAGCAGAAAAACTATTTAAAGCAATTAAAGAAAAATACCATGGTGAGGGAACAAATAATAATTATCCAACACAAATAGAAGTTACATCAGGAAATGATATGTTTCATCATGCACAAACTGAGGTTTCATTACACACAGCGGGTATGGCTTTAGATTTTACTATTAACACAGGATTAAAGTTTGGTAGAGATAGTGAATTTTTAAAAGAGATAGAAGAAATAATTACAAGCTTAAACATTAATTTTACAAATGAGTATGAGAATCCATCTATAAATTCTACAGGAAAACATATGCATATTTCAATAAACTAATTAATATGACTTATATCCCTAAATCACAAATAATAGTTAAAATGGCAGATCCAGGTAAATTCCAATATGAATCATCAGGGGAACCCTACACAGGATATTACATAGAAACAAGTAAAGGAACAAAACATGCAGGAGCTAATAATATACTTTTAGGTCCAATAATTATTCCTGTTAAGATAAGTTCAAACAAAAGACATGGTTCTAGTAGGGATGTTAAAAAATTTGATTTATTAAAAGATAATTTAAAAGAATTTTTATCAAACACACAACCAATACCTGTAATGAAAAAATTCCCTTCAGAAAGTGATTATGAAAAAGGATTTTTTAAAAGATATTTTTCAAGAAAAATTGACAGTTCAGGATATCAAGAAATAGATAAAGAAGTTTACGATAGTATAATTAAACAAGATAAAAAATACGATCATAATTTATATGAAGTAGGAAATATTAAATGGAATTTAAAAGGAAATATTTTTAAGAGTAATGCTTTAACATTAAAACTAGCAGAAAGAAGATACAAAAATATATCTTACTTATTTCCTATTTTTAATGAGTTTGCTAAAGAACCCTTTAAAAACCAAGAAAACCTACTAGCAGCAGGAGAATTATATTTTGGAGATGGAGAACCTTATTTTGGTTATTATCATGTTCATACTACAAAAGGACCTATGGTAGGATCTTACCATACAAAAATGGACCATCAAAAGTTATATTATACAGATGAATTACCTATTCCTGCTGATAAGTCTTATGAAGACTTCCTAGAAGGACTTTCTAAAAACCCAACATCACATATTCCTATTAGACCTAATTTAAATTTATCTAGAAATGTAGTTATAAATTCACCAATTACATCATCTATAATTGAAAGTTATAATTGTATAGTAGCTTGGGGTACTCCTCCTCCTGGTTATCAAGGAATTGCAAACGAAGATGGACTTGTCCCAGCAGGAAGTGCTTGTATAGACCCAGGAGATGGAAATGGTTTATATTTAGCTGTTAGTGGTGGGGATATAAGTATGACTGCTTTGCAAAGATGTCAATTTACGTGTGAAGGAGGCTCTGGAATTAGTACGGGAGGAGGAATAGGATGTATGATGGCTTGGGATACTAATTATTGTAGTAGTTGTACAACACATGATCAATCATTATGTGCTAATAATTATAGTACAGGAACAGGAACAGGACTTAGTGGGGGTTCTAGTTATGGTAGTGGGGGTTCTGGTTATGGGGGTGGTTTTGGTACGGGAAATTGTTTTATAGGTGAAACTTCAATTATTATGGAAGACGGAACTATTAAAAGAATAGACGAAATAATAGTAGGCGATATTGTAAAAAGTGAAATAAACACATCAATTGTAGGAGATATAGATATTCATAAAGGAACCTACACAATTTATTCTATAAATGATTCAGAAGCTTTTGTTACATCAGAACATCCATTTAAAACAACCACAGGATGGAAAGCAATTAATCCATTAGAAACCTTTAAAAAACATGGTATAGAATCTAATGTTTTAGAAATAGGAGACATTTTAATCACAAAAGAAGGAACTGAAGAATTAAAATCAATTAATAAATCTATTAAAACAACAGACACAGTTTATAATCTTCAATTAGATAATGAACATGTTTATTATGCTAACGGATATTTAGTTCATAATAATAAAACAGGAGGATCATGGAGTTTAGAAGATTTAGAAATTATTCAAAATGATTATGGAGGATCAGCTGTAGAACAGTGTCCATGTGGAATGTGGCAAGGTGTAATGCAATATTCTGAATCTTGTTGTTAATTAATTTGGTTTATTAAAATTCTTTTATTACATTGATAGGGTATGTTCTACCTTATCGAAA
>TARA_R110001592_G_scaffold91793_2_pt1 | contig 10087 bp, 3 predicted proteins | sample TARA_R110001592 | Tara Oceans TARA_R110001592 (sample SAMEA4398387) | marine metagenome | biome: Polar Biome; feature: [SRF] surface water layer (ENVO:00010504); material: water (ENVO:00002006), including particulate matter (ENVO:01000060) such as... | depth 5 m | reverse complement strand
ACTCTTTGTTTCTATATTGTTTTGTTTAACTAATTGTATTTTAGATTTAATATCTAATTGACTCATAGCATCTGATACAGCCTTAACATTAGGTAAAGCGTCATCAACAAAGTACATATCATTATACCCTTCAGCGAATTTCCCTAACATCCATTCAGCCTTAGCCGAACCTTCACTCTTACCTAATCCTGTTATATTTTTTAATGGTATGTTTATACCTTTACTTTTTAACCACTCATGTATAGGTGTAGCCGCTTCCTGCATACGAGCAGTAAGAACAAACACATTACTAGCCCCATACTTCTCAACTTGATTCTTCATCTTCTGTAGAAGAGGTCCATCAACTCCACCTCTTACGTTCACAAAGTCTGAGAAATCAAAGTTGTAACCTTCTTGCGCTAAAGCAGGGCCTTGTATTGGCCATTGATCAGATTTTATTTTAATCTCTTTACCATCAGGGCTGGTGGCTATTATGAAATTGTCACCATCAATTATTAAAGTTTCATCAAAATCAAAAGCCGACATGCCTTTTGTAGGTGCGCTTTGTGACCAATTAATTCTTGATCGTACTCTACCAGCTCCTTGAACTACAGAGCCAATGCTTCTATTACCTTCGTCTTTTAGAGTGTTAAGTAGATTAAGCCAGTTCTTACCAATTACCTCGTTATCTTGACCTTTCTTAGAAGGGTCCATGCTTCTTATAATACCTAAGTCTTGTATTATATCTTCATATATAGGTATAGCAGCAGCTAGAGTTTTTTCGTTGTAAGCTCTAGGTGAACCGTCTAAAGGTGATTTAGTTTTATAACCAGCAGCATCAATCAGTTTGTCATGTGCTTCTGATATTATTTGCACTTGATAACCTTCCCAAACCTTAGGATTTAAAACACCAGTGTCCATGTAAGAAGCTATTATCTCTGATATTACAGCTTCTTTAGACTTCATGTGCTCATATCTAAGTATCTTCTTCATTGGTAAGCCTTTTGCTTTACCTCTAGCTATAACATCCTCTATACCATCTTGTATGAACTCTGCGTTAGCAGATCTTCTAAGAGGAGCTGTCATACTAGAACCTAAACTCATAGCTAGCAAACCAAAATCAGCAGCATCGAAAGAGTCTTCGCTTTTATATCTAGTCCAAGCATTATCTAACATCAACTTAGATAACGCTCTAGCATCATCTGCTTGAGCTTTTCTAGCATCAAAGTTTTCAGCAGCATCTGGACTTTTAGACTCTTTAATAAAAGCTTGAGAATCTTCAGCCAATAAAGTTGTTTGCAACGGTACCCAGCTTCCATCTATCATGGCTTTATAAGTAAACCCAGTCATGTTTTTATCAACACTCTTATCTATTTTAACAACTTCAATACCAGCTTGACTTATTAGTTTTATAAAATCTGGTTGACCAGTTGTTACTTGCTGTCTATTCTGTTCTTTTGTTTTTTTCCCATCCTTGTCAAGCACGAACGTACCGTCTTCATTAAGCTTAAATTGATTGTAATCAGGGTTATCAATTACTTTTCCACCAGGGTAATCAACCGTAAACCTTTTATCTCCAATTTGTGTAGCACTAGAATATGTAGGTGCTAAATGACCTATAATTATCTCTAATCCTTTTTTAGCTCCATATATTTTTATTATTTCAGATGTTTGATTTACTAAATGTGATCTTTGTTTCTTAACACCGTTTATGTCTAAAGCTCTATTACCTGGGTCCACTGGGCTACCATTTTCTTTTAAAGGTAGCACGCTTTCAAGCATAGCTTTTATACCTTGCTGATACTGTCTTTCTTCAAACTTCTCTATTAAAACCTGTTGCAAGTCCTTGCCGGTTATATTTTCAAACTCACCATTCAAAGCAGCGTCTATCTCAGCAAAACCTCCTATATCTTTCATTAAAGATTTTACTATACCTTTATGTTTTCTAGGCATATCTGGATATAAGTTTTCTACTATACGTTCTATAGAGTCTGTAGACAAGTCACTGTTAGCCACTTGAATAATAGCTGCTTGACTAAATACTATTTCACCTTTACCTTCAGCTAGCTTAGCTATAACAGCATCGGTAACAGAGCCACTTTCAAAAGCTTGAGTTCTCATTTCTTGGTTAGCCTCTAACTGTGCCATCTGAACTACAAGAGCCCTTATTGCTCCGTCGTTTTTAGTTCCAGCATCTAACGCTCCATCTGGCTTTATACCGAACAAGCCTAAGAACTCTTCTTTAGTTACGTCATTTCTTTTTGTTTGTGTCTTCTTGCCTGCGGCAGTAGCGCCTTCAGCAAACTTAGCTCTTCCACCTTCTTTATATAGTTGCCCTAACTTAGTGTTAGCAACGCCAGTTGCTTCACCACCTCTAGTTTCACCCTCAGGTAGTAATTGTAGCAATTGATCATTGAACCTACCACTTGAGTTTACACTCATTCTGTATATTAGTTTTTGCGCTGCTTTTCTTTGTGTTCCATTAAGATCTTGATCAGCTAATATTCTAAGAGGATCAATGCCGAAAGAAGCTGATACAGCTTTTAACACTTTGTATAGCGGCGCATTAGGAACAACATCTGCAGTTTTAGTAGCTTTAAAAAGCTTTGGCTTACCAGTCTTTTTATCTATTATAACTTTGCCATCTTTACCTTTTTTAGTTATTTTACTGGCGCTATTAACGAAAGCTTTAGTATCTTTATAAGATAAATTATCTAAAGGTATACCAGCTTCTTTTATAGCGTCAGATATAGACTCATTAGTAGCGTCAGGAAAATCAAGTACTTCCCTTACTTTTAATTCATTAATAACCTCTGTGGCGGATTGTTCTCTACCAGGCGTTAAATTTTGTTCTTCAAGGTTTTCTAATCTTTGATCTCTACCAGCCTGCATTATGTCACCGAGAGTGCCACCTTCACCGACTTGTTTGTCAAGAGATACAGTGTCAGCTTTCTTATCTTTTTTATACTGAACCATAACGTCGCCTTTGGCTCTATATATAATAGACTTGCCAGCACCACCTGCTACACCAGTCAGCCAACCGAATAAACTGTTGTTTGATATTCTGTAACCAGGCTTCATCTCACCTGTCTTTTTGTTAGTGCTAGGTAGAAACCTTAAACCAATACCTTCTTTTACTTTAGCTGTAAATTCTTTAAGAGCTTCAGGTGGTAAGCCTTGAGCAGTCATACCTTGCTTTATTAAGCCATCTAACGTATTTCCTTCAACTATTTCTGAATATGCATTGTAATAGTCCTCGGAAGCTTCAAAATCTTCCTGAGTTTCATATTTAGGGCTACCATCCTCGTTTTTTGTGTACTGATCAAACGTTTGCATAAGATCAGGGTTTGATTTTAAGTTTAGATCTACAGCTCTAGAGAATGAGGCTTCGTTGTTAACCTCAGCGGCAGAACTTTCGGCCACTAACTTACCTTTAGCGCCCTTAGTCATCATCCTAGCTAAAGCCTTACTAGGTTTATTGTTCTCAACAGATGTATGAAAGTCTTTTAAAAAGTTTCTAACGTCATCTTGAGTTTCTAACTTTATATCGACCTTCATGTATTGTTGAGAAAACTGTCTTATAAAATCTTTAAGTTTTTGTAACAACGTATCGTTGAACTCTAATTCGCCATCAGACAACATTTCAGAAGCTATAACAAGCATTTCCTCTCCGTTGTTATTAGCATCGTAACTAGAAATCCTAGCATAATATTCAGCTTCAGCTGCAGGAGTTTTAAACTTTAAACCACTACCCTTAAGTATGTTTTTTAACTTACCACCTAGTATCTGTCTAGTTTTAGGGTCTTGCTTGATAGTGTTATGTAAGACAGCATGCGCCAGTTCATGGAAACCAGTAGATCCTTTACCACTCTTCAGCGCAGTATCTTTATTTATTATTATTTGAACTCCAGTTAACTCGCCTTTACTATCAAGAATAGGAACCATAGCACCAAACTTACGAGCACTACCAGTTATAAGGTTTAAATCATCCCTACTAATTCCTTTAGCTAACAAAGCATCTGTAGCTCCTTCACCTGCCTTATCGTCTATTTCTAACTTAGTAAACTCATCAGTAGTCATCTCAACAGTTTTAATACTAATAGAGCCACCAGCTTTGTTTATTTCGTTCTCTAACTTTAAGGCCATTGCCGTAGCATTCCTATGGTTTTTTAAAGCTACATCTGTTGGAACTGACTTAAGTATATCATTTTTTTCAGTCTGAAGCTTTTCAAATTCCTTCTTAAGCTTATCAATTTGATATTGTTTCTCTCCTTTTGAAATTGGAACCAGTGGCTTACCTGCTTTGTTAAGTTCAGGTGTCATTAACTCGCTATACCTGCTCTTAAGTTTGTTTGCTTTACTATTTATTTTTATTAAACTACTTTTTTGTTTTGAGTCTAATGAATCTACTCTATTAACATCAGCTGCTATAAGCTCTTTGTTTGTGTCAAGTATATCGGCTAACTCAACTTCAGCATCTTTGAGCTCGGCTTTAGACATTTTACTTTTTTCACTAGGGCTGTATATCTTACTAGTAAGCTCTTTAACTCTAACGTTATTAGAAGCTATAGCATCTTGATTTGTAATGCTCTGAAAAGGTGCAATAGCATGTTTAAATAGTATAGGTGTTTTTAACGTAGCCGATATTAAGGAACCACTAACAAAAGACTCTAATCCACCTTCGAATAAGTTGAATTCTTTTTTGTCACCTGAATAAAAGTCTAGTATATTCCCAGACATAGTAGCTAATACTTCACTACCACCTTCTTCAAACATATCTTTACCAGTTCTAAGAAGAGCTGATCTAGTAAATACGTTCTTACCTAAATATTTACCTACGCCTGCTATACCAGCTTCTCTAGCCTCTCTTATTATAGTACCAGCTAACATTCCTTTAACGTATTTAATCTGCCCAAAAGTAACTCTTTCAGATAGAGCTTCAGCAGTACCAGATAATATTGAAACGCCTAGCATAGTGAAGAAATCGTGATCAACACCAGCCATGCCATCAGTGTCGGAATAAAGCTTCTTAGCCTCGGACATACTGTCAAACTTTTGACCAGCAGCCCCAGCCCCCATAACAACTAAACCAGCAGTACCACCTGTTAACGCTATCAAAGCTAACTGAGGAGCTTGGCTCATACCCATTGTTAAAGCCCACTCTCCTGCATCAGAAGAATTTTTAATATCACTAAAAGCTATAGGATCTTGAACAGACTGCCTAAGTCTTTCTTGATATTCATTTAAGTTTTTCTTAAAACTTTCTCTAGCTGTAGGAGTTTCAGGGTCGCCATCCCAGTCTATCATATCTAGTCTACCGCTAATAACTTTTGAAGCCGTAGAGACTCCTTTTAAAGACTCTTTTAATTGACCTTCATCCATACGGTCAATAAGCTCGTCTGTTATCTGAAAAGGCATTGAAGCAACAGTCTCTAATCCTTCAATTAAGTCAATACCCATATTAAACATACCGGTAAAACCTTCAGTTAATAGTTGATGGTTCTTACCTAGTACGTTTACATATTGTTCTATCTGACCTTCTTTAAGGTCCATGTCGTTTAGCCTAGTATAAGCTGATCTCCTAGCATTTAATATTTCTTTATTATTCTTAGAGTTAGCATTGTACTCGTCTATGTAGTCAGACTGCTCTTTTATTATTCTAGTTATCTCAGCGTTAGCTTTATCTATGCCTTCTTGAGTAGTGTATTCAGCCCCTTGTATTTCTTTTATTCTAGACTTAGATCCTTCTACGTCTATTTTTTTAGCTAACAACGTTTGCTTGTCAGACATATCAATCATAGCTTCATCAAGTAGAGATATATCAGCTAAGGCTACCTTGTGTTTGTTTTTTAACGACAACAAGTCTTCTTTACTACTAGCTTTAAGCTCTTCTTGTCTAGATGTTTTAAAGAAAAAGTTACCCCAGTTACCATCTAAAGCGTTAACTTGAGTGTCTATGTTTTTTAATGTAGTAGCATTGTTATAAATATTAGTTAGCAACGATTTAGATATTCTACTAACATCTTCATTACTAGCGTCCAAGCCTTCGTAGATACTTAGTAAACTAACGTCGCCATACTCTATCAAACTCATGGCTTCTTTGTCTATGTTAGACTTCATGAATCTATCTAGCTCGTCACCTTTAATACCTAGCTTCTTAGCGTAAGCCCTTTTAGCGACCATAATTTTAGCTCTGTCTATAGAACTCTTAGTAGCATCTTTTACCTTGCTTTGAACTACAGAAGGTTGTCTAATACCCAACTCTTCGTACCTCTTAGCTACGGCTGTATCTAACATAGAGTCAAGAAGTAAAGACTTAGAGCCACCAACGCTTTTACCCATCATGTTAGAGCTAAGAACATTAAGGTTCTGTGATTCTAATCTTTGCTTTTCTTCTTCGCGAATAGCTTGCTCTTGGTCGAACTCTTCTTGAGTCAATGTTTTTGACTCTTCATAGGCAGACACTTGTTCATTAGTCTTTAGCTTATTTCCAGATATTTGTTCGTTAGTTAAAGCAACCTGATCTCTCTGTGCATCTTCAGAATCTCCACTAGTTCTAATAGCTCTTTCCCGCATCCAAGCGGTCATATCATCAGCTGTTTTTTTATTAGTTATATTACCAGCAGAGATAGAGTCTACAGAAAAAGTTTTTCTATCGCCATTTTCTGCTATTATTTCTAGCTCATCTTTAAACAAACTATCGGTTTCTTTTATTTCAAAACCATATTTTTGATATATTTTATTGAATTCACTAGACGAGTAAGAATCATCTATGCTTGTTAGCCTAGAGCTCACTGCCGGTAAATTTTCATTACCCCACTGCAAGTCTATAGCTCTTTGTTTATTAAGTATTTTTACAGCCTCACCATGCTCTTTACTGCTCTCGTCTACCATTTCAGCTTCACCGCTGTCGCTAGGTATAGTCCAATTACCATTTTCAAACTGGTAATCACTTGCTTTTAATATACTCTGTTTATTATCGTAGCGTTGTTTGTTTAAATCATAAAATGGTTTTTCTAGAGGAAAATCTTTATTTCTTTGCTTAGCTCTTTCTAAAGCTTTCTCTGTTTGTGATTCCAAAGAACCAGTTTCCAAGTTGGATTCCGTATCTGTTTGATTGTCTTGAGACTGACTCGTCTCTGTTGATGATGCTGAAGTTTTCAGCTCTGTCGTCGCATCTTTCGCAGAGCTTTTTTGCTTTTTTGATTCTTCACTTCCAATCAATATGGCTTCAGGATGTTCCTCAAGCCACTTTACTTGACGCGGATTGTTTAAATCAACTTTAATTTCAACGTTTTTATACTTATATACTTGTACACTCATATCACTGTATCGTTAGTTACCCGCCATTAAGTTAGCTACATCTATTATTACTTACTATTTTTCATTTTTATTAGGGTAGGTAAAGGTTATAACCGTCCGTCGTTTGATAAAATGTACCCTCTACTGGGTCAGTCACTTCTTTATAATCCTCACTATAATATTTCCCAGTTTCCATTGTTATTTTTGGTTTTCTATTACCTACACCAATATTAAAACCATTTTTTTGTATTCTACTAGCGTAATAATTTATTACCTCTTCTTTTAACGTTTCTATATTATCTGATTTATTTATGAGAGCATCTATTATAGTTGTAGCTTCTTCTTCATCTATCTTGTTGTCATCGAGAAATCCAGATGCGTCAACATCTAACTGTATACCTAAGCTACTATACGTGTTATTCTGTAAGCCTTCTATCGCATGATCTCTAAAGCTTTTTGATCCAGTCACAACAGGATCAGTAGCTATAGACACTATATTTTTACTGCTATTGACTTGAGATGCTACTTTTAGTTTAACATCTTCGTTGTTGTAAAGTTGTTCACCTTTTCGTGCAACTGCTTTTTGTTCGTCAACTATAGCTTGTATACCTGTCTGAAAGCCTGTATCAACCTGCTTTGATTCTATTATTTCTCTTATTTCAGATAATGTTGTAAACTTACCTTCAATTGGCCATCCTAAATTTCCGTTCTCATCTCTTTCCATTGGAAGATTTGGATCTGTCACGTCCTGGATTAAATTTTTGCCACTTTCCGATGTAGCCCAGTGTGAATTAATATTTCCATCTTTTAAACCTTTAGCAAGTTCAGAATACAAAGTGAAAGCTTCCTTGACCTCAGTGGCATAATCTTCAACTTTGCCAAGTGTTTCTTGCTGTTCCTCTGGTGATTTATCTGAAAAACCTTCTTGCCACTCAGCAAGCTGCAATTTCATTTTAGCTTTTTCATCAATGCTTAATGAGGAAGCTTTACTTGCTGCATCAACTTGATTGCGTAATTTTAACTCAGCTTTTTCTATTCTCTCTTTTTCTTTTTTTATTTTCTTATCCTCTTTCTTATCTTTAGCTATCTTAGCATCGAATATATCAACAGTACCATCTGATATAGCTTTGGATATTTGTCCAGCACCGACAGCTGATGGCACTCCTCTAGCTGCTGAGGCTTTACGCGCTCCACTTATTAAATTTGTATCTGCTGCCATGTCTTATTGATTATTAAATAGTGAATCTGAGAATGTACCTGAGGGAGCTCCATAAACAGAAGCACCTAAAGATGTTAAGTTGCTTATACCACCAGATATTGCATCAAACTTTGCCTTCTGAGCTATAGCAGCTTGATCCCTAGATCCTGCTAACTCTGCTTGAGACATGCCTAACATTGTACCAACCTGATCTCTTTTAAGAGATCTAGATGCTACTTCACCTGATCTCTCCAGGTTCTGTATATTGGCTGCTTGTGTTGCCATAGCTCTCTGATTAGCTGCTTCTTGACTACCTATAGACGCTGAAGACCTTTGTGCTGCTAATTGTCCTTGTTGAGCCATAGCCTGCGCTAGTGATGCTATACCACTACCACCAGCTGCTCCTCGCATGGAGTTTAATATATTAGATTGACTCTGACTGAACTGTTGAGCTTGAAAGTTTGCCTCACCTTGATTTATAGTCAAATCCTCCATGGTATTCTCCATGTTTAAATAAGGATTACTAGTGTCTAGGTTTGAGTACACTGATTTCAACCTGTTCATTTCAGCTTTTTCTTTCTTTATTCTTCTCTCTGCCTTTTGTTGTGCTTCATTAGCTTTGATGCCTCCAAATATCGAGCTTCCAATACTAACCGCGGCTGAGGCTAAGGGTACTATTAAAGGTATTGCCATAATGATTTAATTTAATGTATGTTTATAATTACGTTTATATCGAGTTATTTACTACTTTCAAATATCTCTGTACCTATAGAAAACAGCTCTGCCTTGTCAGTAGATGAATTAGTCATTTGCACCTCTGAGTAATACCCAAGTAAACCAGAGTTATTGACATCTTTATTTTTAGTAAAATAAAAGTAATCATTGTCTGCCGGATTTGCTACCGGAACCTCTTCCTGTATAGTCACTTGTACTTGATTAGGTACACCTAGTGTTATCGCAGAAACATTACCTAACCACTTACTTCCAAAAGAATCTGAAGTAGTATAAGAGCCGTTAACAATTGGTGTTGTATAAAATACGTTATCACCGATTTGTAATGACGCATTTATTTTAGTAAACTTTAAAGTTGCTGTTGCCATGTTTATTTATTTATTATGATCCTGATACGTCTATCAACTCTGCTAGCTTAACGCTGTATGTATGAGATGATGTGCCCCATGTTCCTATATTTAATGTAAATTTTATTGTAGCAACTTTATTAGCTACACCGTCAATGTTTGGACTAAGAACTATACTATTAACCGAGGACGCTGCTGAAGCTACTGTAGCAAAACTTTGGAGGCCATCTATATTGCTATCAGCAACGGCTGTTACATTAGTTATTGAAGAAAAAGAAGTTGTTGTAACTAAAACATACTCAATGTCAATAGTGTCACCAGAAGTTTTTAAGTAATTCAATTCACTAGCAGGTGTATTGGGTCTACCAATAACAACTTTACTTGCAGGTAAAGTATAAAGACTACTACCATGTGAACCTCTATCAGTTGTAATAGTAATTTTTGGGTAAGCATGCTGATTAATAGTATAATCTGGAGTACCAGAAACTATAGCATCATCTTTTATAGTAGCAGTACCAGCATCTATATT
>TARA_R110001592_G_scaffold116354_2_pt1 | contig 10088 bp, 20 predicted proteins | sample TARA_R110001592 | Tara Oceans TARA_R110001592 (sample SAMEA4398387) | marine metagenome | biome: Polar Biome; feature: [SRF] surface water layer (ENVO:00010504); material: water (ENVO:00002006), including particulate matter (ENVO:01000060) such as... | depth 5 m | reverse complement strand
AATCAAACCAACAAAATCTATGGCTGGCTCAAATCATAGCAATAACATTGGTAGAGCTGGAGAGTTTCTAGCTCTATCAAAATTAGCTTACGCTGGCATCTCATGCACTCTAGTTCAACACGATGTAGATGATGCATACCTCAAAACGCCAAGCGGTAAATTACTGACCCTACAAGTCAAAACAGCCAGCAAACTTGCAAATAACGAAAACAAATACAAATGGCCTACAGTTGTCGTAGGTAATCGCAAAAAGTCAGATATATATGCTTTGGTGGCATTTGATATGCAGAAAGTTTACTGGGCTAGAGGTGATAATAATATTATAAAAAAATGGACAACACGCTTATTCCCAGAAGACTTTGACAATGAAGATGAATTATTAAATCAAGTAATAAAAAGCTTTGAATTATAAATATAACGCTTGATGATTACTTGTTTAAAATATACTTAGACGTGTGGGCAAATTCGGGCATGACTTTGCTCACACGAAATCAATGTAATGATTTATTGTAAACCATATTCTGGTCATTTAGTTCTATAATTATTTCTGCCAAGGCTTGCATGACAGTCCTTTGGTCTGTGACCAAAAGCCTGTCAGATATATAATCACATAAAAGATCAAGTTCCTCATCTGCCTCATCGCCGTCAGTACACGTTAAGTCTATAGTAAGGTTTATGTTAAATTCTGACATATCACAGCCTTGTAAAAAGCGGGCTGTGCCAAGGGAGAAAGGAGACGGCACAGCCCTAGTTAAACGGGCATACACTGAGCAATCAAGTGTTGGGAGGAGGAGAACCCGCTTAATTTAAGCATAACCTAAATATGCTACTCTTTGCAAGCGTCTGACATTTCTGCAGCCAATGCGGCATAACCCGCTGCATCTGTGCTGGAATCAGTATGCCCACCATTGCGTAATCTTGCCATTTTAAGCAATACCATCATATTACAAACATCAGATGCATCAACTTTATGCCCCATGTAACTTGTCCACATTTCTGCTATTGTATTAAAGTTTTCTTTTGGCGTGCCGTAATCTTTTTCCCTATCACCATTAATTAAGTTTAAAGCCTGCATTAAAACATCTGATCTAATGTTATTATATTCTTTCATTATTCAATCCTTTGCTTGGCTTTCCCACTGCTATCAGTAAACCACATAAATCCGTCATTCATTGCTATATGACCTGAACCTATAAGTGAAGTTAAAGCCTGCTTATAACTTGTTTTAGGATTACTTGCACTGCTACATTTACCTATAAAGTGATCTTTAACAGTTTCTTCAGATATAACATGGTAAGCCCTTGGTTCAGGCCAACCAACGCCGCCAGGATTTGGATTACCCAATCCCTCTGATCTAAGCTGTTTAAATACACTGCGTAACAAAGTTTGGTTTTTACCTTTTATTTGCGGGCGGCTTGCATCCTCAATTTCTTCAGATGATGCTTTTGTTATAACGCATGTTGTAACAGCATCCCCATCATCATCTTGGCCTAGCTCAATAATTTTCAACTTAAAATTAAATACTGCGCCAGTTTCCATATCCCTTTGTTTGGTGGCCTTTGCAGAACGTAATCCTGTTTCTTCATTATAATCTAATTCTATTTCAGTATCAGTTGCAGCTCTTAATGAACTATGACCCCTTGCCCCTGCTGCTTTATCTTTTCCTGAATGGTGTACTGTAGCAACATGCGCCCCTGTAAGCTCACGTAACTGATCGCAATTGCCAATAAACTTTGTCATATCTTCTGGGCTGTTTTCATTAGCTCCTGACATAGCTCTTGAAAGTGTATCTATTATAATCATCTTAACAGGGCCATGTATTCGTGCAACTTCACGACATAACTTAGCCAGCACATTCATATCAACATTTGCATCAAGCATATTTACTGGTGATGGCCTTACAGCTAATTTAACGTCCTTATGGTCAGTGTAATGTTGTCTCATGGCCACAACTCTATTATGAAATGCCATACCGCCTTCAGTAGCTAAATATAAAACACTACCACCAGAAACTTTATTATTATTCCACGGCTGGCTTGCTGCGATATGCCAAGCAATATCCAAAACAAAGAAAGATTTACCTACATTTGATGGGCCATATATCACTGACATCTGGCCTTCACCAAACCAACCTTTCATTAAGTAATTTCTGGATAACTGTGGTTTAGCGTCATATGGAAAGAATACCTGGCTTAACACACTTTCAATCTTTAAAGCTTCTGCCGTTACATCTGGCCCACGCTCCAACCACATATCAGAATAATCCCATCCTTCCATGTCAGGTAGGATATATTCTATACCATGATCCTCTTGCGCTCTTTCACATGCCTTTATACCAGCATCATCATTATCCCCTGCAACAACAAACGTGCAATCTGGCTTGGCCTGCAAAAGATTATCAACGACTGCTGGAATATTACCTGCGTTTAATGCAAATACACATGGCTTGCCTGTTGCTTCAAAAACTGTGGCGGCTGTTGCCCATCCTTCAGCTACATAAGCAAAGTCAACTATTGGCCCACCAATTACACTAAAGTTGCCAACAACAGGCATTTGATATGAAAACTTCTTGCGGCCTTCAGCCGTAATAAGTTGATGCCCTACACGTTTACCCTTGGGATCAATAATGGGTATGCATAAATTATCACCATCAATGATTGCATTATTTATATTTAACTTTTTATTTTCAAGATATGGATGTGTAATACTCGCGTCCCTTTCAGGCCATAGTATATTATCAGTACGCACAGCTTGTATAGCATTTACATGACTTTCTGTAGGCCAAAGAGATAAGTCCCTCATCCTGTCCTTTATCCCCTTGAAATCATTACACTTTCTACAGTGTACTAACACCTCACCTTTATGCTCTTTAATCCAAAACCTATCTTTGCCCGCACAATTTGGGCAAGGGCCATGAAACTCACCTTGTGCAGTTTTCTTTAATTCTAAACTTTGTATTATTTTTGAGCCGTATTTTGACCAATTTGCTGATGGAAACTTGCTTTCTGCATTATTATTATGTATCATCTATATATTCCTTTTGTTTTGGGGTAGTAGTATGCCTCTCGCTTAACCTTGTGCGGTATTAAAGCGAGAGGCAATTTTTATCTAAAACGGAATATCATCATCCAAATCATTAGCAGGTGGAGCTTGCGAAGCTACACTCGCGGCAAATGGATCATACTCTTGTCCATTTACTGGCTTTGCTGGCTGCGTGTTGTTAAATATTGCATCAGAATTAGGTGATACAAAACCATCCACTTTATCAAATGGATCATCACCGCCCTCTAACTCTGCCAGCTCCAATACTTGAACCGCCCGCAAACGCAATGAAACACCGTTCAAACTACCAGTATTATATGGCACGATTACCACTGCTACGTTTACTTTTGAGTTTGTTGTAAGCATAAAATCATCTGGCAATCTGTTGCGTGATGCATCAACTTGCTTTGGCGGCTGTGTAATATCCCCACCATATGATCCCTTTAACTTACATTTACCAACAATCTCATTATCTGCGTTTCGCTTGTATGGTAAATTAGTAGGCTTGTCAGGCCATTTGCGCTTTGTGTCCATTGCCGCCGCATTTGCATAAGCTTGTGAGCATATTTGATGTAGCTCCTTTGCTTGTTCATCATTTAATTTAAATGACATTTCAAAGGCTGCGCCCTCATCAAGTGCATGACACTTAACGCTTTTGTTTTCTTGTGTATCAAATTTATAAGTACCATTTAGTCTAGGGTATAATGCGGTTACACCGCTTATCATATGTTGCATTATTTTATCTCCTGCAAGTTATTAAACCAATCCATCAAATCCTCTTCACGCCATCCAATTTTTGCGCTCTTACCTTCTTTAAGATTTAACTTAATTGGCTTTGGAAAATGCCCTTCCTTTACCCAACTGTAAAGTGTAGACCTTCCCACACCAGCCCATTTTTCCACTTCTTTTCGACGTAGTATTTGTGGTAACATTATGTTTACCTTTCCTTAAAAAATACGTGACACCCTCACGCTGGGATAAATTATATCTCGCCATCCAACCAAGGTGGTAGAGATAATGTTTCTAAGTCAGGCCAACCAGTGCTGTAATCATTGGTTTCTTTTGCCCGCTTTATCTTATGTAATGTTTGCATCATTTCTTGGCGTGCATACCTGTCATATTTATCTGACAATTCATAACATGCTGTTGCATGTGGTTTTTCTTTTTCAATTGCAATAAATATAAAGCTAGAAATCTTAATGCCTTCAATCTCTAAACAATATCTGTAAAAGCTTTGTTGCAAAGAATAATTAAAATTCCTTAAAGCTTTAGAAAACCCATTTAAGCTTGCATCTTGGCATGTCTTAACATCAAGAATTAAGCCAGCAGATGCTAAAAACCCATCTGGCCTGGTTTTAAGCCCTAATCCAGTTTCAGGACACGTTACAAAGAATGATGCTTCTGTAATCAACTCTTTGTTGTTCAATAATTTAGCTCCCATAGGGTGCGTTAAACACTCTTCAGCCATGTCACATGCTAAATCATAGTCAGACTCGGTCAGGAGTAGCTTATTTTGCTTCTCTGCATCCTCTTTGGCTTCACTCCACGCCTTGCCGCGCCTTGTCTCTGGCCCACGTAAAATTAAATCTTTCTCTGGCTCAAGTAGCATCGCGTGTACTGCCGTACCTAAATCAAAAGCAGGGTTTTCTTTGCGTACTTTACCTTTCCAGTGACGTAATGTTGTGCTGGCTACTGCCTTTAAATCACTTGATGATATATTCTCATGTGCATGATATTCTTCATTGCTCATTTTATTACTTAAAATCATAGTCATAGTTTATTCTCCTCTATTTAAAATTTTCTGCTCCATATAATGCAATCAAAGCGGCTTCTGCACGTCCGTCATCTTTGACCCTACTAAACAAATTTGCGTATGCTGGAAATCTTTCCATTGCTTTACTGCGACTTACGCCTTTATCCCTATTCAATCCGAAATGTCCCTTCCATTTTGCGGGCGTTACAAAGTGCGTGGGGTGTTTGTTAGCAGCTATACATGCCTGCAACATTCCATAACCCTCACCAAATCTAAATACACTAGACACACCTTGCCCTGGCATAGAGCCAACACGCTCAACAACTGCAAATCTTGTCTTTGTTTCTGGCTCTAAAATATTTAGTAATGCATGGCAATCTATAATATTTTTACCAGCATGATTTAACATTATTGGCATATCGTGCATTTCGAGTTTATTGGCTTCAGGCCAATAAATCGCAATCGCACCAGTGTAACCAGGATCAATTCCAAAGATTGAAAGCATATTAATCAACCTTCGGTGGGTTAAGCTTTATTCCAGCCTTATCAACTTCAATTAAGGCCGCCATACGAACAAATGCCGTAAAGCTTAATCCAGTTTTATTTGCAGCTTCAGCAATCGCTTCATGTTGCTTATCGCTAAATCCTATTAAAGTTTTTCTATCCATTTTAATCTCCATTTTCATTTTTATAGTCAGTTATATATATAATTTATATTGGTGCAATATATTATTTAATCTTTTTTGCAAAATAAACATACCGCCATGATTTTTTACCTTCAATTGAACCTATGAATGGCTTTTGATTTTCATTGTTTCGAGATACCAAACCTTGGCTGTATAATATGTTTAATTGTGGTGCTACGAATGAAACGCTTAACCCTGTATTCCTAGCAACCATTGACGTTGTATATCTACCACCACGATTAATTGATTTTAATATACGCTGCTGTTTGGCAATCTCATGCTTTGCTGGAAAGCTTTGTGAATTAAGTGAAATATTCTTATTTGCACATGAAGTTGACAAGCTTTGTATCTTTCTGCCCTTATGTAATGGCGTTCTTAATCCTAGTTTTATTTGCTGTTTCTCAAATTGTTGCATCTTAAAAGAATATATTATTTCGTAATGATGCTTCTTATCATTCTGATTTAATCTTTCTTTGAGTTCTTCGATGTTTTTCGGTGGCTTCTCAGTTTCAACTCCATATTTTCCATCAAAGCTTGCTGCTCTTCTAAAAACCACCTGTAGTATTTCCTGTCCCTGGTCGGATCTGGGTTCTTCATGTCCTCTATCATTAACGAGTTCATCTTGATTAATCGCATTGTCATTTTGTGGGCTTCTGAAACGTGCATATTTTTCCTCATGTTTTATAAATTCAATATTATATTTAGATTTAGTTCTAGCTAAAAAGCTTTCGTTCATATCTAAAAGCCTAGCGGTCTCTGCTTGTGTTAAACCTTGTTCGGCTGCGGATTTAATTTGCTTAATCGTTCTTGCATTAACAGCCATCACTCATACCTCACGAATTTACCATCATCATCTAATGCGGGTATTTTAGTTCGTTCTGGTTTCTGTAAATCCTTTATGTGATTTTTAAAAACTTCATTTAAAATAGAGTTGGGGTTAAAAGCAATCTTTTCACCACCAACATTTATTATTTTATCTTTAATCATAATTTTAACCCTTCTGGACGTAATTTTGGTTTAATGGTTAATGATGAAACTTTATCTGTTTGCAGGCATTGAGCCATGCTTTCAGGGAAGTGTGGATAATATTTAGCATATATTGCTGGCATAGCATCCCCACATTCTTTTGCGCTGGCATACATTTGTTCAAAGTTCGATCCACCTTCTAAAGTCAAAGAAATGCTTAAAAGTGTAAAAAAAGTCATGTGTTCGATTCCCTTTTTGGCTTGTAAAGCTTTTGTTCTGTTGCAACTTCCCATAGTTTAGACAATGGCAACAATTCACTTTGTTCAATCATCCATCCTTTACCATGTCCCAAATCATTTTGGACGGCTTGCTCCAAAAACATAGTTTTTGTTGCAAAGCCAGCAACGTTCATTTTATCTTCATCAACTTTTGCCACCAATACAGAACAATTTGATTTAAATGATTTTTTGCTTTTAAACAGCAACTTGCCGTGTGGGTAAAACGTCGATTTAACATCAATTGAAATGTTGTGTAAAAACATGTCTGCCCCATCATCAACGCCTAATTGGAATGGGTTAAAATCTAAATCAAAAACCTTTGACACGGCTAATTCTGCTTTTATACCTAAGAAATCTAAATCCTGGTCAGTTCTGCCCTTATCTTTCCTTTGATTTACAACACCGCTTAACCTTGCCAATTGCCAGCGTAAGGTTGCAGCTTGTTTGCAATCGCTTAATTCTTTTCGTGATAATGTAACAATCATTTCATAAAACCCCTCTTTTCAACAAACAAATAATCATGTTTTAAATTGACAAGGTTTAAAGATTTTAATGCTTCATATTTAATATCTTTCAAATCTGTATTTAGCTTTAAACCGTATTCATTTAAATATTCTTTCACGATTTTTAATGATTTTTTACCAAAATTTGGCATATATTTAAAAAACTTATCGTTTCTTAATATTAAATCATAATGAAATATTTCAAATTGAAATGTATTTAGTAAACAATTTCTGATCCTATTTGGAAATTGACTTTTATCAACCTGTGAAAACAATAATTCATATAAATATGGGTCAACACTTTCAAGATTATGAAATAAGAATTGTTTTAGCTTCAATTCGTCCATATTTTCAATTAAAGATATTGTCATTTTTTGATCGTTGCTTATCATTTTAAATTACCTCCAAATCATCAAGATCAATGTAATCTGTTATAAAATCTAATTCTAATAACGATCTAAATTTCATAGGGGTCAAATCATCGTTTATGATTGGCTTGCCTAATTCGTCTAATATATGAAATGTTATTTCATCAATTTGGATATTAAATTTTTCTTTAACAGCCATATCATACCAGGGTTGGGCTACTATTTTGCTATTCATTTGTTTAGCTCCTCTTTTATTTCTGGCTCAACTTGCATTGCTTGCCTTGCCTCCAATATGGCATTTGCTAAAAGATTAGTTGCCAGCATATCGGATAAACAATTCCAATCTGTATCTGGTGCAATAAAATCAAAGCTGTCTTGCGTATGTTCTGTTAAAAACATTAAATATTTTATTTCAATAAATGCATTTGCCTTTTGTGCATATAATTCAAGTGAATATTTTGCAGACATCAATGCATCTGTAACATCTACAATATATTTTAAATCTTGATTATCGGACGTTTCTAAATTTACAACTTCTATATCTTTACGCACAAAATCGGTTAATTGCTCCAATGCATCACGGCTTATTTTTACTGTGTCTTTCATTTGTTTTGCTCCTGTTTAATATAGCAATCCTTCAAGCCAATATTTGATCTTTGCATATCTTTGCTAAATATACCGATCATGCTATCATTTGACGTGCAAATTACTGAATAAATGCCTGTTGTATCTTTAAAACATTCATAGCTGTCATTTGACCAGCGAACATCTAAACCGCTGTCTAATGCTTTGATTAATTCTTGTTTGTTCATTATGCAGCCTCACAATACGTTGAATGAAATTCTATTGCGTTATTTATTAGCTGCTCGTTAAGCTTGTTTAATGTGTCCAGGCCTAAAAACTCAACTAATACTTTTTGCGCGTATCCATATGAACAAGCTGCATCATGTGCAATGTAACTTGTAAAAGCATTAATAACGAATGCACGTAATTTTTTGCGGTTGCCGTTACATTCTGTAATAGCTGCAAGATTTTTTCTATAATGTGCCTCGCCTAAGTAAGAACCATCTAACCAGCAAGAAAACATATTAATTGTGTAATGATCGCCGCTTAATACATCGCCTTGCAAATCTCGGATAATGTTTTGTTTAATTTCATTTGACATTGTTTTATTCCCTGTTTGTTTATGTAACCTTATTAATATATAAACTATATACTGTCAATACATAAAATATAAATAAAATATAAATAAAAGTATTGACGTTAGCAGCTGCATATATTAATAAGGTATATATAAACAATATATAAGGGATGAAACAAATGACAAATAAAGAAAAAACAGATTTAAGAAAAGCTTTAGACAATGGTTTTTATAAGCTTACTAAAATAGAACAAGAAAAGTTTTTAGCAGCTTATAACAAAGACCCTATTGAAGCTGTTAATGTTATATGGTCGCAAGTTTCTGAACCAATAAGCGTTAATTTTAAACAAAAGATATAAGGGATAAAACAAATGACAAATAGGGAATTAAGAACAATTAAGCGCCAGCGAAAACTTAGGAATGAATTGATATTATTAGGCGTGTATGATTTTGCTGGCCTGGTGTGTTTAGTTGGTGCAATGGTTGGAGCTGTATATATTATTGCGGGTTGGTTATGATATTTGCGGGTAAAAATGAAACTGAAGCAAAAGAAAATGCCCGCAAAGCTTCAATTAATAATAAGGGCAAATATATAACACTATACGCTTGTTTCGGTATATACATGCAAATATCAAAAAGGTTTAATATTCACGATCCAAGCGATAGTTTATTTAATGTGTATTGGTTAAATGGAAAAGAAAAAGCGTTTACCGATGCACAAATAATAAGAGATGAACAAGCGACACCAAGCTTATATTAATATAAAAAGCCTGTATTATTTGCGGGCTTTTATTATGTTTAATGCGTGGGTAAGTAGCTATATATTTATCATTCAAACAATAATACAGAAATAATATTATATATTTTACTCTGTAAAATATATAATATTATTTTAAATTGTCAAGTATTTGGTAGTAAAATAATTTAAGCTTACTAAAAAGAAGTTATAATAAATGAAACCAATGTCTTTCTGGTGGCCAATGCTATGCATTATATTTGAATTACATTTGTTAAACAGTGGGATGGATTGTGAAGCATTGAATGACATTGGATAGCGTGGTGTGGGATGGGTGAAAAATAAGGCATAGAAAAGACGTGGACAATGAAGCGCGGGCGTGCGTGCATATATTGCCAGAGTTAAATCATGTCAATTAGTTTCGGATAATCCGAACAACGCATAGCTCAAATATAGCGTATTCCTGGCATTATTTAGCTAAGTGATTGATATTATTTAACATATGTCTAATATGCTGCATATAGTCCGATAATATCTATTATGTTAACTTTCAGATTATCAGAATTAAACAATTGATTAGCGCTGGCTATATATGGATTTGCCCCCCCCGTCTCG
>TARA_R110001592_G_scaffold194179_1_pt1 | contig 10095 bp, 9 predicted proteins | sample TARA_R110001592 | Tara Oceans TARA_R110001592 (sample SAMEA4398387) | marine metagenome | biome: Polar Biome; feature: [SRF] surface water layer (ENVO:00010504); material: water (ENVO:00002006), including particulate matter (ENVO:01000060) such as... | depth 5 m | reverse complement strand
CAAGAAACACAAAGAGGCTCTTATCAACGTATTGCTTTAGCAAATGAGAAGAACGGTGAACGGCTTACCTTTGATATGAACCTCTGCTTCCAATCTATCGACAATAGTCATCCAAGTGTTCAGCTGCCTAAGCTGTTTATCGCAGAGCTTAAACAAAGCCGACATAATAGTGGTTCTCCGTTTTCACACCTGATGGCCAAGCTCAATATTAGACCTACTCAGTTCAGCAAGTATTGTATTGGCTGCTCACTTGTCACTCCGAGCTTAAAAGCGAATCGTTTCAAGCCCCAACTATTATCACTACAAAAACTACACTAAGAAAATTCTGGAGATTTCACTATGTTCACTACCCTCGATACCGACTTTTTACTGAAATTACTCATTAATACCGTTTCAATAGCAGTACTAGTCTTTGGCTGTTATATGAAGGGATTTACTCAAGGCAAAACAGCCAAAGAAGAAGTTTCTAAAGTTGACAAAGGAAACCGAGATCACGCCACCTCTTTTCTATTATTTGGAATGGGCGTTTTTACAGTAACTAAGCTCTTACACTCTGCTGAAATTTCAATGGGTTTTGCTTTCGGTTTATTTGCTGTTTTTTCAATGTTGCGCTATCGAACTGAATCTATTTCTGTGAAAGAAATGACTTATTTATTTCTAGTAATAGCAATGTCCTTACTTTCTGCGGTAAGTAATACCAGTCTATTGGAATTAATAATTCTCCATACATTTTTCTTAGTCGGTGCAGGTTTAGTTGAAGGCTTTCTTTCTGCTCCCACGTTAATGGAACAGGAAGTTCAATATGAAAAGATCGAAAACATCAAACCAGAAAATCATAAGCTGATGATCCAAGACTTAAAACTAAGAACAGGATTAAATATTCAGCGTATCGAAATTGGCCCAATCGATTTTGTTAGGGATACCGTCAGTTTACGTGCGTTTTACCAGGTAATGACTAAAACTAACCCAGTCAAATCAGAACTAAACAGTCTGAAAATGAACAGCGAATTTACCTCACATTCTATTCCTGAAATTATCACGAGAAAAAGAAGCTAAATTCATATTTAACCAGGCTATTACCAAACTATTACCAAACCATAAAAATTAATCAGAAATTGAAATTCTTATGCCGGAAGATAGAAAATATCTTCCGGCATTTTTATAGGAAAAATTTGACTAACGTTCTACCAGCCAAAGTCACTTTGCTCACAATTAAATAAATATTTAGTTGCAGTTTGTAATATTTTTGACACAATCGCCCACATTTTAAACTGATCACAAAAGCAGCAATGAACAAGGAGTTTTCAGCGTTGTCATTGTTACTACTACGGAACCTAAATTGGCTATTTTCACCTTACTATACTTCGTAACAGGCATTGTCTTTTATTTGTTGTTTACGACAGAAGTTGTAGTTCCTGAACAAGACATCGCGTTTATGCGTTTGGCCATCTTCCTATTTATGGCGCCCATCTTTGTTAAATACTTTATTCAGTTGCTAACCGCGCCATTATATTATTTCCTGGAAAAGCGTAAGCAATCTAAACAAACTCTTTCCCGAACACCTCGTGTTTCTGTATTAGTTCCAGCTTGGAATGAAGAAGTCGGCATCATCAAAACAATGCAGTCTGTGCTTGATACGGCCTATACAAATCTGGAACTGATTGTCATCAACGATGGTTCTACCGACAATACTCACGCCTTAGTCACACAATTTATTAAACGGTATAAATTGAATAACGCGTCTGAAAAAAGCAGCGCAGAAATTAAGTATCTAAATCTAAGCAATGGAGGAAAAGCCAGCGCACTTAATAAAGGTCTTAAGGAAGTGTCTGGTGAATTTGTTATTACTGTCGATGCAGATAGCGTGATGGATGTCGATGCCATAAATAATTTATTACATCATTTTGAAGATGATGCCAAAGTCGGCGCTGTTGCCGGTAATGTCATTGTGGGTAATCGCAAGAAGCCTTTAGCACTGCTTCAACAACTTGAATATTTGTACGGATTTTTCTTTAAACGTGCCGACTCTATTTTTAACGCCGTTTATATCATTGGTGGTGCCGCTGCGGCTTATCGTAAAAGCACCTTAGATGCTGTCGGTGGTTTTGATGAAAATATCATCACCGAAGATATTGAAATGTCCACGCGTATTTTATCGAAAGGCTATAAAACGCGTTATGCTGCCAATGCGGTTATTTACACTGAAGGGCCTAGTGAATGGAGAGGACTTTGCCAGCAACGTTTACGTTGGAAGTACGGGCGCTTGTTAACCTTCATCAAACACAAAAAATTATTCTTCAATCTAAAATTAGGCAAGCCTTATCTTACCTGTTTGATTTTACCCATTGCCGTTTACGCCGAGTTATCCTTACTGCTTGAAGGCTTTTTACTGGCCGTTTTCTATAGCTATACCATTTATACCAATGATTACTTGCCGCTGGCTTGTGTCATTGTGTTTATGACGACTTTGGTTTGTTTTCAGATTGCCTTTGATAGCAAAGCTCGCTTTCACAAAAACATACTATTCTTGGCACCTATCGCGTGGGTTGTTTTTTATCTAATTGATGTTGTCGAACTTCAGGCGCTTTATCGTAGTTTAAAGAGACTAGCAAAACGCCAGAAACTTGAATGGCAGTCATGGACTCGCGTAGGTTTAATCGACAAAAGAATTGCATCAAAAGTGATTGCAGCACCTAAAGAAAACCCGACCCTTGAATCAATCGGTATGATTGGTAACCTGGATCAGGTCATGGATCTAAGTAGACGAAGCTAGCTAGATTATTCGTTTTTAGTTGGCAATACCCAGTTTACTCGTGGGAAGTGACAGGTATAACCATTCGGAATGCGCTCCAAATAATCTTGATGTTCTATCTCCGCTTCCCAAAAATCACTAACAGGTACAAGCTCTGTTACGACTGGCCCTGGCCACAAACCAGATGCATTGACATCGTCAATGGTATCTAAAGCCACTTGTTTTTGTTCACTCGATACATAATAAATAGCCGAACGATAAGAGGGCCCTTTATCATTTCCCTGCTGATTCAACGTTGTTGGATCATGGATTTGAAAAAACACTTCCAGAATTTTGCGAAAGCTAATAATTTCATTATCGAAAATGATCTCCAAACCTTCTGCATGATTGCCATGATTTCGATACGTCGCATTTGGTACTTCCCCACCGGTATAACCCACTCTGGTTGAGATCACGCCGGGAAGCTTTCGAATCAAATCCTGCATCCCCCAAAAACAGCCACCCGCTAACACTGCACGTTCATTTCCCATAACCTATACCTCAATTTGCCTTACAAACCTTAGCTCAAATAACTTGTTTAAGATAAGCGCCATAACCTTGATCATCCATATTATCTTTATGGATAAATCTAAGCGATGCAGAATTAATACAGTAGCGTAAGCCGCCACGATCAACAGGGCCATCTGTAAAGACATGGCCTAAATGGCTATCGCCATATTTTGAACGGACTTCAGTTCGAGTCATACCATGCGTCGAATCTTTAATTTCTGTCACATGGATTGCTTCGATTGGTTTGGTAAAACTTGGCCAACCGCAACCAGACTCATATTTATCTGATGACGCAAATAAAGGCTCACCCGATACGATATCCACGTAAATGCCAGGTTCTTTATTATCAAGCAGCTTTCCGGTTCCCGGATACTCCGTGCCACTTTGTTGAGTCACTCGATATTCTTCTTCACTGAGCGCGGCAATGGCTTCTGCTGTTTTTTGATAACTAGACATAATGTTTCCTTTTAAAATTACTTAGCTTTTTTGCCTTGCATCAAGACATACATGCTCGGCGTAAACCAAAGCGACAATATAATCGAGAAGCCAACGCCACCTGCAATTACCACCGCCAAAGGTGGCCAGAATTGCCCACCAACAAATAAGATTAGTGGAATAAAACCAGCAATCGTCGTGAGTGTCGTACTCATAATATGGCGTGTACTTGATAAGGTAACATCAACTATTGCTTGATGGTCACCGGCTTTGGCTTTTTCATCTGCTTGAATACCCGCCAATATAACAATGGAACCGTTAATTGCGACACCAATTAAACCCGTCACACCCAACAATGGATTAAAACCAAGCGCATAACCGCTTATCCAAAGTGACAACAAACCAAAACCGGCGGAGAGAATAGCCACCATGCCAATGATGCCAGCAAGCTTGCCACTCTTAAATGCCAAGACTAAAGAAGTGATCATTAACAAAATTAATACCGGCAAATGTGCAGCGAGGTTGGCATTGGCATTACCACTTTCTTCTGCATCACCGCCCACTTCCCAGCGGTAACCTTCTGGAAGCTGCCAGTTTTCATTCGCGATGACTTTGATGACTTTATTGGTTAAATCCAGAGGCGTAATATCAGAAGCAATATATGCCTGAATAATATTCACACGTTCACCATTATGCCGCGTGATAGATGTGCTATCCGGCTCAACAATGAAATTACCAAAGGCACTGGCTGGCGCCCATTCACCAGAAGGTAAAATGATAGGAAATGTGCGTAAATCTTCTAGTTCATCCCGTTCAGAGTTGGCATATTTTATTCTGACAGGCAGTTCAACAATATCTTCCAAAATACTGCCAGCTTCCAACCCTTCATAGGCATTACTGAACTGAGCCGCGACATCACTTAAGCGCAAACCTACCTGGTTAAGTGCACTTTCATCTGCATCAAACCAGACTTTTGCCAAGCCCGGAGAAACGCTGGCACGAACATGTAAGGTACCCGTTTGCTTTGCGATAATAGCGCGCAGCTCTTCACCTAAACGACGAAGGGTATTGGTCTCAGGACCAAATAAACGGAACTCAATAGGCGATTCAACTGGTGGACCTTGAGCAAAGGCCTTAGCAACAATTTGAAGATTCGGAAAGGTTTTATCCAATTCACCCTGAAGCGTATCGATCATTTTTCCAGAATCGTCCGAATCTTTAACAGATACGACCACTTCGGCATAAAATGGCGAGTTACTGTTATTCATAATCTGATTGTAATAAAACGAAGGAATGCTATCGCCTATCGACCAAACGGTTTGGGTAACGTCTTCTTTCTCCAAAATAATCTTATCAATTTTCTTTACCCATTCAGATGCAACTGGAACCGTCACGTTGTTTGGAAACCAAACTCGTATTTCGAACATGTCTCTATCGGCTGCGGGGAAAAACACTTTTGGTAAAGAACCAACAACCATGACGCCCATAATACTGATCACCGTGGCGGTGATAATAGCGATAAAAGGTCGTTTTAAACTGATAAGCAGAAACTTACTAAAGCGTACTGAATAGGCTGGCCCTTGAATACCAACTTTCCACCACTGCTGATGCTCACTTCCGGATTGTCGTTTCGACTCCAGCCAAGCACTGAGTGCAGGAATAATAGTCATAGAGATAGCAAATGAAGAGATAAGTGCCAATATAACGCTTACCGAAATTGAGCCAATAAAATCACCCGCCCCTCCTTGTAGTAACAAAATAGGCATAAAGGCTAAAATAGTGGTTAACGTTGAAGCCAGTAATGGCGTAAATAAATGCTTTACCGACTCCTCAATAGCTTGAACGGGTCGCCTGCCATATTCGATTCTAGTTCTCACCTCATCGGTCATCACAATCGCGTTATCTATCAATAAACCAATCGCGATAATCATGCCAAAAATAGACATTTGCTGGATTTGCATATCTAGAACTTGCAAAGCGAACAACACACATGCAGCAGATAAAGGAAGAGACGTCGCCACAATAATTCCTGAGCGCCAGCCCATAAAAAATAATACAACAAGTAATACAGCTGTCACACCCGCTAAAAGATTGGTTCCTAAGGTAGCTAAACGACCTTCGGTATAGTTTGCTTGCTCAAAAGCGATGTTAAATTTAACTAAATGACCTGTCTCATTTTCTACATTTGCTAACTCTGTTTTGATTAACTCTGTCCAAGGCCTTATTTGGTTTTTTACTTGAATTCTAGCGGCCACCAAAATCACTTGTTCGCCATTGAAATAGGTCATCACACTTTCAGGTTGAACATGCGACTTTGATACCGTGGCAATGTCACTTAAGCGTGTATCAGCCGTATTACTTCGAATAGGCAAAGTACGAATACGCTCTAAAGAATTAAATTCTCCACGAACTTCAACGGGGGACGAAGCATCTGGCCGTAATAATCGCCCGGCTACTTGTTTACTATCTGAGGCGTCAACAAGATTAGCTAACTGGCCAATCGTCATACCCATATCTGCGAGTTCTTCAGGCGATACTTCAACTAAAATTTCTTCAACCGGCTCTCCATGAATACTCACATATTCAGTTCCTGCCACCGCCTCTAACCTATCTTTTAAAGATTCAGCAACACGATTCATTAAGCTAAGTTGAGGCTCACCTTCGCCATTCCAGCTTAAAGCCGTAATTAAAGTATATGCAGAAGCGATGCTTTCTTCTTCGTTTATAGAAGGCGCTTTGGCGCCTTCTGGCAGCTTGGGCGTCACCTCTTTTACTCTATCGCGGATGCGCGCAATGATTTGGCGATTATTGGCACGGGTAATATTGTCTTGAAGCTCAATAGCCACAATCGAGACATTCGCTCGTGATGTTGAGTCGACCTTTTTAATTTCTGAAATACTGGCAATGCTTGATTCAACAAGTTCAGTAATAGACGATTCGACTAAGCGCGCAGAGGCACCAGGAAATTCTGTAATGACCGATATATTTCGTTGAGTGATACGTGGGTCTTCTATTTTTGGCAAGGAACTCCACGCAGAAAAACCCGCCGCGACAATAACGATGAGCGTCATCATTAAAAGATGTAAATTACGATAATAGGCAGATGACCAATGAAATGCTTTTGAGGCTTTCTCAGGCTGATTATTCATACTGATTACTCCGCAGACGAACTAGTAGCAATCAATCGTACTTTCTGACCAGCGACAACACGATGGGTGGATGAACTCACCACATAAGGAAGCGTTTCTTGAGAAATGCCCCCCTTTACTTGCGCAAACTCTCCTTGTATTTGAATTACTTCGACTATGGTTCTTTCTACAATGGCAGAATTGTCAGTTGGGGCCTTAGGCTTTGCCAAGTAAACCGACCATAATCCACGACCATATTCTGATAACGAACTAAGCGGCAACCAAATACCCTGATCTAAACCTGCATTTTTTTCTAACACGACATGAACAAGTTCACCAGAGATAAGCGCTTTGTTATTTTGAGATGAACTATCATGTTGAGGTAAAAGATAAATTTCAGAAACACGCGAGGTAGATAAGGAAAGGTTGATACGATCAATCGTCGCATTAAAAGACTGCTTATCTCGTTCAACTTTCAGGATATCGCCTACATTTAACTGTCGTGCTTCTTTTAAGGGTAAGCCTACTCTTATTTCAGTTTTACCCATTTCTTCAAGCAATAGGACAGAAGAACCAGGATTAGTGGCTCGCCCCACATCGGTCATTCTATCGATGACAACACCATGAAAAGGTGCCGTTAATTTTGCTTTTCTAAGCTCGACATCAACCGTTGCTTGTTGTGCTATCACCAATTCGTATTCTGCATCGGCTGAGTCTTTCTTTTGCAAAGCTTCATCTAAAGCTTGCTCTGAAATATTTCGTGAAGCCTTTAAACTTTGTGCTCGTAATAACGACGACTTAGCTAATTTTTTGGCGGCATTTGCCCGGGTAATCCCCGCTTCCAATTCTCTTTGTTTGGCAGCAAGTCTTTCCGTATCCAAGGTCGCCAACACTTCACCTTTTTTGAAAGTATCACCTTCACTCTTCAATACCGAGGTAATCACGCCCGAAATATCAAAACCCACTTCTGCTCGCTGGCCTGCTTCAATCCGACCGACATAACGCTCGCCATTGGTTAAACCTTTTATAGGTTCATGACCGAGTGTTTCAACTAATAAGGGTTGAATTTTACTTGAGTAAGGAACCTCATCAGATTGACTGAATCGGCTAAAACCTAATGCACAAATTAAAACGGCAATAAAACACGACACAATAAAAACAGGGGAATGCATAAAATTTTCTCTGACTGTCATAAAGATTCCTTTAATACGCGAGTGAGGCAAATTCAGATATTTTTAGGTATTCATAAAAAATGCAGCCGCTAGTTTGAACACTTTTTACTCATAATTCGAGACTTATTGCTTACAATAACTTTTCCATACAAGCAACAATAACCAAGCAAAAACAAAAAATCCGCCATTTAAGCAACAATAGTGTTTTTTAAGACACTTACATTCATGAACACTTATTAGTATGAAATGCTGGCTATACTAAAGCTTATCTTCAGCCATTCATCTCGAGGCAAGCAATAAAAATGCTTAAGCATGTCTTTAAAATTAAACGTCCCACCCAAACTAACTATTTAATTTATTGTTATGCTTTTTGTTTGAGTTGCTTAGTCAATGCTGAGCCAGTGTTAAGTTCTGACCATAATATAAACAATAAACATAAAATAGATACCCAGCTTAGTTTTATCGGACAACATCAGACATCAGGAAACACTTGGCTAGCCGGTGATATTGGCCGTTATGACTTAAGTTCAAATAATCTATTATCAGAACTACAGCTTTCGTATCAATACACCTTTGACAAAGCTTGGAGTTTCAATTCACATATTCAGGCTCAACAAGCCAGTGAGTCACTTTCATCAAATAGCCTAGGCTTGGTTGAGTTTCATATCAGATATACAAGTGATATTGATTGGCGATAGAGCGCTGCATGCTGGCGAATATGCATGGGATACTCGCTTTGCAATATTAGGTGCATCCTGGTTGGTCGATTATCATTGGGAAGTGTTAGCCGAAGCAAGCCAAAGGAGTTCAACCATGGGTGCAGAGCCAGGCGTGGATATTGATTTCTACTCTGCCTATGTCATGACATCTTATTTATTTGAAGATAAACGCTACAGCCTTCGCTATGAACAGTTCGGTAACGAAGATAAAGATCTAATCGATGCTGAGAACCATGATCTTGGCAGAGCCGTCATATTTGGTTTATTCTGGCAACCAGACAATCATTCAGACAATCATTCAGACAAGCATTCATTACAATTAGGTTTCGAAATAATCTATCTGAATAGCAAACGAACCAGAACCACAATAAATGGAATCGATAAAGATTCAGTGAGCATCAGTTTAAGTATGCTGGGAAATCTTCGGTTTTAGTATCAAAAATAAGCACTTACAGGAAACAGCTTAACAATGTGCGGACGATTTGAAGTAAATAAAAAGGTGGTTGACATAGGTGTTTATCAAAGCCTAAAAGTCGACTTCGAGGCCATTAATAATCTTGATCAGCGGCCGACACAATCCCTTGAGTGCTTGCATCACCATCAGGGAAAAATCACTCAAGCATCAAGCTATTGGGGAATCAAACCTGATTGGGCACACCACCCTATTATCAATGCTCAGATGGAAACCGTCGCCACAAAAAAAACCTTTAGCTCTGCCTATGCCCTGCATCGCTGCGTCGTTCCATGTTCTGGCTGGTATGAATGGACTGGCGAATCCGGCCATAAAAAGAAGCACCGTTTTGCTCCCGTTGAAGAAGGTGTTTTATTTATGGCGGGCATACTATTCCCCTATAAACAGTTTTCTAACAAACAACAGGCTCACCAAGCCAAGCTATTCCAACTCGTAACGATCACTTGCGAAGCAGATGCTCACTGCGGAATTTACCATCATCGTATGCCCTTGCTGATAGATGAAACCAAGGTATCTGATTGGCTGTCTTTACCACAGTCATTACACGAGCTTAGTCATTTCCATGATCACCATGCTATTAAGATTAACCCACCTATTTAAGCATGACTCTATAATGCCCTTATTGTGATAAAATTTATGGAGTCAAATTCTAGTGATAATGATTCCTAGTTGTCACCGACCCTAATGGCACTTACTTAAGATCAATATCCACAAATATGACGTTCGTTGAGCTTGTCGAAACGGGCAAGAAACATGAGTTTGTGGAAATTGGAACACCCTTCGACGGGCTCAGGGAGCGGTAATAATTGCTTAAGTAAGTACCATTCGTCCCCAACCCTTTTTGCTGCTATTTCTTTTTGCTCCACTA
>TARA_R110001592_G_scaffold1041_1_pt1 | contig 10097 bp, 8 predicted proteins | sample TARA_R110001592 | Tara Oceans TARA_R110001592 (sample SAMEA4398387) | marine metagenome | biome: Polar Biome; feature: [SRF] surface water layer (ENVO:00010504); material: water (ENVO:00002006), including particulate matter (ENVO:01000060) such as... | depth 5 m | reverse complement strand
AAAGTATTTATCGAAGATGTAATTGCAGACATGGTTACTGCTGGTGAGTTAGAAGCTGGTGGTGATGCTGTTGAAATGACAGACGATGAAGAAGTAGATGTTGAAGTTGAAGATAATATTGAAGTTGAAGACGATGAGTCTGTAGACGTAGATGTTGATTTAGGTGAAAACAAAAGAACAGATGCTGAAGAGGAAGGATACAAAGATGGTATCAAAGATGCTAAAGCAGACGCTAAAAAGGATATGAAAGAAAATAAGGATGATGAAGATTTAAAAGAAGCTTATGCTACTATTAAAACACTAAGATCAGAATTAAATGAAATCAATATTCTTAACGCTAAATTGTTATATTCAAATAAGATTTTTAAAGCTAAAAACTTAACAGAAACTCAAAAGGTTAAAGTTTTAGGAGCTTTTGATAAAGCAACAAATGTAAAAGAAGTAAAATTAGTATTTGAAACTCTTAACGGAGGATTAAAATCTACTACGAAAAGATCAGTAACTGAAAATGTTCATCTTGGTCGTGCTTCTAAAACAACAGTTGGTAAATCAAATACTGCTAAAAAACCAATCGTTGAGTCAAATGAAATGGTTAATAGATTTAAGAAACTTGCTGGTATAATTTAAAAAAATAATAATTAATATTTAAAATTAAAAAAATGAGTCAATTAAATTCACTTTTAGAATCCGCAAATCCTTACAAATCACTGCAAAGTGATTCTGCAAGATTAGCGTCCAAGTGGGGCAAAACAGGCCTACTTGAAGGTTTAGGTTCTGAGACAGACAAAAACAATATGTCTATGATCTTAGAAAACCAAGCAAAACAATTAGTAACGGAAGATAGCAACACAGGTGGTGGTGCTACTGCTGGTACATTTTCACCTGGTAGAGGTGCACAATGGGCTGGAGTTGCTTTACCATTAGTAAGAAAAGTATTTGGTCAAATCGCAGCAAAAGAATTTGTTTCGGTTCAACCAATGAACTTACCTTCTGGTCTAGTATTTTTCCTAGATTTCCAATATGGAACTGCAAAAACTCCATTTGCACAAGGTGATTCACTTTATGGTGATCAAGATCCAGCAAATACATTTGGTAATGCTGCAAAAGGTGGTCTTTACGGTGCTGGTAGATTTACATATTCTACACAAGATACTGAATCATATGCTCAAGCTGGAATGACAGCAGGTAATGTTGATTGGTTTAGAGATTGTAATGCAGATGGTGCTGTTTCAGCTTCATTTTTAGCAGGTAACTTACAATTAGCTCAAACTTTAACTACTAACTTAGCTACAGATGCAGCAGGTGCAGGTATTTGGGATCCAACAGCAGTTTCAGCTTTCTACTTGAAGCCAGCTTTAGCAGCTGATGCAGGTGGTGCAGCAAACGCAGGATTAGGTCTTGTTGGTGCTAACCAATATGCAGCATTTACAAAAGTAACTACTGATGGATTAAGAATAGGTTTAGACCTAGGTATTGGTGGATTAGGTGGTGCAGGATCTGTAACTGGTGGTGGTACTACTGTTGCTGGAACTGATGCAGGTGTTACTACTTGGACTACAAATGGTACTGGAACAGGCGCTGTATTTACAGTAACTGCTGCAGGTGTAAATTTAGCTGCAGGTGTAACTATTACTGCTACTAATCCAGGTGCTGGATTTAAAGTAGGTGATGCAATTACATTCCCAGCTGCTTCTTTACCTATTGTTGGTGCTAATGGTGCTTATGCTTCCTTAGTTTACGTAATTCAAGGTGCTACTGAAGTAGGTACATTTATTCAATTCGTACTTAATAACGGAAACTTTACAACTGCAACAGGTGTTAGAGTATCTCAAGTATTAGCTCCAACGGATGCTAACAGAGGTGATTTCGAATGGGATAACGTTAATTTAAATGCAGATAATGCAACTGCAACGTTTGATATTCCAGACATTAATGTTCAAATGTCAAGTGAAGCTATTGTTGCTAAAACTAAAAAATTGAAAGCAGTATGGACTCCTGAGTTTGCTCAAGATTTAAATGCTTATCATTCTTTAGATGCAGAAGCTGAATTAACTTCAATCATGAGTGAGTATATTTCACTTGAAATTGATTTAGAAATTCTTGGAATGCTAATTGAAGATGCAGCGGCAGGTACTGAGTACTGGTCAGCAGAAAACAATTTAGCTATTTCTGCAGGTGGTGTTGTAAATTCTGATTTAGGATTTTATAATTCACAAGGACAATGGTTCCAAACTTTAGGAACGAAGATGCAAAAATTAAGTAACATTATTCACCAAAGAACCCTTAGAGGTGGTGCTAATTTCTTAGTTTGCTCTCCTTCAGTTGGTACTATTTTAGAGTCAATTCCAGGATTTGCTAGTAATTCAGATGGAGATGTGTCAAAAGCGTCTTATGCATTTGGAGTACAAAAAGCAGGTACTATGAATTCTAGATATACAGTTTATAAAAACCCTTATATGACAGAGAATACAATTCTTATGGGATATAGAGGTGGTCAGTTCTTAGAAGCTGGTGCTGTATTTGCTCCATATATTCCATTAATCATGACTCCAATGATTTATGATCCAAACACTTTCGTTCCACGTAAAGGTCTATTGACTAGATACGCGAAGAAAATGGTTAGACCAGAATTTTATGGTAAGATCATGGTAAGTGGTTTGAACACTATATAGTAGTTAGTACATAATAATTAAGAAGACCCGCCTCGTGCGGGTCTTTTTTTTTCATATTATTTGTTTATCTAATAGATAGTCATTATATTTATACTACGAATAAAAAACAGTTTTAGAAATGAAAGAGACTCCCTCACAGTTACCTATACAAAGTTATGTAATGAATTTCCCTCATACATTTTCAACAAATGATCCTAACAATGTTTGGATGAAAGAAATGTCAGAAAAAGAATTATCTATAAATAGGCCAAAAGCTTATAAACAATTTATGGATTTATACAACTTTATGGCAGGTCAATCACTAGTACACTTACTACCAGCAGAAGGTAATTTTCAGGATTTAATATATGTGGCAAATTTAGGTTTACAATTACCTCATATAAAAGATAAAAATCATATTTTACTATCTAATTATACTTCTCCCCCAAGACAAGGTGAAGAATATGTAGGTGAAAAATTCTTCAATCAGATGGGTTATAAAACTCATATTTCTCCTCATAAATGGGAAGGTGAAGCAGATATTAAATATTTAAAAGATAATGTTTATATAGGTGGATATGGTATCCGTTCAGATATAAAAACCTATGAATGGATGGAAAAAAACTTTGATATGGAAATTATTAAAGTTAGGATGGTTGATGAGTATATGTATCACATTGATTGCTCTATATTTCCGTTAAATACGCGCTCAACCATGGTTTGCACCGAGCTATATGAAGCGGAAGAGTTAGCGCGTATAAGCAAATATACAAACATAATAGATATAGATGCTGAAGATTCTATGTATGGAATGGCTAACTCAGTTAGGTTAGGAAATATGATATTATGTGCCTCAAATATTTCTGAAATGAAAAGAGGAGATGAATTTTATGAAGGTGAAAAACACAAAATAGCATCATTAGAAAAAATATGTTCAGATGAAGGGATGGAACCCGTAATATTTAATTTATCAGAGTATATGAAATCTGGTGCTATGTTAAGTTGTATGGTAATGCATTTAAATAGAGTTGACCATTTTAAAACACTTCTTTAATGGCTGAAAAATTAGAAGATTGGCTAAATGGTGAAGTTAAAGAGCTATCTAAATTATCAGTAGGAGAATTAAGTAATAATTTCTTTTTTAGAGATCCTATAAGACCTACTTACATAGATTACAACCATTTTTACTCTCCAGCAGATGGAACTATTTTATATCAAAAAGTAGTACAACCTGGCGAACAAGTACTTGAAATAAAGGGAATAGATTATACTCTTCAAGATGTTATGGGTGATAAAAATTATAATCAACCTTCACTAGTAATAGGAATTTTTATGTCATTTTATGATGTTCATATTAATAGAATACCTTATGGAGGTATTATAAAATATAAAAATTTAGATCCTATAGAATCAACTAATAAACCCATGTTAGCTGTTGAAAAAGATATATTAAATAAAGTAATTAATCCTGATAATATGGATTATCTAAAATACAATGAAAGAATGTCAAACCAGGTATATGTATCTTCTTTAGATTACACATACCACATAATACAAATTGCTGATGAAGATGTAAATGTAATAGCCCCATTTAAACGACAAGGAGATCTATGTACTCAAAACGAAAGATTTGGTTTAATTAGATGGGGTTCTCAAGTAGATTTAGTTCTACCACTAGATTCTAGATATAATTTTGAAACAATTCTAGATGATACCATGCATGTAAATGCAGGATTAGATAAATTAGTAAAAATAAAAACAAATGCCAAAATCTAATATGGATAAAACACCACCAAAAGGAAATATACGATTTAATATTTCACTATCAGCCGAACAGAAAGTAGCAAAAACTCAAATTTTAGAAAGTCCTTATAACTTTATAGTGGGAAAAGCAGGAAGTGGAAAAACACTACTAGCTGTACAAGTTGCTTTAGATCAATTTTTTAAAAAACAATATAATAAAATTGTAATCACAAGACCTACAGTAGCAACAGAAGATAATGGGTTTTTACCAGGTTCAGAAAAAGAAAAAATGGAACCTTGGTTAGTACCTATTAGAAGTAATATGAGAAAGGTATATAATAAACCAGATAAACTCCAAAAAATGGAGGATCAAGAAGAAGTAGAATTGGTTGCACTTGCTCATTTTAGAGGTAGAACCTTTGATAATAGTATAGTTATTGTAGATGAGTTTCAAAATTTAACCAAATCACAGTTAGCAATGTGTATTGGTAGACTTGGTAAAGATTCTAAAATGATATTCTGTGGAGATTCATATCAAATTGATTTAAAAGATAAAAATTACTCAGCATACCATGATATGGCTAAATTAGTTAATTCTAAATTTGTATATAAAGTAGTATTAGAGGATTCACACAGACACGCAGCTATAGATGAATTATTAGACTTATTGAACGGATATCATTAACTTTTAAATTAGAAAATATTTTTCCAATATTTATAACAAAAAGATATGGCGTCAACTCTCAAACCGACTGTTTTTTCAATAAAAATCAAAGAAACTCACGTAGTTAGTGATATAAGGACTGTGAATGAAAATTTCTACAGAATACCAGATGTAACTAATTATGATAGAAGGGTTGTCACTGTACCTAATACAACATCAATTGATTTAATTAATGTAAATGGTATTGATCCTGGAGCAGGTACATTTCCCTCAAGTAGTTTAAAATATGGTAGAATAACTAATTTAGATGATACTTATAGTTTAGCAGTAAATTTTACATCATCAGCAGGTGTGGGTGGAATATTATATCCTGCTAAAGAGTTCTATCCGTCTTCATATTCTAGTGGTGGTACTAGAGGAACTCCATCAACTTATAATAATATAAGTGTAACTGGTGGGGTTGGAACAGGTGCTACATTCAATGTTATAACTAATAATTCAGCAGGAATGTTAAATTTAAGTCAAAATATTGATTCCTCAATAGTAACAGGTCCAACTGTAACACAAACTCCTGATCCAGTTACAATAGCTAATTTCCCTATAACAGGAGATGCTTCAGGAGTAGGTGCAACCATAAATATTACTTTTGGAGGTGGAAAAATACAATCAGCTATAGTTACAAAAGCAGGAACAGGATATATAGCAGGTGAAACTATAACCATCACACCTAATGAAGTAGATGCTATGGGAGGAATTTCAAACGCCAGCGGACCATTGGTATTTAAATTAGATCTATCAAATATAGTAGTAGCACCTGTAAGTATTATAGTAAATAATCAGGGATCAGGTTATGCTGTAAATGATGTATTAACTATAGATGGTACTAATCTTGGGGGTGCTGGAGATTTATTTCTCTCTCTAATAGCTTCAGATTTTACAACACAAGGTACAAAAAGTTATTGGACTATGGATGTGTTACCAACAGCATCATTAATGTTTTCAAGTCCTAATGTAACTGGAAGTCAATTTATGGGAACATTTGGTCAAGATATTGAATTTATATCAGTATATGCTATTAGTTCTAGTATTGATGTTGAATATGTAATTGTTAACGCTTAAAAAATAAAAATATGGCAAATATACCTATCTGGCCCGGCTCAGCTTCATTTAATCCAGGAGATACACCTTTTGGTTTTTATGATTATGATACTGCATTTGAACAAGATGCACCTAAAGTCTGTGTCTTTTGTGCCCGAAGAATGGGATATCCAATTGTTGACATTGAATTACAAGCAATAAACTTTTATGCTGCATTTGAAGAAGCTGTTACTTTATATGGAAATGAATTATTTGCTTATAAGATAAGAGATAATTATTTATCTTTAGAAGGAACTCCTAACTCAATTGATATTAACGAAACCATAGTTACACCTAATTTAGGACGAATAATTGCACTATCAGAACAATATGGTGCTGAAGCTGGAACCGGGGGAAATGTACCATGGCATAAAGGAAAAATTCCTTTAACAGGGAGTATTCAAGATTATGATTTAAATGCTTGGGCTATTGAGCAAGGGTATAAAGATAAAGATATTGAAATAATGAGGGTATTTTATGAAAATACTCCTGCAATTGTAAAATTCTTTGATCCTTATGTGGGGTCAGGTACAGGAATGATGAATATGATGGATTCTTTTGGTTGGGGTAATTACTCACCAGCTGTTAATTTTATGATGATGCCTCTTAACTATGATACACAAGTTATTCAGGCTATAGAATTAAGTGATACTATTAGAAGATCTAATTTTTCATTTGAAATGCATAATAATGTATTAAGAGTATTTCCAATTCCAAGAGCAATTCCAACAAATAATCCTTCAATGCATCCATCAGGATCGGCAGGTAGTATGTGGTTTGAATTTTTACTAAAGTCAGAAAGAAGCTCCGCATCTTTTGATGATGGTTATTTAAAAATTAAAACTGTAAGTGGAGTACCTTATAAAAATCCAAAATATTCTGATATAAACTCAGTAGGTAGAGCTTGGATATTTGAAATGACATTAGCAATTGCAAAAGAAATGTTAGGGTATGTTAGAGGTAAATACACACAAGTTCCAATACCAGGAGCTGAGGTAACATTAAATCAAGCAGATTTATTAGCAGCAGCACGAGCTGAAAAAGAAGCATTATTAGAAAAATTAAGAGCCTTTTTTGATGAAACATCAAGAGAAAAGTTATTAGAAAGAAGAACAATGGAGTCTGATTTTGTTCAAAAAGAATTAGATAAGGTTCCACGAGTAATTTATATAGGTTAATATGGCAATGTTCGGTTCATCAAGAGATATTAGTCTCTTTAGAAATTTAAATAGGGAATTGATGGGTGATATTATCACTCAACAGTGTTCTTTTTATAAGTTTAAGTTAGAAGAAACTAAAGTAAATTTATATGGGGAATCTGCTGAGGAAAAATACTACATTGGTCCTGTATTATTAGATTGTATCGTAGATAGAGATGAACAAAAACAACCTGAAACTGAATTAGGTACAGATTTTACATGGGGTACTACATTTAAGTTTTTAAGAGATGATCTTTTAAATAAAATGGAAGATTTTAATGGTCAAAATATGTCTCATACCTATGGAACATATAGAAGTGGTATAGTAGATAATAATATTACTAGTTCATATGGAGCTAATTTAGTTCCAGAAGTAGGTGATATTATATTATATCAAGATGGATATTATGAAGTAGATGATATTGATGCAAATCAATATTTTGTAGGTAAAAATCCAGATTATCCAAACGCACCAAATCCTTTAAATCCCGGATTAGAGGAATATGGTTGGAATCAATCAATAATAGTAAAAACACATTATGTACCAGCTGATAAAGTAGGGATAACTAGAGAAAGATTACAATAATGGCAAATATAGGAAAAAAACCAATACCAAAAACACAGAGACAAATTAGTATCTCACAACAAACCCCATATGTTCCACCATCTGGGGCTCCTGGTTTTTCTCCAACAGGTAATCCCAATGATACATCTTATCCACCTAGTAAAAATAGAGGAAATCAAATATCTTTTAGAGGTGATACTACAAAACCTTTTAGTGTAGGTTTAAAAGATTTAGATGAAGCAGTAATGTATTATATTAATGAGGTTATTAAACCTACAGTAATGCAGAATGGTGCGGTATTAAAGGTTCCACTCTATTATGGTTCACCTGAAAGATGGGTTCAAGTTCAAAAGAAAGGATATTTACAAGATAAAAAGGGGAAAATAATGATGCCTCTTATTACATTTAAAAGAACAAGTATAGAAAAAGTTAGAAATTTATCAAATAAATTAGATGCTAACTTTCCTAATAATGTTCAATTATTTGAAAAAAAATATAGTGCTAAAAATGAGTATGATAATTTTAATATTTTAAATAATAGAGTACCAAAAAAGGATTATTATGCTGTAGTTATACCAGACTATATGACATTAAATTATGATTTTATCATATCTACATATTATGTAGAACAAATGAATGGTCTAGTAGAAGCTATAAATTATGCATCTGATTCATATTGGGGTGATCCTCAAAGATTTAAATTTAGAGCTACAATAAATTCTATAGCAACAGATACACTACTGCCTGCAAGTGGTGAAAGAGTAGTAAAAAGTACATTTTCAATGAAATTACATGGTTATGTAGTTCCTGACGTAACTCAAAAACAACTATCAGCAGTGAAAAAAATAAGTAATGCTACACAAATAATAGTACAAGAAAGTACAGTAGATGATATAGAAAAAATGTTCGAGATTCCACCAAATCAAACAATTATTAACCCAGATTTACATAACAAAGAATAGATGCCTTGGGATCCAAACATATTATTACGACTAAATAAAGGCTCCGAGTTAACTTGGGGTGAGGTAGATACTAACTTTAAATCTTTATATTACTCAAGTTCCATTGGGGGTAGCGAAATTAAATTTTGGTTTGCTAGTGAATCTGCATATTATCACTCTATAGAATTATCAAATATGCCTGGGTATGGTAGTGGTATTGGTTTTTTCTATGATGGAGCTTCAATTACAGAAAATGTAACAGAAGTATTTTTAACAGGAAATGCTATAACAAGTATAACTCCTCAAGGTAATAATGGTATTAATATTAAAATTGAAGATTCTCAAGGAGTTAGTTTCCCATATTCAGGATCAAATACACCATCATTACCCCTACCATCAGCAGAGATAACAGGTAGTTTTCTAATAACTGGTAGTGTAGGATTCAAAATCAACCCCACAACTCCGGGAGGGGCATCAGAAAATTTTAAAATAGAAACACTTCCACTACAAGATAAACCAGGATTAATGACTTATGATCCTGTATCTAAGATAGTAGGATATGTAAATGTAACAAATGGTACAAGTGGTTTTAAAGGATCTAGTGGAACAGCAGGTGAATCCGGTACTTCAGGTACAGGAGGAACTTCAGGTTATATAGGTTCATCAGGTTTAAGTGGAACCAGTGGTACTGCAGGTTCACAAGGAACAAATACAACAAGCGGAAACTCAAGTACATCTGGAACTTCAGGTTCTTCAGGTACAGCAGGTAGTTTAGGTATTGGGGGATTGTCACAATTATCATCTACTTCAGGTACAACAGGTTCTTCAGGAACTAATGGTAGTGATGGAAATAAAGGCTCATCTGGTAATTCAAGTACTTCGGGTACATCCGGTACTACAGGTACAGGTGGTACTTCAGGTTTATCTAGATCAAGTGGTTCATCAGGTTCATCAGGTACTTCAGCTTCAACAGGAACAGATGGAACTTCAGGTTTTAATGGATCTAGTGGTACTTCAGGCACTTCAGGCACTTCAGCATCAACCGGAACCAATGGAACTTCTGGTTTATCTAAATCCAGTGGTACTTCGGGTTCATCAGGATCATCAGGATCTTCAGGTTTATCTGGAACAAGTGCTTCATCAGGATCTTCAGGAACAAATGGTACTGATGGTATAGGTGGTACTTCAGGAATATCT
>TARA_R110001592_G_scaffold58814_4_pt1 | contig 10108 bp, 5 predicted proteins | sample TARA_R110001592 | Tara Oceans TARA_R110001592 (sample SAMEA4398387) | marine metagenome | biome: Polar Biome; feature: [SRF] surface water layer (ENVO:00010504); material: water (ENVO:00002006), including particulate matter (ENVO:01000060) such as... | depth 5 m | reverse complement strand
AGTTCAACAGCGATACCAGTAATTACTGCTAACGCAAAAGGACTTGTAACATCATTAACAACTGCTAGTATTACAACTTCATTAACTGTAGGTGCAGATAGTGGTAGTAATGATGCTGTTGCTCTGGCAAGTGATACATTAAACTTTGAAGGTGGTAATAATATTACAACCACAGTTTCAGATAACAATATTAAAATAGATGTTTCAAGTAGTCCAGCAGTAACAAGTTTAACTTTTGAAGGTGCAACTGACGATAGTTTTGAAACAACTTTGGCAGTAACAGACCCAACAGCAGATAGAACAGTTACTTTACCAAACGCAACTGGTACTGTAGTTCTCAAAGATACTACTGATACATTAACAAACAAGACTTTAACAAGTCCAACAATCACTACACCATCAATAACAACACCAACAATTACATCTGGTGGTATTATTTTTGAGGGTGCAACAGCAGATAGTTTTGAAACAACTTTGGCAGTAACAGACCCAACGGCAGATAGAACAGTTACTTTACCCAATGCAACCGGTACTGTAGTTTTATTAGATACATCAGACACATTAACAAATAAACAATTAACAAGTCCTGTTATTGCAGAAATAGTAGGTACAGGTGGTATATTATTAAATGCAGTACAAGACATTACATTAGACGCCGGTGGTGCAGACATAGTTTTAAAAGATGATGGTACTGAGTTTGGTAGATTTACGAATACATCAGGCGAATTAGTTATTAAATCAAGTAGTAGTGCAACAGCGGCATTAACATTATCAGGTGCAAACGTTACAGCAGAGGGTAATTTAACTGTAGATGGTAACTTAACTGTAAGTGGTTCAACAACTACGGTGGATTCATCCACTATCAACATTCAAAACGCCTTTGTTTTTGAAGGTGGTACAGCAGACAGTTTTGAAACAACATTAACAACAGTTGACCCTACGGCAGATAGAACGATATCTTTGCCAAATGCAACTGATACCTTAGTAGGTAAAGCAACAACTGATACATTAACAAACAAAACTTTAACAACACCGGTCATTGCTGAGATAGATTCCAATAGTAGTATAACATTAGACGCTGCTACAGATATTATATTAGACGCAGGCGAACAAGATATCATTCTTAAAGATGATGGTACTGAGTTTGGTAGATTTACAAACAACTCTGGCAACTTACAAATTAAATCAGGTGGTAGTGCAACAACGGCTATTACCATGTCTGGTGCAAACGTTACCATTGCAGGTAACTTAACTGTAACTGGTGCAACTGAGGGTGATGGTAACATTACAATTGGTGATACAGCGGCAGATACAATTACATTTGGTGGTACAATTCAAGGTAGTTTATTATTTGAAGGTTCTACAGCAGACAGTTTTGAAACAACGTTAACACCAGGCAACCCTAGTGCTGATATCACATTGACTATGCCATCAAGTGGTAGTGATACCCTAGTTGGTAAAGCAACAACTGATACATTCACAAACAAATCAATTGATTTAGGTACAAATACTTTAACAGGTTCTTTAGCAGAATTTAATGCTGCTTTACAAAGTGAAAGTTTTGTTTCTTTGACTGGTAGTGAAACACTTACAAATAAAACATTGACATCACCTACAATTGCAACACCATCAATCACAGGTAATGCAAGTATAACTGGTAGTATTATTTTTGAAGGTAGCACAGCAGACAGTTTTGAAACAACGTTACAAGTTACAGACCCAACGGCAGATAGAACACTCACTCTACCTAATGCTACAGATACATTAGTTGGTAAAGCAACAACAGATACCTTAACAAACAAAACATTGACGAGTCCACTTGTTTCTGGTCTCTCACTTACAGATAGTAGTATTGTCTTTGAAGGTTCAAGTGCAAACAGTTTTGAAACAACTTTAACAGTTACAAATCCTACAGCAGATAGAACAATCACACTACAAGATGGTACTGGTACTCTGGCATTCTTAACTGATGTAACAGGTGGTGGAGCAGCAGGTTCATTTACTACACTTACAACTACAGGTAATGTTATTTTAGGAAACGCAACCTCAGACACAGTAACATTTAATGCAAGAGTAGCTTCATCTATATTACCTAGTGCAAATGAAACATTTGACTTAGGTTCTGCTTCACTTAGATGGAATGATTTATTCCTTGCAGGTTCTACAATCAATCTTGGTGGTGCAAGTATATCATCTGACGGTACTGTTATTACAGTACCAACTTCTAGTAAGTTTGCAAATGGTTCATTAATACCAGAAGCGGACTCAATAACAGGACTTGTTACAAGAGATGTACAACTATTCACAAAGGCAGGAGGATTAGGCACGGCTGCCAAAACATTTAAAATGAAAGCTGGTGGCGCTTCAGATATTGTGTTTGTTGATTTTACCAGGACAAATGGTTCTAACATAACGGCACAGGAAAGGGCATTTTTCTCATTTTAAGGATAAAAAAGGATAAATAGTAACATGGCAGATAAAGTACCAATAAGGACGGTCTTTGATGGTAGCGGAAACGCTACTGGATTAGCAGAGTATCAATCAGGCGAGAGTGTAGGTTTTATACACGGTGGTACTGGTTTAACCACTATAGGAACGTCAGGACAGATACTAAGAGTAAATGGTAGTGCGAATGGCTTAGAATATACATCTACGATACTCACACCAGACGGAACAATCACATTAGACAGTTCTGGTGACATTATACTAGACGCTGATGGTGCAGACATCATCTTAAAAGACGCTGGTACAGAATTTGGTAGATTTACGAACTCATCTGGTCAACTTGTTATAAAGTCAAGTTCATCAACAACTACGGCAATCTCAATGTCAGGTGCCAATGTTACTATTGCAGGTAACTTAACGGTAACTGGTAATACTGAGGGTGACGGCAATATTACAATTGGTGACGCCGCTACTGATACTGTTTCTTTTGGTGGTACAATTACAAGTAATCTAGTATTTGAAGGTTCTACTGGAGATAGTTTTGAGACAACTTTAGCACCAGGTAATCCTAGTGCTGATATTACATTGACATTACCAGCAACGGCATCAGATACATTAGCAGGTATTGCTTCAACACAAACTTTATCTAACAAAACATTAACAACTCCTATCATTACGGAGATTGATTCAGGTTCATCAATCACATTAGACGCTACAACAGACATAGTATTAGACGCTGGTGGTGCTGATGTTACATTGAAAGATGATGGTACTACTTTTGGTAGTTTATCACAATCTGGTGGCGAATTAGTCATCAAGTCAGGTTCATCACCTACAACGGCGATAACAATGGCAGGTGCAAACGTTACCATTGCAGGTAACTTAACTGTATCTGGTACAACGACAACTGTGGATTCATCTACAGTTAATATCACAACAGGTTTTGTCTTTGAAGGTGCAACAAGTGATAGTTTTGAAACAACTCTAACGGCTTCAGACCCAACGGCAGATAGAACATTAACTTTACCAGATGTAACTGGTACTGTAATTTCTACAGGCAATCTATCAGAGATTACAAGTGTTGGTGTCCTTACAGGTGCAAATCCACTTGTATTTGAAGGTAGTACAGCAGACGCACACGAAACTACTTTAGCAGTAGGTAATCCAGGTAGTGACATTACATTGACGTTACCTAGTTCAGCAAGTGATACACTTGTTGGCCGTGCAACAACAGACACATTAACAAATAAAACAATAACAAGTCCAACAGTTTCAGGCTTGACATTATCAGATAGTAGTATAATATTTGAAGGTAGTACAGCTGATAGTTTTGAAACAACACTTACAGTAACAGACCCAACAGCAGATAGAACAATCACGTTGCCAAATGCAACTGGTACTCTTATTAGTCATGGTATGTTTAGTGGTGACGCTACAGTCGCTACATCTGGTGCATTAACACTGGCAACAGTTAATTCAAACGTAGGTCAAGCAGGTAGTGCTACAGCAATACCAGTTGTAACAGTAAATGCAAAAGGACTTGTAACCGCAGTATCAACAGCGTCAATTACAACTACTTTAACAGTAGGTGCAGATAGTGGGTCAAACGACACCGTATCACTGGCGACAGATACTTTAGATTTTTCAGGTGGTTCAAACATCACCACAACAGTTTCAAATAACGATATATCAATAGCTTTGGATGCAAGTCCAACAGTTACGAGTTTAATATTTGAAGGTTCTACAGCAGATAGTTTTGAGACTACATTAGCAGTCACAGACCCAACAGCAGATAGAACTCTTACTTTTCCTAATAGGTCAGGAACAGTAGCAATAACAAGTGACACAGCATTTCCACAATCAACGTTGGTAGAACACCCAGCGGCGAGTGGCAACCATGACGCAGGTGCAGTAACGGCTGCAACAACTGACGCTTTTGGTGCATTAATAGGAGATTTATTTGACAACATGGAACCTCGAGGTTCTACGGGGACAGTAGATTTAGGAAGTGTTGCATAATATAATGAATAACTTTAATAAATAGTATAAATAATAGAAGATAACAGGAGATATCAATGCCAACAGCTTTACAATTAAGAAGAGGAACTACTTCGCAGAATAATTCCTTTACTGGTGTCGTTGGTGAGGTAAGTGTAGATACTGATAAAGATACCCTACGAGTGCATGACGGCTCAACTGCCGGTGGATTTGAGGTGGTAACAGCAACAGCTACCCAAACCCTTACAAACAAAACACTAACAAGTCCAATTATTGCAAGCGCAGCTTTTTCAGGCGCTTCATTCACATTTGAGGGTGCAACTGATGATAGTTTTGAAACTACATTAACAGCAACAGACCCTACAGCAGACAGAACAGTAACTATCCCAAACGCTACTACTACACTAGTAGGACGAGATACTACTGATACACTAACAAATAAGACTTTAACAAGTCCAGTAATCAGTACAATAACAGGCGGCGGAATAACTTTAGATTCCTCAGTAGATATAGTATTAGACGCTGACGGTGCTAACGTAACACTCAAAGACGCAGGTACAACTGTACTTGACTTTGTACTCAATGGTACTACAGACGTAACACTAGACGCTCCAGGCGACATCAAGTTAGACGCTGATGGCGGAGATGTATTCTTCGTAGATGGTGGTTCAACTTATGGTAGTGCAACAAACAATTCAGGTAACTTGATTATTAAATCAGGTACTACAACAGCTGCAACATTTGATGGTGCAAACGTAACATTAGCCGGTACTGTGGCGTCAGGTGCAATTACTTCATCTGGTACAATCACTGGTACTCAAGCAATTTTATCAAACGCAAGTCCATTAGTATTTGAAGGTGCAAGTGCAGACAGTTTTGAAACAACGATTGCAGTTACAGACCCAACAGCAGATAGAACACTTACATTACCAAATGCAACAGACACTTTGGTAGGTAAAGCAACTACTGATACATTAACAAACAAAACATTAACAACGCCAACTATCGCTCAGATAAATTCAGGTGGCAACTTTACAGTTGACGCCGCTACAGACATTATCTTAGACGCTGATGGCGGAGACGTTTTCTTAAAAGACGCCGGTACAACTTACGGTTCATTAACAAACACAGGTGGTAACTTGATTATAAAATCAGGTACAACTACTGCTATGACTATGAGTGGTGCAAACGTAACAATCGCAGGTAACTTAACAGTTTCAGGTTCTACAACTACAGTAGATTCCTCTACAGTTAACTTACAAACAGGTTTCGTTTTTGAAGGTGCGACAGCAGACAGTTTTGAAACAACACTAGTCGCTACGGACGCAACGGCAGATAGAACAATTACTTTACCAGACTTAACTGGTACTGTATCATTAATTACGGCAACAGAAACATTAACAAACAAAACTCTAACAACGCCAGTAATTGCAGAAATAGATAGTGGTTCAACAATCACACTTGACGCAACTACAGACATTATACTAGACGCTGATGGTGACAATATCACATTGAAAGCGGGTGGTACAACGGCATTAGACTTTGTTTTAAATGGTGCAACTGATATTACATTAGACGCTCCAGGAGATATTAAGATAGACGCTGATGGTGGAGATATTTTCTTCTTAGACGCAGGTACTACTTTTGGTAGTGCAACAAATAACTCTGGTAACTTAATCATTAAATCAGGTACAACTACGGCTGCAACCTTCTCAGGTGCAAACGTAACTCTTGCTGGGACAGTAGGTTCTGGTGCAATTACTTCATCAAGTACAGTAACGGCAACAGGTGCAGTATTAAGTGGTTCTGTAGTATTTGAAGGAAGTACAGCAGACAGTTTTGAAACAACACTAGGTGTTGTTGATCCTACCGCAGACAGAGCAGTGAATATTGCCAACGTTGCAGGTACTCTACAACCTTTCGCAGCTGCAAGTACAGACGCAATAAGTGCCACACCGGCAGAATTAAACTTAATGGATGGTGGTGCAAGTCCAGGTACAACGGCAGTCGCTGATGGTGACGCTATTGTAACCAACGATGGTGGTACTATGAGACAAACTACTGTACAGACATTTGCTACATACTTTGCAAGTGAAATTACAAACATGGGTAATCTCGTAGAAACTGGTGCCTTAAATGCAGGTACAATCACATCAGGTTTTGGTAGTATCAACAATGGTTCATCAACAATCACAACTACTGGTGCAGTATCAACAGGTGCATTAACAACAACAGGTATAACGAACACAGGTTCAGTTATCTTTGAAGGAAGTACAGCAGACAGTTTTGAAACAACTTTAAATGTAGTTGATCCAACGGCAGACAGAGCAATCAATCTTGCAAACGTTGCCGGTACTTTACAACCTTTCCAAACCGCTTCAACAGACCAAATTACGGCAACAGTTGCTGAAGTTAATCTGATGGATGGTGGTAGTACAGTAGGTACAACGGCAGTAGCAGACGGTGATGGTATCGTAACCAACGATGGTGGTACTATGAGACAAACTACTGTACAAACTTTCGCAACGTACTTTGGTTCTGAAATCACGGCGATGTCTAATCTAGTAACAACTGGTGCATTAAACTCAGGTTCAATCACTTCAGGTTTTGGAAACATAGACATAGGTTCTAGTACATTTGACACTACTGGTGCCGTAGGTACTGGTGCAATCACATTAGCCGCAGGCGGAGCAACTACCGCAGGTAGTATCTTATTCAAAGAAGGTACAGACAATGGAACAAATGCAGTAACCTTAATAGGTCCTGTAAGTACAGGTGATATAACAGTTACCTTACCTACACAAGCAGGTACAATTGTTGTATCAAATACAACTGATGGCAATGATGTTCAACTAGATAGTTTAGGACTGAACACGGCTGCGTCAGGTACTGCTGGAGAATTAAGGGCAACTAACGATATTACTGCCTTCTATTCATCTGATATTGCTCTCAAGGAGAACATTGTTAATATTCCAAGTCCAATGGACTTGTTAAGTAAAATTAACGGTGTATTATTTGACTGGAAACAATCATACATAGATGAAAAAGGTGGCGAAGACGGATACTTTGTAAGAAGAAATGACGTTGGAGTTATCGCCCAAGAGGTAGAAAAAGTTATGCCTGAAATCGTTGCAACAAGAAAAGACGGTATCAAGGCAGTTAAATATGATAGACTTACTGCTCTTCTTATTGAAGCAGTAAAAGATTTACAAGACCAAATAACAGAATTGAAAAAATAAGGAGACATTACAATGGCAACACCTAACGCTCAGATAGCATTATCCCAAGTCAATGATGAATTAGGAGTATCTCCTACTTCAACAGCGATTAATATGGGCGCTTCAGCAGTAAGAGCTCTTGCAGGAATACCTTCAGGTGCAATTGCAATGAGTGACTTACAACAGAAAACAAACGAATATACTTACACATATATGGTTGTTGCAGGAGGTGGGTCTGGTGGTGAAAACCAAGGTGCTGGAGGTGGTGCAGGCGGATTTATTACGGCTTCAATCACTAGTGCGCCAGGTATCCCATATACTGTAACAGTAGGTGCAGGTGCGGCACCAGGAACTGGGTTTGCAAGTCCAGGACAAAATGGTGGTAACGGTGCATTTGGAAACATACCAACTACAGGCGGCGGAGGCGGCGGTTCAGAGAACGGTGGCGGAGGTCGTGCAGGAGGTTCAGGTGGCGGAGGACGTCAAGGTGCTTCAGGTGGTTCTGGTATTTCAGGTCAAGGTAATAACGGTGGTCAAGGCGACGGCACTGGTAACGGTGCAGGTGGCGGAGGCGCTAACACAGCAGGTGGTTCATTAAACGGTGGTAATGGTAAAACATTCCCTGGTGATGGTATTGCTTATGCAGGTGGTGGCGGCGGAGGCAGAAACGGTACATCAGGAGGTTCCGGAGGCGGAGGTAATGGTGGCACAGAATCTGCTCAATCAGGTACAACAAACAGAGGCGGTGGAGGCGGCGGTGAAAGACAATGGAATGGTGCTGGACAAGGTGGTTCAGGACGTGTCGTTGTAATTTATCCAGGCACAGCACAAAAAGGTACAGGTGGTACTGAATCCACACCAGGTGGTAACAGGATGCATGTATTTAATTCATCAGGAACATGGACATCATAATATGGCACACTTTGCAGAATTAGACGCAACAAACAAAGTTATAAGAATAGTCGTAGTAGATAACAGTAATGTATCTGAGAATATGGCATTAGACGGAGAACAATGGTGTGAAAACAACGTTGATGAAGACCCGGCAATTGCTTATGTAGGTGGTAAATATCCAGGCGTTGCATGGAAACAAACATCTTATAATAATAATTTTAGAAAAAGATATGCGGCTATTGATGGTTATTTTATTGACGATAGTGGTGAAGGATACTTTACAGCACCAAAACAATTTGATGACTGGGTACTCAACACGGCAGACGGAGCATATTATCCTCCTGTTGCAATGCCACCAGAAAATAAACAAACATATACTGCTGACAGTAAAACGTGGCATTATAATATAGAATACGACCAAACAAATAAACAATGGATATGTTATGAAGTATTTGGTGCTTCAGGTGCATACTTTAGAACTCAGGTAAATGCTGATGATAGTTTAACAGACGTTGCCGTATCTAGTCCTACATCAAGTCAAATCGCAAAGAAAGTTTGGGACGGCACAGACTGGTCTTAAAGATAATTCAACGCTGACTTAGGTATTCCTATAAAAGGTCTTCCATCATAACGATTATATTCTGCTTCTGGTTCTGAAGCGTCATTGTAATGTAAAAATACTTGACCACATGTTTCGCCATAGAAGGCGTCACGCCAATGTTCTAACTCACAACCTTTATACATTAAACAATCACCAGGTTCTAACATTACTTTAATGCCAGGTTTGCCTTCTTCACCAGATGGTTCTACAAATATTGGCCATTCATCACCACCTAAATTCATTGTAGCACTTACAGCACATGATGGTCTATCTTTGTGTCTATGTAATATATCGCCATGTTTATATAAACGAGTATAAGTATATGTTTCAACTAATTTCACATCTATTGCCGCCTCTAACTTAGGTTTTACATGTTGTAATAATGTTGCCATCAATACATCATCATAGTTTGCCCATGTACCAGGTATCTGAGGGTCACCCAATACACCCCAATGGTCATTGTAAGGTGAGATTTGCCTTGTTTCAAATAGTAGTTTTGTAATTCTTCTTTTATTTAAAAGATATTTGTAAGCAATCTCAGCGATTTCAGGTGTGATAGTATTTTTTATTACTTGATAATTATTTTCTTTAAACATTATATCCTCAATCAATAAAGTAAGTTAAAGTCATTCTTGCATTGTGTATATTATCACCATAAAATCCTTCTGGACTATGTGGAATACTTGAAGAATAATTTATAAATCTATTATACTTATTTTCTATTATTGTTTTTTTCTCATTAATATATAGTATTGTTCCAGAGTTTGGTTGTGGATTATTGTGTAGATAAATTAAACCGGCAGTAGTATGGTCATCTGTGTGAATACAATCCTCATCTAACTGTACGTCACCTGTTTGATAGGCAAACCATAGATATATTTTACCGCTTGATAGGCCACAGTATTCTAGTATCTGCCTGGAGATATCATCATAGATACTATCTGGTACATCT
>TARA_R110001592_G_scaffold49331_1_pt1 | contig 10109 bp, 5 predicted proteins | sample TARA_R110001592 | Tara Oceans TARA_R110001592 (sample SAMEA4398387) | marine metagenome | biome: Polar Biome; feature: [SRF] surface water layer (ENVO:00010504); material: water (ENVO:00002006), including particulate matter (ENVO:01000060) such as... | depth 5 m | reverse complement strand
TCAATGGCTTTAGCGGAAGAGCTATGGCTAAGGCTAATGGTTTCATTTGCGCAGAGAGTAGCGGGCAGGGTGAAGTTCGCTTCGGGTTTAGGGAATACGGTAATTATTTTGGTAACACTATCAGTACAATTTTGACCGCTAGCGCTAACTACCAATTTAATTTCAAAAGTTAAATCTGTGGTATTTGCGGGGTTTACAAGACTGAGGTTTTGATTTGTATTCGTTCCAATTAATGAATCATTTGCATACCATTGAAGTTGTGCTCCAAGATCAGATGTAGAACTAAGGTTAAGGTTCAATACCGAGCACCCCATAGTATCACTAGCGGTAAAAGAAGCAGTGGGAGGTGCTACCACATTAACCACTAAGCTATCAGTATAGTCACAACCAAACTGATCCGTAAAATTATAGAACACCGTATGCGCCCCTAGTCCAGAGGCTTGAGGGTCAAAGATACCTTGACCATTCACGAAGTTACCAGTCCAACTGCCCCCCATGGGTGAAGGATTGGCCAAAGGAAGATTATTAACGGTATTACAAGCGCTTTCATCGGGGCCGGCATCTACAGTGGTAAAAGGATGTTGCCAGACACTTAGGGTGTCAAAGTGAATACAGCCAAGACTATCGGTAATTCTCAAGACATATGTTCCAGGTATACCGGTAGAGTCGATAATTGGGTTACTGATTTTGTCTGAGGAGAGGTAATTGGTGTTTGAGCCCAGCCACTGGAAACTATAAGGAGCTATTCCACCACTTACATTAGTTAAAACATTTGTATTTTGGTTGTAACAAACGCTATTTGCCAAATTGAAGGTCGAGCTGATCGGGTCTGGAATAAGTATTCTAAAGCTAGAAGAGTCTCGACAGCCCGCAAAGTCTTCTACAAAAAGCCATACTCTAGTTGTGTCTTTAAGGTTACTAATTTGAATGTTGTTGCCAGTATTTAGGCTTCCTACTCCAGCTCTCCAGGAGTAAGTCAGAGGGTGGTTTCCAAACTGTGCGTTAAAAGACCTGATGTAACTGCCATCATAACACACTATTGTGTCCGGAGGGCTATTTATGGAAGGAGGCTTATTCACATTGACCAGCATTTGCCCACTCCGATTGAAGCAACTGTTACTGTAATTGAGGTTTATGGAGTACGATCCATAGGATCTAAAGTCAATAGTCGGGTACGCTGAGCTTGAGTCTGTGCCGCTTAAGAAAGCCCAGCCCGTGTCTGGTGTTACCGACCACGTAAAGCTTGAGGTCCCCGCACTATCGTCAAAAAAATACCCCGAGTTAGGATTAGAGAAGTCTACGGTTAACAGACCGCATAAGGTGGTGTCAGGGGGTAGAGCAAGGGTAGGTTGCCCGACAACTACAACGTTAACTGAATCGATATCCATCCCGCAAGGATTTGAAGCCTGTAATATCACCTGGTAAGTTCCTGTATTATTGAAGGAAACAGAGAGGCTACTGTCGTTTAAGTCACCAGAGTTTATGCTCCAGCCGATGCTAGGCTTAATAGTCCACTGTAATTGAGTACTGTCGCAATAGGGTAGAAGTGGATCTAAATAATAAAGGTTGGTGGGGACCCCTGCACAAACAGCACTATCTGAAAGGGCAAATTTTGGACTGGGGACGGTGTCTATACAAACGGATTTGGTTACACTATCAATGGGGCAGTAAGGCGAGCCTTGTATAATCTGCTTAACCTGGTAGCTTCCCGGTCGGTTGAATAGTACACGGACTGTATCTGTACCACTAGGGATCCACGACTGGGCGTTCTGTGGAAAGATTCGATTGCCAAGTACACCACTAGCAACGGTGTAAGTATTTGGCGATATTTCCCAAACAATTTTTTTTGTTGTGTCACAGACGTAATCACCTGGGTTACCTATTAGATTTGTTTTGTTGGGATCATAACTGACGGTTGAACCTGGTTCTGAAATGCTAACTAATTCTACTGTGTCTTGTGTGCAGGTATCTTGTGGTATTTTAAAATCTGGAATTGGAGGTGATGATAGGTTTATTGGATCAATTTTAGGAACACTTGAGCCGCAAGGGTTAGTTGCGGTAAAACTTACATAATATGAGTTATGGAACGCTTCGGAAGTGTCCCCACAGGAGGTGTTTAAAAAAGTGTGCGTTATACTAGCGGGCGGTGGATGGTTAAAGGTTGTAATACTATTATCGTCACTAAAAAAAATGGTGTAAATTGTTCCAGAGGGGTTGTTTTGCGTTCCTGAAATAGGGAAGGTCATAGTATAACCGTTTCGGCCGGTACAGAGCAAAGTGGTATTTCCCGTGTTTACTATCTGACCTCCTGGGTTAGAGCCATAAAAAACTTTTATACTTCGGGTTACTACACATCCCTGAGGGCTGGTGAGGCTTACTGTGACTGTATATAAGCCTGGAGAACTATAATTGTGAAACGGTACGCCCATAGTACTGCCTCCTGTCACAATCGGTGAGCCATCCCCGTAATCGATTGTATAGCTTGAGTAGAGTGAAGAATTATCAAGAAAGAAAAAACTGTAATTTATATCTGCTGTACAGTGTGCAAAAACAGTATCTCCTTGAAAAATGCTCGGAGTTATTCCGTTTACGCTAAAGTTCCAAATAGGCATTTGATTAACCGTAAACTGCTCGGTTTGTGATCTGGTGCAATTCCCATCTGTAATAGTGTAAGTCACTGTATGTGTGCCAACACCAGCCGATAAAGGATTGAAAATGTTTCCATTCACTCCAGGTCCTGTAAATACTCCACCTGCTGGACTAATTCCATCGAGGCTGAAAGGGCCGTCTTTCAAGCAGAAAACATTTTGGCTTGGATTAAAAGTAGGTGCTTGTAAATTGCTCACTCTAACCGTAAATAGGCTCGAGTCTTGCTTTATACCATTTACGCTTACTACAACTTTCGAATTAAAGTTTCCAGCATTAAGGTAGGTCGATGTAAAAGGTCCAGATCCATTTGGATTCCCAATAGTCGCGCCTGGTAGTGTCCAGGCGTAGGTTACATTTGGTCCAGGATAGAGGGCAGTGTAGCTTACTTGATTTCCGTTCGCTAAACATAGCCTTATTTCACCGCCACTTAGTCCTGGGTTAGTTGTTAGCGTAATTTGACCATAGGAAATCCAAGGTATTAATACCAATAAAAAGAAAGGAAGGCGAAAATGCAGTTGTAGATTCAAGGTGCGAAGGTTATTTCAAAGTTACAAAACTAATATCAACTGATGATTATCTTAAAAACTTCTATGCTTTTAGTGTCTCAGCTATTTTATAACAAGCTTGTCAAAATTATTTTTCCTTCCCTCGGGTCCAGAAATTTGTGCCCCAATTCAAAATTACCTTCAGATGGAAAATGCCACCCACAAGCCCTAACTACCTTTAGACGAAACCTTTGTCTTAGACTCTTCTGGCAGTGCGTGTGCGGATATTCCCAAGGTGCTTGGTGAACTGAATATTCAGCTTCAGATTAGGGAAGTACATTCTGGGATATGGGTTTACCCCCACATGCCAGAAAGGGGTAAAATGGCAATACCAAACAGTAGTAATTAAAGGAGCCTGGCAAAGCCTCAAACGCAAGCTCAAGTGCACAACCAAGAAAACATCGCTATTATCACTAACAGAACGGTTACGTCAGCTAATGCGAATTTATCAAGGGTGGCTTAATAACTTCCGACTAGACAGCATACTAGTCAAACTCAAAAAAGTAAATGAATGACTTAGAAACCGCCTAGGTTACTGTATATGGCACGACTGGAAGAAACCAAAACGGAAGCGCAAACGCACAAAAGGATATTGCAGATTAGCCCCCGCCGAAACCCCAAATTGCGCAATTAAATCCTTCACATCCTCGCGTAAATCCAACCACGGAAATTCTTTTTGTCCCCCTTTCCAGCGGCCCAAAGCATAAAGTAGTAAAAGGGGTTTGTGCGGCGCGCGGGTGGTGCCACGTTTCCAGGTCTTGAGGTTTAGGGTAACGGTGGGGTATGGGGGTAGTTTATCTTTGCGGGATCTCCTTCAGGATGTTGAGTTTACGTTTCATTAGCAACGGTATCTATTTCTTTTCTACTCTTAATATTTTTTCCATTTTTCGACCTTTTGCTAATTCATCATACAATTTATCTAAATACCTACATTTTCGATACAATTCAAATTCATCTGGTATTTCTTCAATCCGATATCCACAAATTGAGCCTGTAATTAGGTGAGCATTCGGGTTTAATTCTGCTTTTTGAAAGAATGTCTCAAAAGTTGCTTTTTCATCAATCAATTCTTGTATTTTTTCGGTATTAAACCCAGTTAACCATTCTATAATCTGGTGAAATTCCTCCCTTGTTCTACCATTCTTCTCTAACCTATTTATATAATGGGGGTAGACAGACGCAAATGTCATTTGAGCAACCTTTTCGTTTTTCTCAGCCGTAACTTTCATTATTTTCTGATTTTGGGTTAAATGCTGCCAACGCTTAAATAAACACTGCCAATAGCTTGGTTTTATTTGTTGTTGTATGCCGTTTTCTTTTTCATTTAAGCCTTTGAAACAAAAAACATCTCAATTTCTCCCTTGCCTTTTGCTTCGATTTTCCCGCGTGTTTCGAATATAAAATCAGAGTCATCTCTTAGAAAATTGTAAGTTGTTTCACTGATGTTAATCCGACCAGCTTCACTGCTACTCTCCATTCGACTGGCAATATTTACGGCATCACCCCAAATGTCATAGGCATATTTCTTTACACCAACAATGCCGGCAACTACGGGGCCAGAGTTCACGCCAATACGAATTTGAAATTTACTATCACTATTGGCAATGTAATCGCGAATATCTATTGCCGCGTTAATGACTCTTTTGGCATGGTCCGATTTTTCTTCTGGCAAGCCGCATACAGCCATGTAGGCATCGCCAATGGTTTTTATTTTTTCTAAACCGTGTTTTACAATGATGTTATCAAAGGCCGAGAAATTCTTGTGTATCTCAGCTACCAACTCGGTTGGTGTTAATTTAGAACTGATACTTGTAAAGCCAATAAAATCTGTAAACAGCACTGTTACTTCATTAAAATGTTTTGCTGGTGTAGTACCATTCTCTTTTAATTCATCAGCTACTTCTTGTGGTAGAATATTGAGAAGCAACTCATCGCTTTTGTGCTTTTCCTTTTCTATTACATCTTTTTGTTCGCGGATTTCTTTTGTTGCATTATCAACTTCTATATCCAATTCTTTTTGTCGTTTCTTTAGGCTAGCAGTTCTCCAATTAACAAAGCCCCAAATCAGTAAAATTACAGTTAACCCATATCCTGTTCTTGCCCACCAAGTATGCCACCAAGGAGGATTTATTGTAAATTCATATTCAAAGGCTTCGCTCCACTCTCCACTTTCTCCAATGGCGCTAATTTTAAAAGTATAGGTGCCGTAGGGTATATTTCTATAATCTGCTTTTGCCTCACTACTTGGTGGGCTCCAGTTATTATCCAAACCACTTAGCATATAACTGTACCGTATTTTATGAGGTGCATGCCAATCTATAGCTGAAAAATGAAACCTAAGGTGGTTTTTATTATCGGGCAGCTCTAATTTCAAGGGGTAGTTCTCAAATTTTTGTACACCGTTAAATTCTATATCACTATCTAAACTGTCTGTTATGTTGCGATAATCTATAATTTGCTCGTTAATGTCTAATTGATTTAAATAAATTGCAGGTGGGTTTTGTGCCGGTCTGTATTTATTCATATCCAGCATGCTAAGACTTTTACGATTGCCCCACCACATGCGGTTTTTACTGTCCAAACAAACGCTATTGTCATAAAAATCCAAGCCTTTTAAACCATCAATTTTTTCAAAACGAGCAATATCGTATGTAATTTTTTTGGTTTTTTCTGTGTTTTGTGATTGTAGACCAACCCCATCTAATACGGCAACTTTATTTAGCCCATTCTCTGTGCTTAACCAAAGGTTTCCGTTTTTATCCTCTAAGATGGAATTGACGAAATTGTTGGATAAGCCCTCTTTTTCCGTAAAATGGGTAAAGGAGCCACCATCATACTTGCTTACTCCTCCGCCCCATGTTCCGAACCAAAGGTTTCCGCTTTTATCTTCTAAGATGGACCTGACGTTATTGTTGGATAAGCCCTCTTTTTCGGTAAAGTGGGTAAAGGAGTCACCGTTGTACATGCTTACCCCTCCGCCATTCGTTCCGAACCAAAGGTTTCCGCTTTTATCTTCTAAGATGGAATTGACGGAATTGTTAGATAAGCCTTCTTTTTCGGTAAAATGGGTAAAGGTGTTACCATCATACATGCTTACCCCTCCGCCATTCGTTCCGAACCAAAGGTTTCCGCTTTTATCTTCTAAGATGGACCAGACGTAATTGTTGGATAAGCCCTCTTTTTCGGTAAAATAGGTAAAGGATTCACCATCATACTTGCATACTCCTCCGCCATAAGTTCCGAACCAAAGGTTTCCGCTGTTATCTTCTAAGATGGCCCAGACGTAATTGTTGGATAAGCCCTCTTTTTCGGTAAAATGGGTAAAGGAGTCACCGTTGTACATGCTTACCCCTCCGTCCCAAGTTCCGAACCAAAGGTTGCCGTTTTTATCTTCTAAGATGGACCTGACGGAATTGTTGGATAAGCCCTCTTTTTTGGTAAAGTGGGTAAAGGAGTCACCCTTGTACATGCTTACCCCGCCATTCGTTCCGAACCAAAGGTTTCCGCTTTTATCTTCTAAGATGGAATTGACGCGATTGTTGGATAAGCCCTCTTTTTCGGTAAAATGGGTAAAGGATTCACCATCATACATGCATACCCCGCCATTCGTCCCGAACCCAAGATTACCGCTTTTATCTTCTAAGATGGACCAGATATAATTGTTGGATAAGCCCTCTTTTTCGGTAAAATGGGTAAAGGATTCACCATCATACATGCTTAGCCCTCCGCCATAAGTTCCGAACCAAAGGTTTCCGCTTTTATCTTCTAAGATGGACCTGACGTAATTGTTGGGTAAGCCCTCTTTTTTGGTAAAGTGGGTAAAGGAGTCACCGTTGTACATGCTTACCCCGCCATCCGTTCCGAACCAAAGGTTTCCGCTTTTATCTTCTAAGATGGACCTGACGTAATTGTTGGGTAAGCCCTCTTTTTTGGTAAAGTGGGTAAAGGAGTCACCGTTGTACATGCTTACCCCGCCATCCGTTCCGAACCAAAGGTTTCCGCTTTTATCTTCTAAGATGGAAAAGACGGAATTGTTGGATAAGCCCTCTTTTTCGGTAAAGTGGGTAAATGATTCACCGTTGTACATGCTTGCCCCTCCGCCTTCAGTTCCGAACCAAAGGTTTCCGCTTTTATCTTCTAAGATGGACCAGACGTAATTGTTGGATAAGCCCTCTTTTTCGGCAAAATGGGTAAATGATTCACCATCATACATGCTTACCCCTCCGCCATAAGTTCCGAACCAAAGGTTTCCGCTTTTATCTTCTAAGATGGCCCAAACGCGATTGTTGGATAAGCCCTCTTTTTCGGTAAAATGGGTAAAGGAGTTACCATCATACTTGCTTACCCCTCCGCCAGTCGTTCCGAACCAAAGGTTTCCGCTTTTATCTTCTAAGATGGAAAAGACGTAAGAAGAAGCTATGCCTTGGTCCACATCTAAGAATTGCATATTGTTAATAGTAGCGTCTTTAAATCTTGGCGGCAATGCTATGGTGGGTTGAGGTTGTGTGGTTCTTACTACTTTTCCTTTGGCAGGTATTGGCACACCGGTTTGCACGGTATCTCCTTCTGAGTTAAGTATAAAATGGTTTTTATCTCCTTTTTCAATGGGGACAATAGGAATGACTGTAAGGGAATCCTCGTTTACAGGAATAACCGTCAAATTATCTGGAATCTTATGCACATTCGGATGGGCATTGATTTTTGTAAGTTGATTCTTAGAGGGTACTGGAAAAGATTTAGGTTTAGAAATACTATCTGGGTGTACGACTTTGCCCTTTACGGGAATTGGAACTCCGGTTTTGATAGTGTCACCCAAATAATTAATTAGTGGTATTATCGTATCTCCGGTAACTACATTTACCACATAACCACCTTCTGGGTTTGCTTTATAGCTTTTGGCTTGGGGGTAAAGAGGTGGAGGTTGGGTATCTTTATCTGTACTTTCTGTGCAGCTTGCTAAGAAAAGAATAAGTAAAATATGAGGTAGGAAAGTTTTCATCAATGGATCGAATTATTTCAATATGGCATAAAACGCAGGGATAAAGTTAATTAGTCATGATTTAATCTTGGGTCCTTGCATTATCTAGCTCTAGATTTCCCTCCAAAGCATAAACCTCCTGCCAACCAACCGCCGCCTAAATCCCTTTCTTAAAAGCGTCAGCTTCTTCTTCGGTATCAAATGCAAAGCTTTTTTGAGATTCCAAAATTTCCTCTTGACTTAATGGTTGGTTATTTAAAATTTTCTGAGTGGCTTCTTTTCCAAATAGTATATTAACAGTGGGCATACTCTTTATTCTTTGGTCTAATTTCAGCAGGTAATTTACGATAGAATCTCAATAAACTCACCAATCACTCGCATACCGGCACTACTTTCTTCGTCAATAACAATGCTTTTATAGGACGAATCAAATGATTTAGGTTTTAAAAGGATGGAAGTGTGCGCCTAGGTTTCAACAAGAGAAACGAGTTTTAGGCTTTGAAGCCAAAAAGATTTGAGGACAATTAACCCTTAAAAACCTCCCTCCGCTGCCATTGCAAATATTCCGGCTTAGGCTCAGAAACCCCATTGCTGGGTAACTGCAAGCCACGGCCTTTATGGCGATGTAGCCAAAAATCTAGGTCGGCACCATTAACACCACTGGCGATTAACAACTCACGATTGTGATCAAAGCCAATAGCTCCATAATCGAGGAGTTTATGGTGAATAGAGCAGAGGGCCAGCCCATTGTCCACTTCATCTGGTCCTTGAGAGTTGTGCCATTGTATGTGAGCCGCTTCCACGCCTATTAAGGTATTGCGATAACGTAGATTATAACCACAGATCGCGCATTGGTATTGATAAGCATCCAGCACCGCTTGGCGGAAATAAGGATTACGTTGCTTGCGTGTATAGGTGCGCAAAGCGCTTGGTTCTTGCAGACCTACCGCTAAGCGGATATCCTCGTGGAGGGTTTCGCTAAAGTGCTCATCGAGGAGATTTTGCACGAGATCCGCGAAGGCTTGGCTATCGCTAATTTGGGCTTCAAATTCTGCTGTAAAAGAACCGCGATTATTCAAACGGTTGAGCTCAGAAATCTTCATATCCCCCTTTAAGTCGGCATCTAAATCGCTCACTTGCCAAATACCATCTGTACGCAAACGCACAAAAGGATATTGGGGATTAGCCCCCACCGAGCCCCCAAATTGCGCAATTAATTCTTTCACATCTTCCCGCAAATCAAGCCAAGGAAATTCTTTTTGTCCTCCTTTCCAACGACCCAAAGCATAAAGCAGTAAAAGGGGTTTATGCGGCGCGCGGGTGGAGCCACGTTTCCAGGTATTGAGGTTTAGGGGAGAGTGGGGCATGGGCGAAGCGGTTTTTGTCAAGTACAGTTCTGTGAGAGGTCAGGGGTGATACCCCTTTTAACTGCTCGACCTAATTATATGGATTTGAATTTATAAGTAACTCGGCCATGACGTCCTTGAATCCAAAAAACCAATTCAGAGCTTGTGACTTTCACGAGGTTTCTTCCATAATCAAATTCCCCTGAGCTTTGAACGATTGAGCCATTATGCTCAGAAATTGCTATGCCTATTTTCGTCTCATCCGTATTGATTTGCTATTTTCCCCTCCAATGATTCCATTGGTCGATCTCCTCAAAAGAGCCATCTTTTTTAAAAATCAAGTATTGCTTATTGTCAGGATCGGCAGGGGTCATCTATACCACCTTGATAAGGATCATGAGAATTTACATATTCCCATTTATTGCATAGTATTTCAGTTTTGTCTGTTTGGACAGATGCCGTTAAATAAAGAAATGGAAGAAGGATTAGAAGAAAATGTTTCATGTGGGTTTTAATAAAGCACAACGGTCTGTGTATGAGCAGCAGCGGTTTTAAAGGTACATACTTGACAGGCTACCACAAAAGTTGATT
>TARA_R110001592_G_scaffold120545_1_pt1 | contig 10113 bp, 11 predicted proteins | sample TARA_R110001592 | Tara Oceans TARA_R110001592 (sample SAMEA4398387) | marine metagenome | biome: Polar Biome; feature: [SRF] surface water layer (ENVO:00010504); material: water (ENVO:00002006), including particulate matter (ENVO:01000060) such as... | depth 5 m | reverse complement strand
GATGGGTATACAATGGCTGTTGAATTTGAACATGAGGACGGTACAGTGACAAAGCAGACAGATTATCCTATGCCACGTATTGATTTAGCAGGATCATAATATTATAAGAAATTTAAATTTTTGGGAATTTAAACGTTCCCAAATTTTTTATCCTCATTTAATAATATAATATATAATATAGATTATGAATATTTTTGCAGTAATACAAAACTCAACAGGTAAAGTTTACATAGACTATTCTATGAATAACTCACCTAGTAATTTCGGGAATGGTAAATATATTAAGAAGGCTATTAAAAAATTTGGGTTAAACGATTTTAATAAAAAAACCCTTGAAGAATTTGATAATGATTTTTCTGTTGCTACGTTATTAGAACGGGTTGAATATTGGATCGTGAAATTTAAAAGCGACGAACCTGAATATGGCTTCAATTCTACTATCTCTGAATTAATACCTAGGAAAAAAAAATTAACAAAAAAAATACAAGTTTTACTTACACCTGAGGATGAGACTAATCTTAATCAAATAATAATAGAAAAATGCATGGGAGACGGTATTAGGCCTCTTTCTATTTCAAAGTATGTGAGATTGTTAATACTTGAGCATATCGTTAATACAAATTCGTTAGAAAATAAACTAAAAAGTAAATAATGGAACATAACCACGAAGAGAATATTAAAAAAGAATTCGAAAAGGCTGAAGGTTTGCCTATAAACAAAGTAACAGATTTAGGTAAAGTAAAACCATCATCTGTTAGAAATAAAATTACAGCAGATGATCCGGAAATAAAAAGAATAAATGAAATTACTGGGCACCAGCGAATAAACCTATCGCTATTACCTTCAGGTGGTAAGTTTTACAGGAGCGATTTTGAGTTATTTATAAGAGCTGCGAGAGTTGGTGAAATTAGAGAGTTTTCAACTTTAAATGAACAAGACATCAGAGACGTAGATGATAAACTGAATAGCATAGTTTCAAATTGTACAAAAATTATGTACGGGTCACAGAGAGGGTCTTATAAAGATATTCTTGAAGAAGATCGAGTTTTTGTAATTCTTTCAATAAAAGAACTTACGTTTAAAAATGGGGAACAAAAACTGATGATGCCAGTTACAAAAAAATCTTGTAAAAATTCATCATGTAAAAGTCAAAAATCAGTTGAATTAAAAACTGATATGTTACAATTTGAAAAAGTAAAAGATACAGTAGAAAAGTATTATGACCATGAATATAAATGTTATAATATACGAACAAAAAATCATGGCAACATACTAATGGCGCCTCCTACTATAGGCGTAATGCGTGCCATTACTGATTTTGCTAGAGAAAAAGAAAAGGAAGGCGCCTCTTGGGATAAATCAATACTGTCAGTATTACCATATTTACAAAGAGATTGGCGAGAGTGTAATGATAAGTCAATATTTAAAGCCATGACATCACTTCAAGGGTGGAATACTAGTAAATATTCAATAGTATATAGGTTGGCAGAACAAATGAAAGTAGGAGTAAAAATAGAAATGAATTTTCCATGTAATTCTTGCGGTGATGAGGTCACCGTTCCTCTTACATTTCCAGGCGGTGTCAAATCTTTATTCATTATTCAAGATATCTCTTCTGAACTTCTTTAAAGTAAGGGTGATACTTATGGAAAAGCTTCACATGCAACCTTCTGAAATTGATTCCTTACCATTTTATGAATACGAATACACTGTTGAAATTTTTAATGACATTTTAAAAGAACGGAAGGATAGTGAACTAAAAAACCAAGGAGAAGCAAATAAATACAATACAAGTAGTATGAAACCTAATTACAAGCATCCTAATATAAAGATGCCTAATTTAAAACTACCTAAGATATAAAAAAAAATAAATTTTGGCGGCAATTGGTTTAAAAGATCTAATGAATCCTCTTACTAAGATTTCTCATTACACAGATCAGACTAGCAAAAAAATAGACAAAGTAATTGAACTTTTATCGAAGCCAACAACAGAGGTTTCTTCTGAAGCTAAAAACGATAAAACAACAATTAAAGATTCAGGTATGCTAGTAAATAGCTTAGAATCTTTAGCAGAATCAGTAGCATCTTTAGATGCTTCTGACGCATACATAGTCATACTAGATTTAAGCGCAAGTATTGGTGAATTGTCTGATTCTGTTGAAAGGTTTGGAGCAAATACCTCAAAACAATCAGTAGCACGATTAAGTGTATTGATAGGTAAGATATCAAATATTTTTGGAGATGTAGATAAAAAGGAACTAGAAGAAGACCATAGAATGCTTGGGCTAATTTCAGAAAGTATTAATGAATTTGCTAAATCTATAGTTAAGTCCGCGGTTTTATTATTAGCATCTGCAGTTGCTATTCCTCTGCTATACCTGTCAGTTGCCTCATTAATACCACTATTTACTGTAATGGGAAATAATGAAGAACAACTAAGAGATGGTGCATTTGCATTACGTGATATTGGCTACTCTCTATCAGCATTTGGTGTAGGGATAGGCTTATTTGCGTTAAGTTCATATTTGATATTATCAGAGCCTACTGTCTTATTATCGATGTTTGCAAGTGTTACTCTTATGGCTACTGCTATTGCGTTTGTAGGTAGACGTAGTAAAGATATAAACAAAGGATCTCTTTCATTGGCTGGTATAGGTCTTTCTTTAATACCATTTTCATTAGGATATACATTTTTTGCAATGTCTATTAGCGGAATAACATTAGGTGAGGTTCTTATACAGTCTGCAGCAATTGGAGGCATTGGGTTAGCAGTCGGCCTAATTGGAAAATTACCTTTGCTTGGAGGAGCACTTGGGTTATCTGCAATAGGCTTATCGTTACTTGTTTTCTCCACAGGGTACACACCATTTAGAGAAGCAACATCTGGATTAGAACTTGAAGACATTGGTATACAGGCAGCAGTATTACTTGGCATAGGAACTATGTTTTCCTTAGCAGGATTAGTAGTACCATTTATGTTAGCAGGTGCTTTAGGATTCGGCGCAGCGGGGCTTGCGTTGCAAGCTCTTGCACCAGGTTTAGAATCAATGAAAGACTTAGATTATAGCAAAGAAGATGGTCAAAATTTGGCAACGACATTAGCTGCAGTTGCCATGGCTTTTTCGGGTACCGATAGTGAAAGTGGTTTCTTTTCGAACGTAGGCAAAGCTTTCACCAGGATTGGTGAAACTGGAACAATGTTAGTTGCAGCTGAAGGTTATGAGGCTGCTGGTAAATCCTTAATAACTTTATCAGAAGGATTAGGTAAATTTAAAAATGTAGAATTCACTGAAGATGACAGTAAAACTCTTGCAATAACATTAGGTTCTATTACTGCAGGATTTGCGCAGGCAGGTGGTGAACCAGCAAATCCTGGTGGAATATTTGGTGCAGTGTTTGGAAATGTCTTTAGCCCAAATGCAGTAGAACGAGGTATTAATTCTGTCATGGGCGCAGGAAATGCTCTTAAGGATATTGCGCAGGGGATTATGGAGTTTCAGAGTCTAATAGATAGTAATATAGATTTTGATGTTGTTGGTGGAAGTATAAAAAAGACTGTTGGTTTTATACAGCAAGCTTTTGCTGCAGTCGGTGAGGAAGGTAATGTTGAAGGTGGGGGTTTTTTTAATTCACTATTTAATATTAAACAAAATAAAGTTACAGAAGGCATAATCTCAGTACAAGGCGCAGGTGATGCGTTAACAGATATAGCAAAAGGGATAACTGAATTTGATAAGTTAGTTAAATCTGATATTGATTGGGATAGTGTTGGCGCAGCAATAACAAAAACAGTTGGGTTTGTACAGCAAGCCTTTGCTGCTATTGGTGGGGAAGGTAATGTTGAAGGTGGAGGGTTTTTTAATTCACTATTTAATATTAAACAAAATAAAGTTGCAGAAGGTATAAGCTCTGTGCAAGGTGCTGGGACTGCATTGACAGATGTTGCAAAAGGGATAACTGAATTTGATAAGTTAGTTAAATCTGATATTGATTGGGATAGTGTTGGGTCCGCAATAGAGAAGACATTAGGTTTTGTTGGAACTGCATTTGCTAGGATAGGTGGAATGGAATCAAATGACAGTTGGTTTGTATTTTCATGGGATGAAAGTTTAGTACAAAAAGGTATAGCAGCGGTAAGCGGTGCAGGCGAAGAACTTAAAAATATCGTTTCTGGTTTAAAGACGATTTCAGAAATATCAGACCCAGAAAAAGTAGCTAAAAACCTAGGACTGTTGCTTTCATCACTAGGTGATAACTTTAAAATGCTATACGAAAAAAACCCAGAAATAAACGATAAGATGTCAAAAGTCGGCACCTTTATAAGTGATCTAAGTTTAAACGCAAAGAAAGGTTATTTATCAAAAGCTGCTGATGGATTTAAAGGGATTGCAGAATCAATAAATAGCATAGAGTTGGAAAAATCTGATTCATTAGGTAACCTTTTTAAATATGCATCTGAGATTTCTAACGATGAAAATTCAATTTTAAGATTAACTGCAGCTGTTGATGAAATACGAAACCTAATGGTAGCTAAAGAGAGTGTACCCGCACCCGATGCACAGTATGAACAACCTGTACAAGAAGCTACTGCCGGTTCTACTGTAAGCGATTCACCTGACATAAACGTTGGCAAGTTAACTACTATACTATCTAAAATTGATACGACCTTGAGCAATTTACCATCAGCAATCGCATCGATTGAAATAGTGTTACCTGAAGAGTAATGGCTATTAATAAGCGAATTATACACTTTTATGAATTGTATGTATGTTGTAATATTATGTTAAATATCACTGCATAAATCAAGCTGTATAAGTTTTTAAAAAAGTTTTTTAAAACTTAAAACAAAATCACAATAGCTATATATAAAATTTACAAAAACAATGAAGGAAAAGTATATTTTTAAAGTATCTTTATTAAAGTATCTTTATTAAAGTATTTTTATTAAATTTTAAAATTTTAAATTATGGTTGAAAGTATTGTATGGTTTGATTTAGAAACTACTGGGCTAAATACAGTTAAAGATAGAATTATTGAAATATGTCTTATTAAAACTGATCTTAACGGAAATCTCATAAAAACATATAAAACATTAGTTAACCCTGGCCCTAATGCTGAAATTAGCCCAGGCGCTCAAGATAAACATGGTATATCCATAGAAGAACTTAGAGATTATGACGAATTCCATGTTTTTGCAAATGAAATTGTCGATTTTATCGGCGATAGCCATCTTGGAGGTTACAACATTCTTTATTTTGACATACCTGTTTTAGTTGAAGAATTGGCAAGAGTAGGAATCTTATTCAACCATCGCAAGCATAAAGTTATAGATCCATTTTTAATTTATACCAAATATGAACCTAGAAATCTTGAATCATATTATGAAAGAATAACTGGTAAAAAACTAAAAGGCGCGCACAGAGCTGAAACTGATGTTGCAGCAACTATTGAGATTTTTGAAAGCCAAAAAGAAAAATATAAATTACCTTCAGTACAAGAAATAGACCAACTAGTAAACGCCAAAAGATACACAAATGTTGATATTGCAGGTAAACTGGCATTCGATGAAAACGGTAAAATTATTATTAACTTCGGTAAACATAAAGGTAAAGATTTTAAATATGTATATGAAACAGACTCCAATTATTTAGATTGGATTATAAATAAAGGTGAATTTCATGCTGAAACTAAAATAATTGTAAAAAAACTTAAAAGTAAAATGGAAAAGGAAATTGATTTGTGAGGTATTGTGATTTAATCTTTGATATATAAACTGAAAAATAATACGTACATACTCACTTAACAACACTAATGAAAGCAACAAAAACATATCATGAAATTACTCAAAAACTGAGAGATTTTTTTTTATCAAAAAACTTTATTGAAGTACCATCTCAAAGCCGAAAAAGTATTTTAGCTGCATGTGAAAACCCCCACTCTGTTTCTACATTTACATACGACGGAGTAATTTGGCCTTTACCACAGACTGGACAAATGTGGTTAGAATATGAATTACTTAAAAATCCTGATTGGCCTGGCTGTTTCTGTGTATCTACATCATACAGAAACGAAAAAGAACCAATACCAGGTCGACACGAAAAGATATTTCCAATGTTTGAGTTTGAATCAAAAGGAGATTTTGAAGAACTTAAAAAGCTAAACATAGAACTTGCTGAGTATCTTGGTTTTGATACTCCTGTGCAAATTGATTATGACAACACCTGTGAAGAATATGGCGGAGTTGAAATATTAGAAGACGAACATGAATCTAGAATGTGGAAAGAATTGGGCCATGCAATTTCCCTTGAAACTTTCCCGATTAGAACTTCCCCTTTTTGGAACATGAAATATATCGGAAACGGTAAGTTTAATAAATGCGATATCATACTATTCGGTCAAGAAACATTCGGTACTGCTGAGAGAAGCTCTAATGTAGAAGAAATGAAGCACTTCTTTTATAATATTATGGATGGCACATATGCTGATAAATTATTTGAATTATTTGGCAAAGAAAGAGTAGAGAAAGAATTAGAAGACTTTTTCTCTTTAGAATTTTTCCCTAGATTTGGCGGAGGAATTGGCTTAACTAGATTAGGTAGAGCTTGGGAGATGTTACACGAGAATACAGTTTTAAAAAAATAAAAATATGAAAATTAAAAAATTTAATGATTTTGAAAACACACACTCACTCAATGAAAATAATGAATATGTACAGTCAATGAACATATTTGCAATTGAAAATGCTTTAGGCGAAATAGAACAATTATGGAAAGAGTGGAAAAGTGGACCTTTAACTGAGCCTAGTGATATTAGGCCTGCGCGAAAACAGCTAAAAGCTTTGGTTACAAATTGGATAAAGAATAATATTAAGTAAATTTTTTTAAAATATGAAATTTTTTAAAACATATAAACAATTTATAAATGAAGGGGGGTGGAGTACTGTTAAAACGCAAGCAACTATACTTAATCCGTTAGCTATTAAAAAGACTGTTGGTGTTTTAAAAAAGGTTAATAGACAATTTAACAGGTACTTGGAATCAATTGACTTACCTAAGATGGATTTTGGTCAACCTGTAGGATCGGGTTCATGGTGGCAGGATGATCTTGCGAACTATCCTGATAAATTATACGGTGATGTGGATGTCTTAACAATATACCCCACACTTAAAGTTCACGGAGAAAACAAAAAGAAGAACGAAGCGGAGAGTATTAGAATATATAATGACGAGTTAATGAATTGGCTTGAAAAAGAAAGGCCAAGAGGAATAGATCCAGAAGAAACTCGCTTAATATCAAATCCTAACACAGTTCATTTAGTTGTAATTATTGATGCCGATGGCCAAGAAGGGTATGTGCAGGTTGATTTGGTCGCAAGTCATGCAGAATATAAAGACTGGGCCCTCTCACGCCTCACACCTATTAGAAATGTAAAAGGGTTTATTCTAGGAAATATGTATTCTGCATTTGGTGATATTCTTAACTTATCTGTGCAGCTTAAAGGTGTAAGAGCAAAAGTAAAAGACGGAATACTATTCCCGTATTCTAAAAGGGCGGGGGTTGAGGAAATTTTAGTCTCAGGTAATATTAAAACATTTCTATTTGATATTGCAAAATTCTTTTGGGAACAATCATCTGATAAATCGTTTAAACCTACAAAAGATTTGCTCACGTGGAAAATGGACACAGCCCATCCAACAATGGAAGAATTATACGGAGGTATAAAGGCACTTGCAAACACACTTGACCTTTTGGATGAATTTGGCGGCAGTGTAAAATATAAAACAAAAGAAGAATTCTTAAAAGCAATTATTAAACGTTATGAAGAAAAAATGATGAAGATGTTCAATTCTTCAAAATTTAATAAAGCTGAAAGTGAACAGGCAAAGAAAACTGTTGTAAAGATTCGTAAAATGATAAACAACCATATTAAGTTAGTTAAATCATTATAAAAAATAAAACTTTTTTATTAAAACTTTCAAATATACTTTTATCTTATTATTATATTAACAAATAAATCAATAACAACTAAATTTTTTATATGAAAATCTTTGTAGGCTTAGTACTCGTATCGGCAATAACATTTGGAAGTTGTACTGTAAGCAAACATTCCTGCTGTAAAAAAACCCATAATAGTACTTTTATTTTGAGGTTTGGTGATGACCGTTTTCACGATGACGGGGAGTTGCTTGATGAATTTTATTCAGTGCATGATAAAGACACAGTACACACTCACACTAAACAAAGAGTAAGAAATTCCAAACCTACTCAATATGTCAAAGTTAAGTAAAACAGTTTTACTTTTTTTAAAAATAATTTTGATTTCTTTACTGATCTTATGGTGCTTAGATCTTATTCTGGATCATATTTTTGAAAATATACCAAAAGAATCAAATTATTTTGAAAATTTTTAAAAATAAATCATTTTTTTTGAAACAAAATGTCAAAAATACCGTATAATATAATATATAGAACAACAAACAACAAAAATGAAAAAATCTACTAACATAAGAAATCTGAATCATACGCCGAATTTTTTGGTCAATGAATCTATGCTTAGTGCGCAGTATGATGATATACCTATACCGGGATAAACCAAAACAAAGATGATTGGCCCGGTTCTTAATTGAACTGGGCTTTTTTAATTTTGATCTATGGTGTAATTGGAAACACACTTGATTTTGAGTCAAGTATTCTGGGTTCGAGTCCTAGTAGATCAACAACGACCTTATAGCTCAACTGGACAGAGCATTTGGCTACGAACCAAAAGGTTGGGGGTTCGACTCCCTCTGAGGTCACCAAAGTTTTTTGACATTGCGGGTTTTTTAAATTTTGCACTCATAGCTCAATTGGAAGAGCAATTGCCTTCTAAGCAATAGGTTGCAGGTTCAAATCCTGCTGAGTGTACAAATTCCACCTTAGCTCAATTGGCAGAGCAGCTGTTTTGTAAACAGCAGGTTATCAGTTCGATTCTGGTAGGTGGATCATATGGTGCTTTTGGTCTAATTGGTGAAGACGTCAGATTGTGAATCTGAAGACGAGAGTTCAAATCTCTCATTGCACACAACACGCTCCTGTAGCCCAATTGGTAGAGGCATATGACTTAGGATCATATAAGTGTGGGTTCGAGTCCCTCCAGGAGTACAAAAACTTTTTAATTTTTTTTTTGATAACTTTCAAATTTCTTTTATTCTTGTTATTATATTATTGAATCAAAAAAATTGAAAATTTATCAATATACGACAATAACAAAAAAGTTATTTGACACTGAGGAAATATAAAAAGAACACATACGTAGGTGATTACCTATCATAATTAACACAAAGTTGAAAGTGAAAGTGATAGCGTAGGTGTAATCTGATGTTCTTTTATAACCACCGGTAGCTTAAATGGCAAAAGCACCTGACTTTTAATCAGGGGACTGAAGGTTCAAATCCTTCTCGGTGGACACTGGTTTAACTTATTTTCCAAACACTTGTATTCCACTGTTCATACAGTAAAGAGACAAGATTACAAAAAGGATAAGAATTTATTGAAGATGTAAAATATGGGGAGTCTTGAAAGCTCCTTTAAAAACCTCTCTCAATTTTTAAAATACGTCTGACAGGCAAGGCGCCGACCAGGTCTCCAAAACTTCGGTGGTAGGGTTCGATTCCTTACAGACGTGCAGTCACATAGCATAACAAATGTACTCAGTTCTTAACTGATGGGATATAGGTTAAAATCCTATTGTGGATAATTGTATAGTATAATTAATACGCTTAGTACTTGTCTAAGAAATATAGGTTAAAACCCTATTGTAATTAAAATTTTTAAAATAAAAAATTAATATTATGGCAAAGAATCCAGGTTACATAAAGAATGGTATGGGTGGTTCTAGGAATGGGAAACAGCGTACTGAATATACTGAAATTCTTAAAGAATATTCAAAAAAAACAAGAAGAAGACTTGATAAAAAAATCACTAAAGATGAACTTTCAAATCTTCGATAAAATTTAAAATGTCTTGGTAGCTCAGTTGGTTAGAGCATCTGACTGTTAATCAGAGGGTCACAGGTTCGAGCCCTGTCCAGGACGCAAATGGTTCAAAGGTACAGAGAAGAAGGCCTTCTTCTAT
>TARA_R110001592_G_scaffold169770_1_pt1 | contig 10114 bp, 9 predicted proteins | sample TARA_R110001592 | Tara Oceans TARA_R110001592 (sample SAMEA4398387) | marine metagenome | biome: Polar Biome; feature: [SRF] surface water layer (ENVO:00010504); material: water (ENVO:00002006), including particulate matter (ENVO:01000060) such as... | depth 5 m | reverse complement strand
AAACGTGCAATTTTTCTAACACCAAATGCTAAAGTGTAATCAAATGGAGTTGATACAATTTCTTCTTCTAAAATCCCAGTACTTGAATTAATAGAATAAACACTAATATCTGCTAATGAATTGTTACCAGTTACTGCCGTATAGAAAGTAGCAAACTTAAGTTGTTTTTGAAAAAATTGTGCTTGAGTAGGTATAAAACAAGCTAATGTTAGTAAAAGTGTTATTAGTTTTTTCATTGTTTAACAATTTTTTTAGTAAACTTAAGATCATTATGAATTAGAACCAAATTATAAATTCCCGCTTCAAAATTACTTAAATCTAACTGTTTTACGTCAGTTTCTTGTAATACGAGCTGTCCTATAGAATTATAGAGGGATGCATTTATACGTAAATTACATGCGATATTTATGATATCTCTTGTTGGGTTGGGGAATACAATTATTTGAGTTTCACTAAATTCTGTTATATTAGTAATAGTATTAAGATCACAATAATTATATAATTCTTGACATCCATCTACCCATTCCCCATTACAACAACTTGGACTAACGTCAATAACCCAAGCAAAACACTCATTTTCAAAACCTAATAAGTTATAAGTTTCTATAACTGGGTCTACACAATTAGCGTAAACTGTTTCACAAGATCCATTATTTGTATTTGCTAATTCATCATAATTAGCTGCTTCTGGATCAGTACATCCATATATTACATCAATACAGCTAAAATCTTCAATATTAGCTTCTGGGGTGTAGTTAAATGCTGTTGGGTCTGTACATCCTTCTATAATATCTACACATGAACCATTGTCAATATTTGCTAGTTCATTGTAATTAAATGATTCAGGGTTAGTACAACCATAGATAGGAAGTATACAACTAAAATCATCTATGTTTGCTAGTTCATTATAGTTTATAGCTAAGGGATTAGTGCAGCCTTCTATAATTTCAATACAAGTACCGTTATCAGTATTAGCTAACTCATTATAATTTAAAGCAGTTGGGTTTGTACAACCATAGATAGTATCTATACATAAACCATCATCAGCATTAGCTTCGGGATTAAAATTTGTTGATGATGGGTCTGTGCATCCTAAAATTAATTCTACACAAGAATTATTATCAACATTAGCTAAAGGATCAAAATTAAGTGAGCCTTCTATAGTACACCCAAATATTGCTAATGTTTGACAATTACCATTATCAAAATCTGCTTCAAACCCTTGAGTGTAGTACTCTAAATATCCCGCACTAGTACATCCTGGTTCATAGTAGCAACTTCCATCGTTTACATTAGCCTCCTCGTTGTAATTAAGTGCCATAGGGGATTGGCAGCCTAAAATAAAAGGTTCACAAGTATTACCACAATATAAGTCTATTTCATAAGTATACCATCCACTTTCTCCAGTAAAGGGAATTGCACTAAAAAAAGGAATATCTAAAATAATATCACCCTCAGAATTAGTTAAAGTAAGCCCACACTGTTGAATAGTATTAACTGATTGGGGAGTAACAAAGAAATATACATAAGTCTTTTTAGAAGCATCTAAGCCAGATACATTAAATGATAATTCAGTACCATCGTTAGGACCCATTTGATATTGAGGTGAAAAATACCATTGTTGGTGTATTCCAACCCAACTACCAAACCAACCATCTCCAACACCATCTGTAATAGTTAAAGTGTAATCACAAAATTGGATAACATCTTCAGTATTAGCTTCAGGGTTATAATTAAATTGGGTTTCATCTAAACATCCTAGTACAATAGGAGTAACACAAAAAGATTCTAAAGGATTATCTACAATAGCATCTGGGTTGTATTCTATAAAATTAGGGTCGGTGCAACCTACTACATCAGTTATATCAACACACACTGTAGGAGTAAACGCAGTGGATAAAGTTTCATATCCAAAATTCCCATCAGGAAATTCATCTTGAAGATTATATAAGGTATCTCCATTGCAATTAAATATTTGAACATTACCACTTTCTAAATTGGGATTATTAGTAGCACATGAAGCACATAACCCATCACCGTAGGAATCTGATATTATCACATCATAATCAACTCCTACAGGTAAACATACAGCAGTAGAAATTGGAATACCAGGTGCCGCTCCTGAATAGGTGCCTATAGGGGCAGAAGTTATGCCTCCTTGATCATCATATAAAACCCAACTTGTTTCAGGACCAAAATTATCAGGAATAACTACTATTTCAATTAAGGATTCACCAAGGGGACATTCAGTATTTTGTATTACACAAGTCCCATCATCAAAATTAACCCAAGGGCTCCAGTTAACAGCATTGGGGTTAGAACACCCAGGAATAGCACCACATGGTAAACATGATTCCCAACAATAGTTAAGAAGCATTTGATTTTCACCTTCAATTACCTCTAAAGTTCTATTAATAAATCCAAATTGATCAAATTGAAAACACGAAGTTCCATCAATTCCAACAGGTAATTCTTGTAGATTTGGGTTGGTGAAGTCAGCAAATTTCCATAAATAGTTTCCTGTTTGTATAGGAATAGTTACAAACCACCCATCGTCCTCATCATATTCCATAGGAATAACCTGCCAATCATTCCAGTTACCTAATACACCTGGGATTTCTATTTCTGGGGGTGCATTAGCTAAATTAACCCTAAAGGTTACATCTGAAGTAGGTAACTCGCAAGGGGTTAAATTAAAATCATAACTAGCTATAGATGATCCAAATTCATATTCTTCAAATATTACACCATCACAATTATTAGCAGTTATAAAAAATCCTTCTCCAAATTCACAACAAATACCATCACCAAAAGCATCAATGATTGTAAATGTATAGTCAGTATTAGAATTTAAGAATAATCTTTGTTCGACTAATGTATTAGGAAGTGTATTAGCATAACTAGGGCTAACAACAACTGTATCAGCTCCTTGAGTTATTACCCAGGCAGTTTCTGGTGGGTATTGATCAAGCTGAATAGTAAGATCTAAGTAGGTTGATTGCGCCCAACTTGTAAGACCAATAAGTAATAAAAGGGAAGTTAATAAATGTTTCATTAAAATTTGCTCATTATGATTTCGTCTATGGATCCTTGTACCTCTTTACGAGTAGCTTCCATTTGCATCATAATATTAGCTTGGAACCTTGCTACTTCTTCTCCATCTTCTAATATTAAAATGGTAGGTACAACGACAATTTTATATTCTTTGGGAAGATTAGGATTAGCTACTATGTCAAATGTATTAATATTACAATCGGTTAGCTCACCCAACCATTGTACTTCATTTGCTGAGTTAAAAGATGCATTAAATTGAATAACACATAAGTCTTCATCACACACATTTTGGGCTGTTGTTCCTAAAAAAGGAAGTGAAAATAGTAAAAATGTAACTAAATATCTCATAATTACTTTAATTTATCTATTTTCTGTTCAATTCTATCTAAATCTTCTTTTAATTCAGTGACGTCTTCTTGAGTTGTCATGATTGTTTGACGTACAAGTTGATCTTTCATATCAAACTCCATACGTGTAATTTCTGGATCTGGGGGAATAGGCAATTCTTTTGCTTCTGCTATGTCAGCTTGTAATATAAACCACATGCTTATAACGGTTGCCATTCCGGCACCTATTCCTAATAGGGATTTAACACTTACATGAAACCCTGAGTCTTCATTTAATTCTTTGGCCATTGTTATTCATAAATTTTTAAAAACATTAAAAAACAGAAAGGTCCCATTCTGCCGGGAACCTTTTAAATAACCTTTAGAATGAAACCTATTCGTGGATAAATATGTACGACTTATAGTTCAGTCGGAGTAAATCCAAGTCTGTTTAAAACCTTTAAAAGTGGTTCTGTTTTGAAAAAAGCACACACTACAAAATAAGTAGGTAGAGCCCAATTAAAAAAGTTAAAATTAGTAGTTAAACCTATACCTAAAAGAACAGCAAATACTAGGTAAAGAGCTCTTAACCCAGTCCAAGACTTCCAGTTTTTAAAGTTTAACCACTCAAGTAAAAGAATTCCTTTTAAAGTAGTCCATCCACTTGTAAAAAATTGTTTGATTGAATCTAAAATTTTATTCATTGTTTTATATTTTAATTTAAATTTATTTTTTTAGTTATTTAACATAAATATTATTAACCATCACAAGAAATACATTCTGATGTTCTGCTGCCTAAATCACCTTTAATAACTGAGTCTGTTCTCAAATAGTATAAAGTTTTAATTCCTAATTTCCAAGCTTCCATATGAACTTGGTTTATCCATTTTGGTGAATCTGTAGGAGGAAAACATAAATTTAATGATTGGGTTTGGTCTATATATTTTTGTCTAATAGCAGCTTGTCTAACTAGGTCTAATTGATTTATTTCAGCAAATGTTAAAAATACTTCTTTATCATCTTCAGATAAGATATCAGAGGGAATATTAATTACGGAGCCGTCATCTGATAGTATTCTATCCCAAATTTTAGGTGTGTTTGAATTTTTTTCTTCTAATATCTTTTCTAACTCAGGATTTTTAACTATAAATGTTCCTTTAGCTCCATTAAAAGTATAAACATTTGCTGGTTGAGGTTCAATTCCAGCTGAGCATCCTGCTATTCTAGAATTTGAGACAGTAGGGGCTATAGCTAAAACATGAGTATTTCTCATACCTGTTCCTTTACACCATAAGGGTTCTCCATAATCTACTGCTAATTGTCTACTTGCAGCTTCAGCTTCACTTCTAATTTTAGACATTATAGTGTGAGTCCAAGCAGTAGAAGCAATTGAATTAAAGGGTAAATTTTTCTTTTGTAAAAAAGTATGCCAGCCCATTATCCCTAGCCCTAATGCTCTGCCTTTTTTAGCATGTTTGTGGGTGCGCTTCATTGCTTCTTTTCCATTGGTTTTTTCAATGAATTCTTCCATTACACCATCTAAAAAATAAGTTGCAGTTTCAACTACATCTGTATCTTTCCACTCATCATATTTTGCTAAATTTAAAGAAGATAAACAACAAATAAAGGAATGTTCTTCATCTGTAAATAATGTAATTTCAGAGCATATATTAGTCATAGAAACATTAAGATTATTCATCATATATGCTAGTGGGTTAGCTTTATTGATGTTATCTTCAAACATTATATAGGGTTCTCCTGTTTCTACACGTGATTTAAGTATTTCAAGCCATAAAGCCATGGCTTCTGTGTCACGATCATTTAATTTACGCATAAACGCATCATCAACAACAACACATTGATGTAAGTTTAAACATTGTCTGTTAGGATCACCTTTTGGTCTACGAATTTGAAGGAATTCATGTATGTCTGGGTGGTTAATGTTTAAATTAACAGATGCAGCTCCCCTACGTACATTACCTTGGTTAGTTGCAATTATAGTTGAATCATATATTTTACACCAAGGGACTACACCTTCACTTTTACCATTTCCTCTTATTTCTTCACCTCTTCCCCTAATCCGGTCTACACTTATACCTACCCCACCTCCTGATGAAGTTAGCTTCATTAATTCTGCATTTGTTAATCCTATACCCCTAACTGAGTCGGGGGTGTCAATTCCAAAACATGAAATAGGTAACCCCCTATCTGTTCCAGTATTTGATAATACCGGGCTAGCTAGTCCAATCCAACCATTCCAAATGTATTTAAAAAATTTAGAAGCTAAATCAGGTCTTTTAAGACGATCCGCTACTGAGTTTGCTACTCTTCTATATGCCTTTTTTGGGGTTTCTCCAGGTATTAAATACCCTTTAGAAATTGTTGATAGTGCAACTTCATTCATCCATTCTGGATAATCTTTACCTTTTTCCCACTCACTATAATCTGCTATTAAATTATTATCCATTTTTTGATTTTTTAAAATATTGAACCTGCATCCCAGTCTTGTGTTCCTTTACTATAGTTTGTTACTCTATTAGCGAAGAAATCCGTATGTTGCTTACCAGCTGATAGATGGTCGAACCATTTCATTCTTTCTATAGCTGTTACATCTATGCCATTAACTATAGGTCTGTAGCCTAAATCACCCATTTTAGTATTTACTCTATGTTTAATAAAAGATATTAAATCCTCTTTACTACACCCTTCTAAATCACCTTGCTCATATACTTTTTCAATAAAATCAATTTCTAATTTTAGTGAAAGTAAAGCAGCTTCATTAATTGCTGCTTCTAATTCTGGGGTTTTTAGTTCGGGATTTTCTTCTAGTAATGTTCTAAATAACCAACAGCCAGCATCAGAATGCATAGACTCATCTCTAATAGACCACTCAACTATCTGTCCTACTCCTTTTAATTTATTTCTCAATTTAAATGATAATAAAACAGCAAAAGATGAAAATAAATTTACACCTTCAGTAAAAGCAGAAAAAATAGCTAATGATTTTGCTCTTTCATGCCAATTTACTTCATCACCAAAGCTAGATGCATTATCTGTTAATGCCTCTATTTTAGCCATTGTAGCTTCATCTTCTAAAAATTCACTAAAGTCGTCTAATCCTAATTCTTCATTTAATAAACTATAAGCTTCAGCATGTACTGTCTCCATAGCTCCAAAAACTGTAGCCATTGCAATAATTTCAGGTTTTCTAAACCATTTTGTAACTAAACCTGTCCAATAGTCATTTACTACGGTTTCAGTTTGAGCAAACCCTTTAAGAATTGAACCAATTATGTTTTTTTCAGTATCTGTTAAATTTTGCTTCCAATCATTAACATCCGACATCATTGGAACTTCTGTATGAATCCAGTGTGCTTGTTGTTGTTTTAACCAGTAGTCAAATGCTACAGGATACTCAAAAGGTTTATAAACTACCCTTTCTTTAGTAAGGTCTGATTTAGCCATTTATTTTTATTTTTAGAATTATTTAAGTATTTAACTGGAAGAACTTTTGGGCTAGATTATCTCTATCTAGGGTATTCATATTGGTCCCTTCTATTTGTTTTACAGGAGAAGGGCTATCACTATCATCAAAATGGTGATCAGTAACTTCAAAACGTCCTGTGGATGTATCCGCTACTACCGAAAATGTCATACCATCCATACCATATCTATTCTTCATAATGTGAAATCTTCCTGTACCGTTAACTTTATCTTCTCTTTTGCGTGAAAGTGAGATTGCAATGTCAGTAACCATCATTTTGTCATAGCTACCTGCTGCTTTATCCCCTTCAATCACATCATCCTTTGCACCTGCTCGATTTACTTGAGATACTGACCAAATTGGAAGTTGGAGTTCTTTAGCTAATCCTTTAGTGCTTAAATAAATATCATCAATTTCACCCTTTCTATCCTGGTTTCGTCTTTTTGATGAGAGAAGATCAACATAATCAATAATAATAAGATCTGGGTTGAATTCTAAATCTTGGCACTTTTGAATGTGGGTTCTAATAGTATTTACAGTTGCCATTCCAGGAGTGTATTCTTTAATTATTAGCTGTCCTGGTAGTTCTTTAGATATCTCATCTATGCGTTCTCTATGTTTAGATAGTGTATCTACGGGATGACCTGTGAAGAATGCATCATAGCGTCGACCTACATAATCCTCACCAAGTTCTAACGTATAGTGAAGAACATTGTATCCCATTTTTACGGCGTGCCCCCCAAGAGCTACTAGGGTCCATGATTTACCTCCTCCTGGGTTTCCAAAAATAAGGCCAAAGTCTCCATTTCCCAATCCCCCTTGCATAAGTTCATTAAATTTATCCCAAGGAGTTTCAACAATTTTTCTTGAATTCTCTCTATAACGAGCTTCAGTATCTTTAATATACTCATGGCCAATATTCTTATCGTTGCCCGCTTTTAAAGCATTATCAATTAATCCTCTAATAGATTCAAAGTCTCCAGAATTAAGTAAATCTACAGAGTTTAAAAGTGCCTTTTTTAACTGTTGATTTTTACAAAATGAAGAAAACTCTTCTTCAACATATTCTAAATCAGCATTTGAGGATTGGTAAGCTTCTCGCAATTGCTCCTTAATTGAAAGTTGAAGAACGTCATTTGTGACCTTTTTCATTTCTACTTTCAACACTTCCATTGTAGGAGTTGTATGGTATTTTTCGTAGTAATTTAAAATTTCCCCAATAATCCACTTGTGAGCTTGATTATCAAAGTATTCTTCACTTAAAACGTCATAAATACTTTGAAGAAACTCCTTATGTGTAAGGAGAGCAGATAGAACCTTAATTTGGAAGGCAGTTCCGTATGTAGATAAACTATTTAGAGTCATAAGCTAGTTTTGTGAATATATCTTTTAACCAAAATTCTGTGTTTTTTATGTGGTGTTTTAATCCGTCTTCATTATATAAACTCATAAACTCTAATATACGAAGCTCATTGAGAGGCTCCAATGGTAATTGAGCTAGATACTCAGCATCTTCTTCACTAATTAAAGGATTTTCTAAATCCATAACTTTTTTAGAATTTAAAAGCTGATCCCACCCATGAACTACTCTAGCAAATACTACACTATCCTTTAAGCGCTTTACACTTAAATCATATATTTTACTAAATGGTATAGGTCCTTCTAATAATTCTGGGAAGCGTTTAAATACTCCTTTTTTTCCTAATCCTTTAACCCCAGGTACATTGTCACTATTATCTCCTAATAAGACTTTATAGTGGATGAAGTTTTCAGGAACTAAACCAAATTTATCTTTTATAGTTTGTGGTGAGTAGAATTCCTTTTCTATAGGGCGATAAACAGTAATATTATCATCTACAAGTTGGAGAAAATCTCTATCACTTGATACTATATAAGATTTACTATCAAACTTCTTAGCCATATCCTTAGCCATAAACGCTATAATATCATCTGCTTCAAGTTTATCAATAGATACTACTTTTACAGGTAGACATTTTAGATATTGTACTAAGCGAGTTATTTGCTCTACTTTAGAGTCATTTTCATCACTAATATCATCAAAAGCATCCCAGTTTGTAATTCGGGTAGTGTGTCTATTAGATTTATACTCTGGGAGTAGGTACCTCCGGTTAGTGGAAGCACCTACTCCATCGAATACAAGATAAATAGATGTAGGTTGGATTCTGTTTATTAAAGCTCCTAAAGAACGTAAAAACCCTGATAACCCTCCAATGTGATTACCACTGTCATTTACAAAATTTAGTACGGCAAAGTTTCTTAAAAATAGGTTTAACCCATCTATAAAAATTACTCGTTCGTGTTGCCCTGGTTTAGTTGGTTCTCCCCCTTGCTCAAGGTTGTTGAGCATCTCTAAATGATCTTTTTTTAACATTACTCGTTATTTATGTGGATTATTACTTCAGTATAATATTCTAGGAAATGTTCATTTCCTAAATCCCATTTAATATCAGCACCATCTAAGGATCTTACTTCAAATTGTTTGAATTGGGGTAAGTATCTATCTCTAAAATTTCTAAATTTAATATTATGTTTGGGTGAACGTAAGTGCCATTCTCCTACAATATTTCTAACATTATTTAATAGAAAATCCATATTATCCTCTGTAAAAAGGTCATACTCTCCTCCTTCGCAATCAGTTTTGATAAAATCTATCCTATTTAAATTGTGTTCCTTTATAATAGACTTAAAGGTTGTAGTTTGTACTTCTTTACTTACATCCCATACGGTTCCATTAAAAGGCTCATAAATATTATCTAATACTTCATCTCCATCTTGATCGGTTAAAGCTTTGTTTACTATAGAAACAGGATAACCTAATGTGTTTTTAGTTAGAAGAGGTATGAGTTTAGTGCTAGGTTCTAAAGAGATTACCTTTGAAGCTTTATCCATAATACTCCATGTAAAAGGACCTGAACTTGCTCCTAGATCTAATACTATATCTCCAGGTTTAACTGGAAAAAGGGATTCATAGATTTTATCTTCAAATATCTCTCTATTAACAATATCATGGAAAGATTCATTACAGCTTTCCCAATCAAATTCTTGTTTCATTTTATTCTGGTTCTTTTGTAAAGTGGGAAATATCTTGTACTTCTTGATCTTCTTCTACGATATCAAAGTCAACGCCTCCTAAAATAGCTCTCCAAGCTTCAGCATGGTCGTTTTTATACTTTTTAATATCTTTATCATCATCATGTATAAATCCATGAGGTGTCATAACAATTTTACC
>TARA_R110001592_G_scaffold1811_5_pt1 | contig 10116 bp, 5 predicted proteins | sample TARA_R110001592 | Tara Oceans TARA_R110001592 (sample SAMEA4398387) | marine metagenome | biome: Polar Biome; feature: [SRF] surface water layer (ENVO:00010504); material: water (ENVO:00002006), including particulate matter (ENVO:01000060) such as... | depth 5 m | reverse complement strand
ATAGGTGTAGCCATGTCAATCCCTAACCCTTTTGGGCCAGTCCAAGTTAATTTTTCTTTAGCAAGTTGGTCTAAAGCCCTACCAATGACTTCAAGTGCTTTCTTTGTTGAAGGTTTGAGAAGGCGATTTTCGTCTTCTTCATCTAAAACACCCGCTGATTGCCTGTCCTGTCTTTCACGACTTGGAGGTTTTTCTTCATCCATTATGTTTGATTTAGTAAGATGCCCTTCAATCATTAAGGGTGCTACTGTATGCCAATACGGGTACAGACTTTCTGCCAAAGTAATAGAATAATTTGATTTTGTTAAATCCCCTAAAGCAGAAGACGGTGTGTGTAAATACCAATTATTTTCAATTCGGTCAACTTGATATGTGACTGTATCAATGTTTTTCAAAATTATTTGAATTGTTTCATTGTTAAACTCAATATCATGTGGAATAAGGATGGGTGGGAAATTTTTAGTTAGCAAATCAAGTGATTCTGTACTTGCCGCACCTTCACCTTCACCCTCACTTTCAATTTGTCCAACTTGTACATTGTACACATCTCGGCTTTTCCTTCGTTTTTTAGATACACCAGTGATGGTGGCTCGTATAATGTCACCAACTTTGAATGTTTTTTGTTGATTGTGTGCTGTACCCACATCCATGTAAACTTGATTTTTATGTGTCACAGCACGATTGCCCAATGAGTCACCATCAAGAATTGGACCAGCACCTAATTGATATGAAAATGGACCTTTACCTCGTCGGTCAAGTACAATGAAGTTAAAATCTCGACTTTTACGCAATAATAACCACTTTGGATGGCGGCGTTCACCTTTCATGTAAGTGGATTTGTTATCACGCAATAACACAATTTTGTGTTCGTTTTGCAATGTGTTTACTGCATCTTCAAGTCCTTCATCATCGGTCATTTTTGTGTCATGTGGACCCGGTATAATCACATTCTCATGGCTATCAAACTGCCCTCTTAGAATTTTCATGCGTTCGTGCATCAACATATCTGCTACATTGGTGTCATCGTAGTTGATTATATCAATAATGTTCAAATCTTCTTCACCGACAATACCATCAATGACAAAATTGTTATCGTTGAGTTCTGCAAGGCTTTCTTTGAATGCTTTCTTTAATCCAACTTTACGACCATTTTCATCATAAGTGGTAATGTTGTTATCATTCTGTACAATAATCACACGCTTTCCATCATACCATTTACTTACCACCCATGAGCCACTAAACCCTCTTAGGTGTTCAAGGTCGCCTAAGTCAAAAATACGATGCATAGGTCGCACTGGTGGAACCCATTCAGCATCATCGGCTTTTGTTAGCAACACATCGGGATTCAAAAGAGAAGTAATGTACTCACTCATTTCACCCAAAGCAATACGGTCTTCTGCTGTTTCGTATGTAATTGGATTCACTGCTAAAGCAGGTGATGATGTGTTTTCCACAGGAATGTTTTCTAAACCTTGAAGCACTTGACCACCCATTTCTTTTCCATGCAAACCAGTGATAGCATCTTGCCATGTGTTTTGATACAACTTTGGGTCGGTAAAGGTTCCAACTATGGGTTCACCATCGCTTGAAAACTCAACTCCAAATGTTGATTGTTGTGGATTAGGAACAGAATGCACAACACCTGCTCCTGTATGGGTAGGTATGATACCGTAGGCATCGGGGTTTACCCCACCAACTGGCACAGGTTCTTGATTAAAACCAAGAGCCAGTGAGGTTTTTTCTTTAGGGGCTATATTATCAATGTTAATTTGATTTTCATTCAATGCCACAATACTATCAAGCCTGTTTTTTGAAGCACGAGTCTTGTATTTTTTCTCTCCCGAACCAACACCAAAACGATTGTGAATGTCAGTTGTTTTATCACCAGCGTCAAAGAACGATAAACCAGCAGGTGACATAAGAGCATCATCGGCAATGGTACGAACAATACTACTGGTCATGTTGTGTATAGGATGCTGTTTCCATTTAGGGTGTCTTGGCTGTCCTCTATCAATTGCAGTGTGAAAACCTTCTTTTACACTGTCTTGTAAAAATTCATCATCGCCAGCAAGGTGATGCAAAAAGAACTCATCATCAAAATTACCGCTTTCCATTAAACGACCCACAGTGCTTACCTTCAAGGGTTGGTTTGTATCGTTAGATTGGTCAATTATTCGTTGAGCATGTGAAGCCATGCGGTTTTTTTGTTCTGTAGTTTTTGGAGTAAGACCAAGACCCTCTAAGACTTCATCAGTGTTCATAGTACCGTCAACGGTAAAAATATCGTCACCCTGTAAATGTTGAGTTATTTTTGGGTGAACTCCTTTTTGCCGTTGAGGTACTTTTTCAACGGTATTACCAAGACGGTACGCTTGAGTTTTGATACCATGTACATCGTGGGGTACGCTACCTAACATGCGCTCGGCATCAAACATCAATCGGTTATGATTTGCAAGGAATTGTTGCGGGTTTGTTCTTGCTAATTCTTCACTAAAATGATTCGGGTCATGTTCAAGCACACGAGGTAGTAAAAATTGAGCCGCTTGAAATACAGATTCCCGACTGGCTTTCAGTAAGTTGTTGAATGTTTTTGCTCTTGTTTCCACTGGGTCATTTTTGCCAAGTGCCCCTTCCATTGCTTTATTTTGCAATTGATTAAGTTCAATGGTAAGTTGTTGAATTTCATTCATAATACTCTTTGCACCTTCGGGGCTAAACTCACCTTCCGCCGCAGGGTCATACAATGTTGATTGTAATTTTTCAATTTCTGTACGAATGTCTTCTTCTCTTTGAACTGATGGTAGCATACCACCCATGCTCAATGCACTTTGAATTGTTGTGCTGTTAAAGGAAAGATTTTCTAATGGAACATTGCTACGCCCGCTTAAACTTCCTTTTTTATTTGCTTGTGATTTTTCTTGTGCAAGTTCATATCGGTGTTGGTTCAACCAAGCGTGTAATCCTTCTATGTCACCTTCGTTCAATGCCATATCTTGCTGTGCAAGTGCATCTTTGATTTTTTGAAACTCTAAATCTTCGTTATTGTCGTCAATGTTGTGTAGGTGTTCAAAAGTTTTGTAAGGTGAGTTTCCGTTCAACTTTGCCACGGCTGTTAAAATTCTCATGTTTTTTGCATCATCGGTACTTTGAATGTACCTTTTTGTGTTTTGAAACGAAGGTTGTCTTTGCCCAATCCCTTGATGTTGTAAAAAGTCATCATGGTCAACACCATAACTTACTGGTACATTTCCATCTTTAAGTGCCTTTAATGATTCCATAGATGTTTTATTAGGTGCATGTGGTGAATTGGTTCGACCAAGCATAGTTTTCAAGTAATGTAATTTTCGTTGTTTTTCCAACAAGGGTGAATCGCCAGCGTTTGCAGAATAGGCTTGTTCGGGGTGAGTAGTTTTCATAGCATTTGAGGAAACAGAAGGGTGCATGTACTGTCCTTTGAGTTTTCTTCTTTCATCGGTGTTCATGTTTCGCAATTCGTATTCTGTTTGAGGTGAAAGTGATGTTTTATGAAGAGTCCAGTTGTGTTTTTCACCCGCTGATGTTTTTGTAAAAACATTCGCAGGGGAAAATATATTTTCCAACAATGTACGCCTATCGCCCTTTTCAAACCGCTTGGTGACTGGATTGAACGCACCAACTGTATTTGGTTTACCAGTGCCAAAATGTAATCCCAGTGACCTATTTTCGGGGTTGACACTAAGTGGCTCAAACTTTTTACCAGCAGAACCACTATGCACTTTTGTTTCAAACATAGAAGAAAACTCCGGCATGGTATCGTCTTCTTTTACACTTGTAGTTTGCATCGGTTTTTGACCTTCACCAGTAAAAGGGTTAAACGGTTCTTCATCCCCTATAGAAGCAGGTAGTAATTCATCAAGTGCAGTTTGCATTCCGGGTGACATACTGTGAATTATTTCGTTGTAGGAAGCATGAGTCATATTTGCTCCACCACCTACATCAAGACCTTTACTCCAAAAATTACCCGGTCCTACGGTGTAATTACCATTACCACCAAGTTGCCAATAAGGGGCTTTTTCTTCATCGGGATGAGGACCGTGTGGTGATTGTAAAAAATTAAGATGCTCCCGCATTTCTTTTCCTCTTGCAGTAATGTTGCCACTTAACTTTGCCTCTTCTTCCATGTCTTCTATGTCTTCTAACGGCACAATAGGACCATCCATGTTGCCATAGATTGGGTGTTTTAACAGTGGTTTACGAGTTTTAGGGTCAAAACCCGCAAGGAACAAAATATCTTCCATTGACATGTGTGCTTCGTGTGCGCCTTGCATACGGGTTTTCTTTTTGGCTAAATGGTTTCTTGATGATGCCCACAGACCCTTTACCCCATCTTTTGTTTCAAGTGGGTAAGAATCAGCCACATCGTTTTTATCGAGGTCTAACTTTGGCAAGAAATCAAATGGTTTTCCTATCCAATTTCCTTCACCATCATCTTCAATACCGTGTGCATCATGCAACGCTTCAATGATATAATCGGAAATAGCACCTGTAGGCTCTTTGTTATCATCCAAAAGTTGGTATGTATGCGCTCCTTCACCAAATGCATTTTTCAAATGCCTACCTTCGCCTTGTTTATAGTCGCCTTCATTGCTTTCTATACGCTGATGAGCATTTGCACCTCTTTGCTCGTCACCTCGTGTCGCCCAGTTTAACTCCGGTGTACGGCGCATCAAGTTATTCCAAGCAATGCGAGCGGAAGGTATTGTTTCACCGTTAGGTAGTTTGATGATTGGGTGTTTGTCAAGACCGCCCTCTTCATGTATTCGACGCATTACTGCTGTTCTTTCAGTAGGATTTAACCATTCAAGACCATACATGTAGCCTTCATGACCAAGAGCAGAAGGGTGCCTATCTCCGTTATCATCTTCAACATAATCGTCACTTACCCATTGTTTTGCCCTTGCTTCAAAATGAGCAACTCGCAAACGATTTTCGTTTTCTTCTGCCGAGCGACCCTCGGAAAGATTTTTTTCATTTATGTTAATCGCTTCTATGTTGTGTCTTTTCCACCGCTGATAATCTCGTTGATACAAGTCTTGTTGATGAGATACATTGCTACCATTCACTCTTATTGGTCCTAAGAGCGTCTTCTTTTGGTGACCAAAAATCAATGGGCTTTTGACCTTTTCAAGTTCATCGTGGAGCATACCTTCCATTCGTGCTTCTTCTTTTGAGTGTCCGTTGAAAATGTGACTTCTAAACTTCTCCACAAAAGCAGGGTAGCCGCTTTCAGCATTTTTGTGTAAAAGGGGGTAAACGGAAGAATGGAATGGGAAGTGCATTTCTGTGTAAGGAGAACCTGCCTCCGGTTGATATGAAGGCCATACCGCATGAGAGTGCATAATATCCTTAGCACCACGCAAACCACCTTTCCAAACATGGTTTGTGGGTTCACCGTAAATTTCTTGGCGACCAAGAAGCATCCCTGCTCCACCGGCTACTTGATTTGCTTGTTGTACACGAACAATATCTTGACTTGCTATTTTTTCACGCTCGGCATCGGAGTTTTTGATAATGGTTTCAGCACTGTATTTCAAACTACGAAGTGTATTATCGGTAGGTGCTTTTTCTAAAGACTCCCATGCAATGATGTATTCAGCGGCATTGAATAACAAGTCTTTGCCATCGGCTAAAGAAAACAAAAAATCGTTTTTTACGATGTTAAAATTTTCCGCTACCATGTTTTCACCGCCTTATTGTAGCGGTTGAAATTTAGGGCAAGCAAAAATGTCCATACCGGTATGCAATTTGCATCCCTCACGGAGGTTACCACCACAAGTCAAACAAACCAACTCTTCGCCTTGTTCAGCATTTTCACGCAATGCCGCTTTAGGTGATTTGATTACAGTAATGTATGGCATACTACCACATCAATATCTTCGCTCGCTTCCGCCTTCTGCGTCTTCTCTTTCAGCACCGGTTCCAGCATGAGGGTTCATGCGACCGCCAAGTTTACTCAAGTCAACCTTTTTGTCATGTTTATCTCGCTTTGGTTTACCATCTTCGTATTCAATAGTATTACCGTTGGTAGTGTAGTAAGAAGTTTTGGTTTGCCCACCGGATTCAGTGACCAAGTGTGGGTTTATATCGGTGATTTTTTCCTTTGGTAGCGGCTTTGGGTCAGCCAAAGGGTCAGCCTTTTCCATTTTGGTGTTGCAATCCGCCTTCATGCATTGACCCGCTTTATTGAGTTTACCACCTTTACACTTAGGACAGTCTTTACACTCGCAAGGAGTTTTACCGCAATCACATTTAGCCTTAGACAAGATTTCAATTCGTGTACTAAGTTGTTCTGCTTTTTCAAGCATTTGTTTTACTTCGTAACTTACTGCTTCAAATCTTGGCTTCATGATTACACCTCATTTTCTTTTGCTGTTAATGCCATTTCGTGAATATCTTCCCATGACATATTATGGAATGCTTCATTCGTTTGTGGCACAGAAGAATTTACACCCTTCATAATTGAGTCGTCATTCATATCATTTCGGAATGCATCATTCATAACATCTTCCGTGTATGGAGTGGTTGTTTTAACCAATCCCATTTTCTTTAACATTTGAGAAGGATTTGCAATCATTTTATGGAGGCGCATGTTTTCTCGCTTGAGTGAATCAAGGTCGTTATCCATACTTTCCATTTTTGTAATTAAAACTCCCATTAACCGTTCCGCATCCGATTGTTCAGTCATAATAAGCACCTCATTGTGAGTGTCGGCCAAAAGTGCCAGTTACACGAGTATAGTTTGAAGGTTTAACACCAGTACGAGTTGAACCACTAAGGCGTTGCCCTTGAAGAGATTGAGCCGAAGCAGGTCTGTTATCGAACTTCATGACAGGTGCGCCACCAGCGTAAATATCGTTTGGTCCAATTGTAAGACCACTTTCGGACTTAGCAATAGCCGCAGACAAATCTTCGGAAAGATAGTCTGCTACCTTTCGCAATTCATTCAATTGTTGCTTTGCCAAATTAGCATTGCCACTCGTTAGAGCAGTAATAAATGCTTTTTGATGTTCTTCCATCTTTCTTGCCATTGGGTCCATTTTGATTAAATCCATATTCAGCCCTACCTTATCCCATGTTGTTGCTCTTTAAGAGTCTTTATGCACCTTTGAAGTTTCGTGCATTCATAAGAGCATTGCTATTCTGTTGTCCAATAGAAGGTGGTGGCCCTCGTTGTTGTACACTTGTTACAGGAGAACCACTACCAGCCGATGTACGGCGTTGTGGGGCGGCTGGTCCACGATTACGCATACCCATGCCTTGTCCACCGGGTTGTGGTGGTGGCATTGGCATTCCACCTTGCGGCATACCCGGAGGCATACCTCTCATCGGCATACCCGGAGGCATACCCGGAGGCATACCCGGAGGCATACCGCCACCCGGCATCATACCCGGAGGCATACCGCCACCCGGAGGCATAGGTGGAGGTGCGCCACCCGGAGGTGCGCCACCCGGAGGTGCGGCTGGTTGAGGTGGAGGTTTACGATACACAAAGCGTATATCACTACTTGATTCACCGTCAACTAAGTCAGCAATAAAACCAAGTTGAGTCATTCGCTGTGCTACATTGAGTTCCTGCTCATCACGGCGTAGTCGAGTAATTTCGTCTTCTTCTTCGTTTGGATAGAGTGTAAGTTTCCAATCATGAACACCCATTTGCTTCAACATCTTAGGGAATAAAACATCAGTGTAAATTTTTTGTCCAAATTCAACAGCACGATTTGTCACAAGAATTTGCATACCCTCATTGTTTAGACCGCCGGATTTTCCGCTGTCAACCATGAACACACTTGACACACCAAAGTATGCGGCAATACGATTACGAATTTCATCACGAACTGCCATGTATTGCATTTCTTCCAGTGTGTCCATAAACTTAATCCAATTTACACCACCACGACCAGTTTGACTTTCAATACCAACTTTAGGAATGTAATGTGGGTCACGCTCCATTTTCTCATCAACTGATTTCCAAAAAGATTTCATTGACTCAAGATTGTCGGTAGTGACTGAAATAATACCCTTTGGCATTCTTCGTTTTTGATAAGCGGTGTACATGTAATTGTCCATTGCTGTAAGTGTCATTGCTTGTCGCCACATTGTGTTGACCGGTGAGCGACCATACAACTTTGAGGGGTTGTATTTACTCAAATGAAGAACTTCACCTTCGATGAAATACTGTGTTTTACCACTACCTGCCATATTGACATAGTGTACATCGTGCAAATCCGCACCGCATGTTTCACAGGTGTCACTTTCTGCGTGTGTTTTTACTTGGTCACGATGAATACGACACACCTTGTACCTACCACCACGAACACCACGCTTATCAGCAACAATACGCATGAAAATAGGGTCACCACGAACCATTTCTTTAACACGGAAGAAGGCAACTTCTTTTGATTCCGGGTCAATGTAGTATTCTTTTACCAAAATTAAGAATGCATCATCAACGATATTAAGGTCATTTTCAATTTCATTAAGAATGTGAATAAACGCTTGGTCCATGCTGTTGTTTTGATTTAACAACCATTTTACATAAGTAATTTCATCATGGTCCGGGTCACGCACTGGACCTTGACATATATTACACACTTCAACTTCGTGTTGGTATTCTTCACCACATTCACTGCATTTTTTATGAAAACGCTTTTCAAAATAATGTCCTCTTCGGAACATTTCTTGTCGAATTTTTGCAAGTACCGTTCTTAGAATCAAACATTCTGTACTTACAGCGTACAATGCAGGAATGGTAATACCCTGCGCCATAACTGGCTCTTGAATACCACTTGTCCAAAGTGGCATAGTTGGAGTTGGAGATTGCTTACGCTTGAATGGTTTTCCAAGCGCACCTAAAAATCGGCTTATTCTGCTGTCATCGTCTGCCATCAAAGTCCCTCCGCATACGCACCTATAGTATCAGCGTCCAAGCCCCACTTAGTCAAGAGGTTGTCGGCTTTCTTTTTATCATCTTTCCAATTATTGAAAGTGACAAGTTTGTGCAATTCATTTTTTCTCATTTTATCTTTGGAGTCGATAAATGTTAAAACAGCCTTTGCTTGCAACGATTTCATTTTTAAATGAGGTAAAATTCCTTTCAGTAATTGGCGCAAATCGTCTTTCGATTGAAATACAAGTCGGTGAAGACTCCGATTGCTGTTTTTGTGAATTTTTTGATTCAACACCAAGCGACCACAACCGAGGGCTTTGTGTAAGTTTTCGCAGTGGTCTTTACCCCTATCTCCTGTTGCAACAAAGGTTGCTCTTGGTTCGCCTCTTTCGCTAATAAAAATACTACCGTCAGCATCAAGAAAACCAGCCGCATAGGCCCAAATGTCTTTGATAATCAAACCATGAGTTCCCATTTTTAGAAATTGACCACGAGTTGGTGAGCGGTAAATGTCAAGTTCTTCACCGTACATTTTGATAAGCATACCGAGTTTACTTGGTGTAACAGATTTATTTAACACACCGACACCACGACGAACTATTTCACGACTACTCAACTCACCGCTATCTTCTAACTGTTTTGAAACAAATTCTAATGTAGTCTTGTCGTCTTTTGAAATAGAATCAATTTGATGTAATGTTTTCCTCCACATTTTTTGGGCATCTTTACGCATTTGCATTGCATCAACCCAATTTTCCTGTTCATCAGTATTCCAATCATCAAGTTCGTTTAACATTGATAATACAGATGTAGCCTTCAAAAACATTTGACACGCTTGCTGTAAGCCGTTGCTTCTTGACTCACCAAATTTTCTAAGGGATTTTAACGAACGGTCATTCAAACCCATGTATCGAATGGTATCTTGTAAACCATCACTCCAAGTTAGATTGTTGATTGTTGCTTCAACTTCCATTGCTTTAACAGTTCTTACATCATCAATTATAGCATCAATCATATCTCGGCTACTTTTATCATTACGACGCATCTTTCGACACATACGAATTATTGAGTCTGCGTTTTTACCATAGGTAGCCTCAAGCCACCCATCGCCGTTTTTAGGAAACCCATATGATTTTATTTCTTCTTTAACATACAAAGAAGATTCTTTGATTACAGGGATTTGTTTATTG
>TARA_R110001592_G_scaffold71021_5_pt1 | contig 10117 bp, 9 predicted proteins | sample TARA_R110001592 | Tara Oceans TARA_R110001592 (sample SAMEA4398387) | marine metagenome | biome: Polar Biome; feature: [SRF] surface water layer (ENVO:00010504); material: water (ENVO:00002006), including particulate matter (ENVO:01000060) such as... | depth 5 m | reverse complement strand
CCCACGAGCTGCCGCAAACGCCTGATCGTTTGTTAGCACCGTTCCAGGGCCATCGCTAACAAATAGTTCTGGTCCCTTTTCTCCTACAACGCTTACTCTCCCAGGCTCTGGACGACCACCTTCAGCGAAGCCTGGCAATGGAATCATTCCGATAGCTCGTGTTATAAGCATTTTGCCAATGTCTCTTAATACATCAGACAAAATTTCAGATAATTCTTTTGTTCCATCAACTGCTGCCATAATGCCGTCAACAATTCCATCTTTTATCCTATTTCCAATTGCTTCATAAAAGGCTTCGATTTCTTCTAATCGCTCCAATTCTTTCATTCGTTCAGCATTACCTCTTACTAATTCTTCAACAACCCCCGCTTCAATCCCAGGAGCCGCTTTCCTAATTCTTTCAATCTCCATTAATATCCGTTCTTCTTCGCCTCGACCATTTAATGTTGCCTCCAAAAGCTGACGTTGAGCTTCTAATGGTTGCAAGGCATTACGTTGCGCTTCAGCTATTGCTTCTGCCTTATCTCTAGCAGCAGTTCGTTGTTCTTTCTCAATTCCAAGCAGTTTTTCGCTTAAGCCAATCATTGCTTTTTCAATGGTAAGTTTCTTCTCATCATCGTATAAATCGCTTGCATTAATATCAGCAATTTCCTTTTGTGTTTCAACAGCGAATTGCTTTATTTGAATGCCCCGAATCAATGCTTCATTTCTTTCAAGTTCAGCTGTAACAAGCTCATTATTTAAAGCAAATAATTCCTTCGCTAATGCTACATCGCGTTCCAATTGAGGAGCATTAGATGCGCGAGGTGCAGAAGCAGCAGCACCGCCAGTATCAGTATCAGTATTCGTGACTACATCTTCTGGTTCAACTACTGGTGCAGCACCACCAGGGCCATAAGCTCCAGCCCTTAACGAGGCAATATCTACGCCGTAAGGACTTAAAACAGTTTCAAGTTCAATGATTAACCTTCTTCTGCGCGTTGCTATATCTATCTTTTCATTCAATATATCAACTTCTTTTTGAACTTCTTTAATATCGCCTACCTGTCCTCTATACCAAGGGCTCTTTCTCAGCTCATCTATTGTTTTAAGAAGTTTCCTTTTCTCAAGGTTTAAACTTACAATTACCGACTGAAATTCTTTCGCTCCACTGTCTCTTAATACCGCCGCCCATTTCTCTGCTTTTTCGATCCCTTCGGCAAAGGCTTTAATAATTACAAAAATACCTGCCGCAATTGCTCCAAAAGGGATAGCCAGAAATGCTAATTTCAAAGCACCAAGGGCCACTGTTTGAGCAGTTATAACGACAGTTGTTGATTTGATAGCTGCGCCTGCCACCGTAAATCCTGTGACCGTTGTCGCTGTAACTCCGGCAAGACCCGCTAACGCTGCGGCTAATTTCCCTAATAAGGCAATGACCCCTGGTAAGCCCAATAATGACAATGCAAGCTGAAGGGATGCAATACCTAGCCCCGCTGCTACTGCCGCAGTACCAACCGCAATAAGAGGAGCAGGCAATGCGGCAACTCCATTAAAGAATTCAATTAACAATAATTGGGTTGGATTTAATACAGGCAATAAACTCTTACCTATCGATTCTGAAACTCCCTGTATTGAGTTGTTAAACTTCTGATTAATTGTAATGCTATCTTTTACTGCGGCTGCATATTTTTCGCCTAACGCTTTGGTCGCTTTGATAATTACGTCAGTTGTTAATTCTCCGTCCTTCGCCATTTGACGAATTTCTGCAGCCGTTTTACCTGCTTGTTTCGCGATTTCATTCAGCAGTTCAGGCAAAGTTTCGACGATTGTTCTTAGTTCGTCTCCTGTTAACTTCCCGCTACCTAACGCCTGCGAAAGCTGATAGTTGGCCGATGCTGCTTCTTGTGCGCTTCGTCCTGTAACAATCAATGCAGAGTTAAGGCCCTCATAAACGGAAACAATTTCATCTAACGTTGTACCCTGCGCTCCTAATCTGGAGCCAAGGCTAAACAGAGCTTTTGACGAATCAGCAACACTAACCTGGAATTTTTTCGCTAACCTTTCAGCTTCTTTTTGTACGCCATTAAATTGGCTATACTCGTTTACCAGTAAATTAAGCCGCCTACCGGAAAGTTCTAATGCCCTTGCATCTCTAACGGCTTCAGCAAACCCAGCACCAACTTGGAAACTTGCAAACGCAGTAGCTAAACCACCTACCGCCTTACTAAAAGTTGACGTTTGACGAGCAGCGGTAGAAGATGATGTTCCTACCTTCCTGATATTGTTTGAAACCCGAGGTAGCGTCTTATTTAATCGCGCAACCTCGTTCTCAAGCGCATCCATACGCTTAACAAGGTTGTCAAGCTTATTGGTACCAATTACGGCTATCTTTAGGTCAAGAGGTGCCGTAGACATTACCGAACCAAAAACGCCAATAGATCCATTCTATCGACGTTTTTGAGCACGTTTCATTTCAGCTTCTTGTTCGTCATTCATTAGACCAAAATACGCCATCCATAGCCAAACCTCTTCAATTGTCATTTCACGACGGAGCTGACCTAGCGTTAGGCCAAGCTCTTTACAGATATGCAATTCGGCTAAGAGCCTATTTTCCTTCTTTAACTGGGCCTTTAGGACTTTTCATATCTAAGGCAGGTACCTCCTCAGCCTCCTCTTCTTGGCTAATCAGAGCCAACAATAATTTATCAACCTCAGATTTCTCAATTTCATTACGAAGCATTGGTCCAGCATCCGCCTGGAACATCGCTTGACCATTCTCATCCAATGCTTTTTTAACAAGGAGTTGGATGGCAAAATCGTTTGCATCGTCTGACTTTGCTTGCTTTTGAGCAGATTGCTGTTCGGCAATTGTTAAAGGTGTCATCCAAAACGTAAAATCCTCGCCTTTAATGTCTACGCTTCTCCGAATTTTGCGGGACGTTCCCGCTAGTTTAACCAATCGATCGATTGCTCTCATTAATTTGGCATTCGTAAGTAATCACAATAGCAAAAAAAGCCCCTGAATTAACAGGGGCTAGATGGATCTTTTCCTAAGTGCTGAAAAACAGCTTAGGTAAGCGCAACGCCGATCCAGTGGGTTAGGTCGAACATGTTGAACGTAACCTCGGCTTGCGTAGGATCGTCAGGATTTACGCTGGTACTGAAATCAGTAAATACGACCGATCCAGCGATCAAACGTGACGCTGTGTCATCAGGCAATGGAGATACACCGCCATCAGATACCGCGTCAACATAGAGCTTGGCACTCGCACCATCTTGACGATTTAGATGGATACTTTCCATTAATCGGGTGGAAATGGCTGAATCGCTTGACGTGATATACAGAGTCATGGTCCCTGTAATCTCTGCGTATCCAGGTTGCATCCTCTTGGTCGAGGCATACTTTTGTCCGCCAGCAGTAGTGCTAACGCCACACGGCAAAGTTGTAACGTCAAGCTGCTCACGGGAATAATTAACCGTAAATTCACGACATTCGCAAATTGCCTGAGCTGGATCGAATTCAATTACAACATGACCGGTACCATCAGTACCGTCTCCTGCAATTGTTACGCCGATAAGCTCAATTTTGTTGCCTGTAACTGATTCAATTACATAATCCTGACCAGCAGTTACGCCTGTATCTAAAGTTGCAGTACCTTCTACTGAAAATTTAACAGAGTCTCCAACGCGATAATCGTTGTTAACTCCAACTTCGATTTGGTCGCCAGTTGAATCAAAATCATCAGCTAACAAACAAAATCTAGTCGCAGCAGGGGTAAAATAAATCGCGCCGGAGCTACCCGTAAGGGTACTTGTGGAACATGCGACGGGCATTTGGGCCACCAAATAAGGAACAACGGGGGCGTTTCTCCGGGGGCAGAGATGCTTTTATTCTATTGCTTCAGACGAATGCATTAAACGGGCAACTGATTGTAACCAGGGCGTAAGGCTCTGCCCCACCTAAAACTGGCGACGGACCAAGGATTTGACCACAACGTACTTTGACAGGGCTGTCCCATTCATACATACGATTCATCATTATCATGGCTTGAACGCCCATCGCTTCAAGGGCTTTCATACCCTGGCCACGATCGGCATAGCAACTAATCTGAAGGTTCCCTCTTAATTGTTCGATCATTGATTCTGTTTGGCACAGGACTGGTTCAGTCGTTGACGGATACCCAATCAGACAAATGACGTAAGGAAGCGGTGGCGGTGTCTCCTGAACGTTTTCGTAGACAATCGTTATGCCAGGGAAGGCTGCCGCTACACGGGTTTCAATGTAGCTGCGAACTGTAGCGAGAGTGCTCATTTAAGTTTCCTAAATTGTCTGTCAAAGGATGCGTTGGCATCTTTTTGAAGGTTATTGGCGATTGTTGTGTACCAGGCCGCGCCACCTACTCTGCCACCTTTACCCCAAATAGGATTATTTGCTACTGTATAAGCATATTTTAGGTTATTTGATATATACCAATCAGATTTAATATCTATTTCGGCTTTATTATATTGACGAGTAACTGTTACTTCGCCTGGTGCTTCTCTTTCGGGTTCAAATTCTCGATTAGGTAAATCCTTGCCTAAAACAAAACTTGACGCCAATCGTCCAGTATTAACTGGTGCGGCTTTGCTTAATTTTGATTGGGTATCAAATAAGAGCTCGCCAAGGGAATCGTTCATTGCCTTTTCAATTTCCTTGATCTTTTCAACCCCCCGAAACTTGGCGAAACTATTAGCCATTACTGATTCCTCGCTAAGATTTTAGATGCAATTAATTGCTTGCTTGAATAGGTAGGATTAACATCAGTCACTTTCCATTTTGTACCGTCATAAGTAATAGAATCAGAAGTGGTAGGTAAATGAGGTAAACCTGTAGAACTATGATCTAAATATAGGGCCAGACTATAAGTCTCCCCAATACCGCCAGTTTCTGTGCGCTTACGATTTAATACGCCAGCACTAATAAAATAATCCGTAACCATATCAACGACAACCCCAGTAGCAGGATCGTAGGTTTTACCATCAGTCCTATGATAAACAATTGAAGTAGGAAATACGTCTTGAATTAATTCCACCGCAATCGGCAGAAACGTTCCATCAATTTCCATTTACCATCCTCCTTTTAAGCCATCATAGGAGCTGATAATTATCATTTCTTTTTCTTCTTCCGTGGTTTGGTTTTGGTGTCAGCTTTTGGCTTAACCTTTGTTCCACCTTTGGTCGGAAACTTGTATGCCATCAGGATCTCACGCGATTAATGATTCCACTTTGACTATAACTCCCTTCCAACCAGCAGGATAATACGTCAACCAACCATGGGAATTTTTGCAATACAATTGGAGCATTAACGCTAATTTTAGTTCCAGCATCAGACGGCGCAAAATACGTCTGCTCCAAATCGCCTAATTTTTGCTTCTGTACTGCGCCACGAGCTGGAGTTGGCGACGGTACACCAGGAATAATTGCATTCGGATCGTTATAAAGATTCAACGCCAAATACGCACATGCCTGGGCTACTGGTCGTGGAATAAATCCACATTCCGCTTGAAGACCCTTACACATATAGCTATGGCGAGGCCATTGCAAGGATTGTTGGAGGTTTGCATCATTAGTTGATGGCGCACAACGAATACCGGAAAAACGCAACGCTTCTAACGCATCCGTAGAAGCCATCAAACTTTGCAGTTTCTCTGGTTCGGTTAACGCCGTCCAGGCAGCATCATTTAACGTATTAGCCCATATAGCATCAGCCGTTGCGACTGAAATATATGACGTGGCTTCAGAACCACCGAGGACAGAATTGAACGTCATACAGGAACGCTAAACGCAAGAACCCAGCCTTCTTCTGTTCGGCGCTTATGTTCTTGTCGCGCTTCATCTGTTGGAAGATGAACGACATTAAGAATTCCGTTTCTGTAGAAATCCATTCGCACAAGGCCGACCATCAGATTGAGCCAGTTGAACCATTCTATTACTACCCAATATAAAAACAAAAAAAAAGAGGGGTTCTCAGCCCCTCTCTCTCCCCTTACGGTTGGAAAACCAACGGTTATACCGTACCTCCGAAAGGAGAATTTGTTACCAATTCAACAACACCGCAAAGCCTAGGCTCTGAATAAGCAAGGCTCCAATTAGTAGGATCTGCCAGTTGAGGATTGGTAGGACCATCAAAAGCACCCGCCCAGGAAATACCAGGAATATGCATTACGTTGTTATACGTAACCGCCATAATATCCTGCAAACTCAGGATGTTACGCTCGCTCTCAATTTTGATCGCAAACTGTTGACCGGTCTTAATAGCCCCGTCATTAAACAGATACGATACAAATTGTTGGGCTTCTCCACCAGCGCCACGAATAGGCATTTGACTATCGCTAACGACCCTTAGGCCAGCAAAATAGCCGACTTGCGTGTTGGTAACACCAACGCCGCCACCGCCCCACTGGATGTTTCCTCCCGATACGAGAGCATCAGTCGAGAAAGTTAGCATTCCGATCTGCTCAAGATATGCAGCACACAAAGGATGCATTGCAATCGCATTCAGATCATTCGCACGTTCTGTAAGCAGATATTTGGCTGCAACAACATTCTGTGCAGTCAAATAATTTGCTTCAGTCAATGCAGTGGCATCAGTACCAGATACATCGAGCGTGTTTGTTGCTGCCAAAGGCCCAGTAGGACCAAGGATTCCTTGAAGCATAAATAGGAGCTTCTGCTCTATTTTCCGCGACATGTCCGTGGACAATTGGCTGCGGATTGCATTCAATGAATCCTCACCGGTTTGAACCACTGAAAGATCATCCATGGCAAATGCTGCGCCACGGTTAGTAATTGTCGCGTACTGAGTAGACGCTGTGGTTTTTTGTGTTGTATAAAAACCAGCGCCATTTGCGCCCCAATCGTTGCTGCTGGAAACTGATTCCTCTGTGTAATTCAGAGGATCAAAAAAGGGAACTTCTATACGAGTTCCAATGGTATTGCTAAGTGCGCCTTCAGGAGACAGGATTCCTGATTGCACAAATGCTGACTTCTGAAAAATTTCCTGAATCAGATATTTCTGAAACGGAGCAGAAGTAGCCAGCCTAGTTAGCGAGCCAATGTCACTCGTAAAAACCGATTGGTTTGGAGAGGTTCCGGCGTTGCCTTGAAAGACGCCCATTATTCAAAAAAAAGTAAAGGTGGATTAAATGGCCACGGGCCTATCTCTTGCCAGCCTCAGCCTTAAATCTGGCCGCCAGAGCTTGTTCTTCTGGCGTACCGGCTTCAAGGGCTACGACTTGGGCAAAATTCCCAGTCACATAAGGATTTGGAATTCCATCTGTTGACGTGGGTTGTGAACCAACTGCACCGCTTCCTCTAGCGCCGGTTGCTTGGAATTGATACGCCCAGGCACTGCCCGGAGCTTTTAATCCATCGACAAACTGATCAAGCGGTCGCTCGACGCCCCCGTCAAGTCCCACAATTGATCCGTCATCACGAAGAACCAAATCATTTTTCCGAGCTTCATAAAGATGCATTCCGTTGATTGCGCCTCCTTGATTGAAGGCGCTAAGGGCTGCACTTTTAATCCGTTCTGATCGAACCTGTTCATCACGAGTTTTTAGCTCTGTTTCCAGGCCAGAAACACGTTTTTGCAGTTCGTCATAGCTATTCAATCGGGCCTGTTGATCAGGATCCAAATTATGGGAGCTAGCCATTTTTGGAAGACTTTTCAATTGTTGTTCAGCCGCGATCGCACGTTCTTCAGCTAATCGCCGTTGCTCCCGATACGTTGATTGTTCCGAGGCGAGCTGCTGATTATGAGCACGCAAACGGTCTAATTCAATGTCGCGAGAATCAGAAGGCGGTACAGCCACAGGCTGCTGAGTATTGTCGCCCACAGGGCTCAACTCGTTAACTTCAGACATTTAAGGAAACAGTCAATGGACGATCCACAGGATCTACCTCATAATATAACCGCATTGGAATAGATATTATTTCGGATATTGCAAATCCTTTAATCGACGAAACCTAACCCTGGCAGGATTAATGTTTTTCAATGCTCCTGTGGTGCCTGGCATGTTGACAATCGTTTTCTGCATTGCTTGTGTAGGCGTTTTTCCAGCGCCGATCCATGCACGAAAATCTGTTGCTCGTTTCGCGCCACCTTTCCCACCACCAAAAAACGCAGTTTGTGTTTCATTCGTTGATTGGTTTAAATAATCTCCGTATGACACGCGACGTTGTCCAGGCGGTGCATCAAATTGTTCTGCCTTACGATTTAAACGTCTACCTTTAACCTTTACTTTGCTTGCGTAATATCCCGAACTTAATGCTCGCTTACGTTCTTCTCCTTTTAATTTACTAACAGGAATGCCGTTATAGGTAAACTCCTGGTCCTGCACTTCAATTCCATAACGTACATCCTCTTTTTCGTTTTTATTAATTAAGACAACCTGACAACGACAATTAAAATGGGCTGGCCACGATGGGAAATCATCTCTTGTATCTCTTACTTTTCCATCCATTGGTGCGCAAATTGGGCATACCCTTGGATCTAACGCGCTTACCCATTCATATCCCCATTCTGATCCTTGCACCTTATTTGCATTCCAAACTTGTTCATGCACTTGCCGATTCATATCCTGAATGCCCGTTCGTGCAATAGTTCGTGCCCACGTATTTACTTCATGGGCAACTGTACTCTTTTCGTTAATTCTTAATCGACGCCTACCAGGCGATGGAACTTCACGCGCTATTTGATTTGCTATTTCTTCCGTTGACGTACCGTTAAGAATTCCGATTGATACTTTTTGATTGATAATGCGAAGGCTTGATTTAGTAAATGGTGGGCTACTCCGCCCCCTTTTATCCTTTCTATAACCAAATAATCTGGTTAATTTAGTGCCTTTTACCACTTCTGATTCCAATGCCATCCGCGTAAAATCATCCAATTGGCCACCTAAATTTCCGATAACAGGAGCCACAGCGCCAACAGCACGTAGCTCATTTAAAGCGCCTACCTGCAATCCAGGCCCCGCCTCGATCATTTTCTGAACTACCGCTTCAGCCAAGGCATCATTGAACGGCACAATGGCCTGCTCTACCAACGGCAAATAACGTTGCCGCCATTCCAAACTTCGCAATAAGCTTTCGCTAGGCAACTGACCAACGATTCGCCTTACGTCTGACATAGCCTGCACAAATACAGGACTTACCTCCTCCATAATTTCAGCGGTCCATCGTTCGGCTTGGAATGCTTCCCGAATGAAGATCTCTAATTGTTTAGCATTCATGTCTAAACTTTAAATAATTGATTCTTCTTAATGGCAACCAAAATCGTTAGAACAACCATTGGCAAATGGGTTATCGAAACACCAGTAGAAATTCTAAACGAAGAGTTAAAGGTTAAACGTGGACGCCCATCAAAAAAAGATTCAGCCACGCCGTCGAAAGCAAGCGACTAAATCTTCGGGATCCTTGAAGCCCAGCCAGCTTAATAGAAGGACCACTATTTCGGATAGTTAATTGCCGAATCTTTATACGCTTTTTCTAATAGGAACGCGCAAAGGTTGCTCAAACTTCTGCCTTCGTAAATGGCACGTTCTTTTAGGTTGGCCAACAAATCTGGCCGCAAAGATACAGATATTTTGACCGGGTTCTTCACGGAAAGGCAGATTTGTTTTCCCATAGGCTTGCGCATTACAAACGAAAAACAGGAAAGTTCAGCGATAAGCAGCACTTCTCAGCTATAGGCATCATAGGTCTGAATCTGAGCGTATGGTGAGAGCTTCGCAGCCACAGTGAAAAGGTTCAAACATTTTTTCAATGCTTAAAACTGCAACCGCCGCTGCAATGGCCCTGGGACTCCTTTCTGCCCCGGTCATGGCAGGGGAGTTCTATACCGGAACTAAATCCAATTCCAGCCGCTTTGATTCCACTCGCGTTTCGACAGGAACTGAATCAGTCAAAGCCAACCGCGATTACAAATCTCAGATTTCAGGCTCCAGCCATAAGACGTTCATCAACGTTTCGGCTACGGCTGAAAACGCACGAAATGGCCAGCGTGGATTTTCATTCATCGAAGGCGATAGCAACGCCAACGCGGCTTTGATCTCCACGGGCAATGGCATTTTCGGTGCTGGTGCTGGCGGTGGCA
>TARA_R110001592_G_scaffold172473_2_pt1 | contig 10117 bp, 13 predicted proteins | sample TARA_R110001592 | Tara Oceans TARA_R110001592 (sample SAMEA4398387) | marine metagenome | biome: Polar Biome; feature: [SRF] surface water layer (ENVO:00010504); material: water (ENVO:00002006), including particulate matter (ENVO:01000060) such as... | depth 5 m | reverse complement strand
AAAAAATGGTCGGGCTTGTGAAGCAGGTCTTCCAGAACCTCGACCACGTCGACGATCACATCGGGCGATGCATCCGACAGCTTGCGCCGCTGTTCGACCAGTGCGCGCGCAACCGGATGGTTGAAGGTGCGCTGCGGCAGCAGGAATTTCAGGTCCTCGCTGGCCCCGACCTGGCCGCGGCCATCGGTGGCTTCGATGCGGCCGATGACTTCAAGCCCCGCCCAGGGATGGGCACTCAGGTCATGGACGCCGACACCCTGGGTCAGCACCGTGCCCGGCTCGGCCAACGGCAAGGCCAGGCGCACGATCTCATCACCGCCGGGAACGGGGCGGCCGTTGGGATGACGGATCGTCATCTCCACGGAGGCCAGACCGTAATCGTCCTTGGCTTCGAACTCGGTCTTGAAGGACGCCCGCCCGGCCTGCGACGGCTTGGCGATGAATTCCGCCGTCGGCGGTGCGTCGGCGACCACGACCAGGGGCCAGGCTGCCAGCCCCCGCCCGGCGACGGTCACCGTGATGTCCTGCGTGCCCGGCGTATCGAGCAGGGTTTCCAGGCGGTAACTGCCGGCCTCATGGCCGCTGCCGATCGGCGTGAACGGGGTTTCCTGTCCGCCCAGGCTCAAGTCCGGTCTGCGCCCGACACCCCCAACCTGAGCCAGCAGGGTCGAGCCCTGGGGCACGGATATGGCGGCGTCGGCCGGCCTGTCGCCCGGTGCCGGCACCTGACCGCTGCCGTTCAGTTCCAGATAAATCGGCGCCTGACGAGTATAGGCAGGCGGCGTGATCCAGACGGAAACGCTGAGCTGCTGGCCCATGGCGGCAGCCCCCAGCGGCGTTACCGCACGCATCAGGCGATCACCCACATCCCCCCAGCCGGCCACAATGCCGAGCACCAGCAGCACCAGAAGCGGCGCGCGCAATGCCCGCGGATCGTGGCCCGCCACGTCCGGAGACGGCGCCGCCAGCCGCATGCCGGCAACCCGGCCAGCCATGCGTTCGCGGTGGCGCTGCCACAGGCGGCGCGCCAGGCGATCGTCCATGCCGGCCAGAAGCCGGTCGTCGAGCGTTTCAAGCGGGCGGTGGGCGAAACCGCTGTCGTCTTCCAGCCGGTGGCGGGCGGCGGCACGGCTGACCCGGGGTCGGCGTTCCCAGGCGCGGCGCAAGGTCAGTGCCAACGCACCGGCGAAGGCGACCAGTACGATGCCGTGCAGCCAGTGCGGCAATAGGGGAAGGATGTCGAGAAGCGCCAAGCCCACGAACAGCGCGAGGACGGCCAGCACGGGCCAAGCCAGCGGCCATAGTCTTTCAAGAAAAACGGCGGCCTGCGCCAGCGGCAGCAGCAGGCGGTAGCGTAGACCCAGTCCGGTGTCCGTCCGGCCGGTTGCCGGCGGCGGAGCATCCAGCATGCGATGGGCTCCTTTTAACCTCGGGCGTTGTTCACCTGGAAATGGTAGGGCCGCCCAAGGCGCCCCGCAACCCGTTTCCCACCAAAGGCTTTAAGGACCGCGTCCGCCGGAACCCGGCAATCAGTCCATCAGCCAGGGCGGCAGCGCGTCGAAAGCCATGAATTCCTCGGCTTCGACACGACGGCGAACCACCGCGTGGTCACCGCCCGACACCAGAATCTCGGGCACCAGGGGCCGGCCGTTGTAGGTCGAAGCCATGACGGCCCCATAGGCACCCGCGGACCTGATCGCCAAAAGATCGCCCGGCTTTACGGCGGGAAGATGGCGTTGCACGGCAAATGTATCACCGGTTTCGCAGATCGGCCCAACGACATCGACGGCATGGCGTTCGGCATCCGCCGCCGGCTCGGCCACGGGCACGATCGCGTGGTAGGCGTCGTAAAGGGCCGGGCGGAGCAGATCGTTCATGGCCGCGTCGACGATGACGAAGCGGCGGGTCGAGCCGTCCTTGGCATACAGAACGCGGGTCACCAGCACACCGGCGTTGCCCGCGATCAGGCGCCCCGGTTCGACCGTGACATGACACCCCAGCGGCCCGACGATGTCCTTGACCATGGCGCCATAGTCGGCGGGCGGCGGCGCTTGTTCATCGTTATAGGGAATGCCGAGCCCACCACCCAGATCGAGCCGGCGAATGTCATGGCCCTGGGCCCGCAGGTCGAGCGCCACATCGCGCAGCCGCTCGTAGGCGCGGCGGTAGGGGTCCAGGTCAAGCAATTGCGAGCCGATATGCACGGCAATGCCGCCGGCGTCGATGCCCGGCAGGTCACGCGCCCGGGCATAGACCTCGGGGGCGCGGTCCCAATCGATGCCGAACTTGTTTTCCGCCCGGCCCGTGGTGATCTTGGCATGGGTCTTGGCGTCGACGTCCGGGTTGATGCGGATCGCGACATGAGCGGTCATGCCCTTGCCCGCCGCGACCTCGGACAGCGCCACCAGTTCCGGTTCGGACTCCACGTTCACCTGATAGATGCCGGCGTCCAACGCCTGGGCCATTTCGGCCTGGGTCTTGCCGACGCCGGAAAACACGATCTTCGATGCCGGCACGCCGGCCTTGAGCGCGCGCATCAGCTCGCCCCCGGAAACCACGTCGGCCCCTGCCCCCAACTGCGCCAGGGTCTTGATGACGGCGACGTTGCCGTTGGCTTTGACCGCGAAACAGATGGTGTGGTCCAGCCCTGCCAGCGCGTCATCAAACGCCCGGAAATGCCGTTCGAGCGTGGCCCGCGAATAACAATAGAACGGCGTGCCGACCTGATCCGCCAGGTCGGCAAGGTTCACGTCCTCGGCTGACAGCAGGCCGTCTTTGTAGGTGAAATGATCCAAGGGTCGGTTTCCGGTTTTCGTTCAGCGGCACGCCCGGTGGGGCAGGTCCAGCTGTGTTATCGGGTGCGGTTCGGGATCGTGTCCAATTTGAGGAATTGGCTCCGATCCAGGGGTTCTGCCTTTTCCTCGGCCGGTTTGACCGGCACGGGTCCGCGCTTGTCCGCCGGGGCATAAGGATAGTCGTGGGGAAATTCCGAGCCCGGCGGATGCTTCGGCTGATTCTTACGCCCACAGGCCGTCAACCCGGCGACCGTCAGGCCGGCAAGAATCGTCGAAAGAAACTGTCTGCGTGTCATCGCGTCCGATCTTCCCGAATGTCCACCCGCGTTCCGACCCCTAATCCAGGAACCGGCGGCGCGCGTCCTTAGCCTGGGCGCGCACGTTGTCCGGCGCCGTGCCGCCGTAACTGGTCCGGCTGGTCACGGAATTTTCGACGCCGAGCACCGAATATACGTCCTCGGTGATGGCCGGGTCCACTTCCCGCATGTCGGCGATGGTCAAACCTTCAAGCTCGCAGCCCTTGGCTTCGGCCATGGCGACCAGCGATCCGGTCACATGGTGGGCTTTGCGAAACGGCATGCCCAGCACCCGCACCAGCCAGTCGGCCAGGTCGGTTGCCGTCGAAAAGCCGCGCGATGCGTCGGCCGCCATGCGGCCCTTGTTGACCTTCAGGTCGCGCACCATGCCCGCCGCGGCGGCCACGGCCAGGGCGACGTTGTCGGCGGCGTCGAACACCGCTTCCTTGTCTTCCTGCATGTCCTTGCCGTAGCTCAGCGGCAGGCCCTTCATGACGATGACCAGCCCCTGGAAGGCGCCGGCGATGCGCCCGACCTTGGCGCGTACCAGTTCGGCGGCGTCGGGATTGCGCTTCTGCGGCATGATCGAGGATCCGGTCGAAAAGGCATCGGTGAACTGCGCAAAGCCGAACTGCTGCGAGCACCAGATCACCATTTCCTCGGCAAAGCGCGACAGATGCACGGCGAGGATCGTCGCGGATGACAGAAACTCCAACGCGAAATCCCGGTCCGAGACGGTATCCAGCGAATTGGCCGTCGGCCGGTCGAAGCCCAAAGCCTCGGCCGTCATGTGGCGGTCGATGGGGAACGAGGTCCCCGCCAGGGCCGCCACGCCGAGCGGGCATTCGTTCAACCGTTTGCGGGCATCCACAAGGCGCCCCCGGTCACGGCCCAGCATTTCCACATAGGCGAGCAGATAATGGCCCAGGGTCACCGGCTGAGCACCCTGAAGATGGGTGAAGCCGGGCATGACGGTCGCGGCCTCAGCCTCGGCGCGCTCGATCAGCGCCGCCTGCAGGTCCTTAACGCCGGCGTCCAGGGCGTCGATCGCGCCGCGCACCCAAAGCTTGAAGTCGGTCGCCACCTGATCGTTGCGTGACCGCGCCGTGTGCAGGCGGCCCGCCGGCTCGCCGATCAGCGCGGCCAGACGGCTTTCCACGTTCATATGGATGTCTTCGAGCGCGCGTTTGAATTCGAAGTCGCCCGCGGCGATTTCCGCTTTCACCGCCGCCAGGCCATCGGCGATGGCGTCAGCATCGGGCGCCGTCACGATGCCCTGCTTGGCCAGCATGCGGACATGGGCGGTCGACCCGGCGATGTCTTCGTTCGCCAGCCGCTTGTCGAATTCGATGGAGGCGTTGATTTCCTCCATAATGGCGTCGGGACCGGCGTCGAAGCGCCCGCCCCAGATGGTCGAGGCCCCGGAAGCGTCGTTTCCGTTCGATCCGGGCTTGCCCGTAGTGCGCGCCATGGCTATCTCCTTAAGTCCAAGGCGATGGTGTAGACATTCAACGTAAACGGACAGTGAACCCGCATGATGACCCGGACCAACCTCCAGACCACCCGAAAGGCCCGCAGGCCCGCCGCAATCCTGCGGACCCTGACCACCGCCGTCTTGTTGAGTGGGGCGATTTTCATCATTCCCGCCGGCATTGCAAGGGGGGCAGAGACCGCATGTGCTTCGCCGCCCGCGGCTTTGGCCAAGTTCAAGCCGGCGAAAGTGGCGGGCGCGCCCGCAACCGAACCCCTGCAAACTGCCGATGGCACGCCAGTCACCGTGGCGGAACTCGCCAAGGGCAAGGGCGTGGTCGTCAATTTCTGGGCCACTTGGTGTGCCCCCTGCATCAAGGAAATGCCGCAGTTGGACGTCCTGAAGGCGAATCTGGCCGGACACGGCATTCCGGTCATCGCGGTCAGCCAGGACCGCGGCGGCCTGGCCCAGGTCGAACCGTTCTTTGCCAAGCATGGCTATCAGAATCTGGCGATCCATCTGGACCCCAAGGGGGCCTTCGCCCGCGCCAACAAAGTACGCGGCCTGCCGACGACGATCCTGTACGACGCCGAAGGCCGGGAAAAAGGCCGCATTGAAGGCGTCGCGGAATGGGATGTGCCGGAAATCGAGGCCTTCATTCGCGCCTGCCTGCGCCCGCCGAACGGCGGCTGAACAGCGGTTCGGTCGGTAGTGTCTCAGTTTGAAATCTGACCGGCCTGCCTTCCCTCGCAACGAATTCCCATCTCCTGTATGCTTAGCGGAAAGCAAAGGAGATATAGTATGTCGGAAACCAATGCCAAGGCGTCAGAAGCAGAAAAAGAACAAGCATACCGAAGTGGATTTCGTCATGCGGTAGCCTATTTGTTAGCGGCATTAAAAGATCAGGTAACGCCAGATCAAATGTCCGCCCTTCGACGCTGGGAGGGCGGGGAAATGGAAAACTGGTATCGAGGTGATATTGGAGTGCGTACACCTCCGCCCGTCCCGAAGTTAAAGAAGGTAAGCAATGCCTAAAGGCCCCAAAGGTGAGAAGCGCCCCTCCGACGTGATCGGCGCTGCCGTCATGGTTGCCAGGATCGCGACGGGCGAGGTTGAGGACGAGGCCCCCGACGACGGCAAGAACAAGGCTGCGCAGGAGTTGGGGCGGCTTGGTGGGAAGGCGCGGGCCAGCAAGCTCAGCAAGAAGAAGCGTTCAGAGATTGCTAAGAAAGCGGCTGCTAAAAGGTGGTCTGATAATTAGTGCGGTGCGGAATCGCGTATGATAAAAAGAAAGATGGCGGAGGCGGTGGGATTCGAACCCACGGGGGCACGGACTTGCTAGGGTGCTGGCCCCGTCGGTTTTAAAGACCGCTGCCTTAAACCGCTCAGCCACGCCTCCACCAGGAGGCCGATTCAGGGCCACAGCATACCTTGCTTAGGGGTTGGTGCTGTGGCCCTTGCTGTTTGTCCTCGCCCCCGTCGTCGCTCGGTAAATCCGGCGGGGACTCTCGACCCTCCTCATTCAGTGTCCTCCTCGTCTATGTCGTCGTCGGCATCAGGAGCCGTGTTCTCGACGATCGGATAACAATGGTCTAGCACGACGCCCATAGTGACCATGAACTTGTCGCGGTCCGCCTGTGTCCAGCCCTTGTCCTGCGTGGGAAGATCGGTGAGCAGTCCCGACAGAAGGGGGGGGTATTCAGAGGGCGCACCGGTATCTCCTCGTGTCCGCTTTCGCACTTGGGGCTTGGGACCACTTGCTTGGCGTTGCGGCTTCCGGGGTTGTTGCGGCGAACGAGGTTTTGATTGCGCGCGTTCCGGCGCGAGTCCAGCCGCTGCACACAGTCCAAGGAAAAGCGTAACCATTCGGGGCTGTTGTCCAACCGGCTTGTAACTTCGGAATGCATCACGGATTTTTGTTTCATCGTCAGCGGCAGGATCGACAAACGTGATAACGTCGGCGTAGGCGGTGTTAATCCACTCTGCCAGCCGACCCTTAAACTCCGGTTCTGGGACCTTCTGGAGTGCGTCGAAAGTGTCCGTCGGCGCCCCGTCGTCGTCGATCAAATCCAACGTGCGCATAGCCTGGAGCGTCCGTGGGATGAGGCTGTCCGAAATTCCGGCACGCCCCAAAACATCGCTGTCGATTGGTTTTGGAAGGCCGCGATTGCGATAGCGATCAATCAGGCCGAGGACGGCCGATGCCGGAGCATACGGAGCGGAGTTCTCGCTTGTAACTGCCATAACACACCTCTTCGTTTCTGGTTCACGTAACTTAGAACAGTGTACCAGAATTTGCAAGCGTGGTTTACGAATTTTCGTGGTACGTCCAATTTACGTATAACATATTGTTTTTCCTTGCTTTTTTTGAAACAAGATGCATTATTAAATGCGTAACACGAATTTTTCGTTGATCTTAGCAAAGAGAAGGAACATCTATGCGCCCTCTTCTGATTCCCCGGCAGTGTGGTGGTTGGCTCGCGGCGCCCCCGCCCAGCGTTACCATACGGCTCGGTGTGACTGCGGAAACCGAAAGTGAAGCGGTGCGGAAATATGACGCCCTTCACAAGAAGGTGGCCGCCGAGATGGTAGAGGCCAGATCAAGCGAAGTGGGTAATCATGAACAAAATACTTGACGCTAAGCATTAAAGTTCAGGTGATATGGGCATGAACAAATTGCCCATAGAGAAGCGCGTCCAAATCCTCAACATGCTGGTTGAGGGTTCTTCCATGCGCTCCATCTCTCGGGTGGTTGGGGTTTCCATCAACACGGTTACGAAGCTCTTGATCGACGCGGGGGAAGCCTGCGCCGCCCATCACCATAAGCATGTGCGGGGCGTGAAAGCCGCCCGCGTCCAGTGCGATGAAATCTGGTCGTTCTGCTACGCCAAGGCCAAGAACGTGGCGAGCGCAAAGGCCGCGCCGGACGAAGCTGGCGACGTGTGGACCTGGACGGCCCTTGATGCCGATAGCAAGCTGATCGTGTCCTACCTGGTCGGCGGTCGGGATGCCGAGTACGCTAATGAGTTCATGCAGGACGTGGCCGACCGTTTGGCAACTCGCGTCCAGCTAACCACGGACGGGCATGGCGCGTACCTTGATGCAGTCGAGGGCGCTTTCGGGATCGACGTGGACTTCGCCACCCTGATTAAGCAGTACGGTAACGCCCCGGAAGGGACGAAGCGTTACAGCCCGCCCGTGTGCGTCGGGACGCGCAAGGAACATTGGCAGGGCAAGCCCGATCCCAAGCATGTCTCCACGTCCTACGTGGAGCGCCAGAACCTCACCATGCGTATGTCCATGCGGCGGTTCACGCGGCTGACCAACGCCTTTTCAAAGAAGTTGGAAAATCACTGCCACATGCTGGCGCTCTATTTCCTGCACTACAACTTCTGCCGTATCCACAAGAGCCTGAAAGTTACTCCGGCGATGGCGGCGGGGATCGACGGCGAATTGCATGATATGGAATGGATTGTCGGCTTGACCGACGCGCGAGCACCGGAACCCAAGAAGCGCGGAGCCTACAAGAAGTCGACTAATCAGGAGAGTTGATTACCGTGCGAATTCCAGAGCGAGCTCCCAACTGCATCGCGTCGTTCACGTCTTCAACGAAGATGAAGGGCTTGTCCTTAGTGACTATGTAAGCGTCACCATGGGGGTCTCTGTATAGTTTGTGCGCGTCGTCTTCGGCTACTAATTCAAAGCCGAACATCTCCAGATCTGCATCTGGGATTCCATCAATGCGAACGTAATAGCCACTCACGCGGCTACAAGATCCTTAGCGGAAATCTTCCGCTTTGTCGCGAACGTGCCAACTGGCACAAGAGTGGATCGCCTTTTGGATGGCGCATTAGCGTTTGCCTCATAAAAAGACAGAAGAGCCCGAACTTTATCAATGGCCCCCGCTTCTGACGACGCCTCTACACAGAAATACGGCGCTTCGTTCGTCGCAATGCGATGCAAGCCATCTTCTGTCTCTGTGATGTAGGCATTAAAATTGTCGCTCATATCTTCCTCCATTCTTTATCCACAAAAGGTCGCGAATGGGTTTGTGTGGGATAATATGGGGTCTAAATTGACAAAACGTCAACTTTCCTGAATTGCAAACGTTTGCAATTTGGGGACACAAAATGTCCAACATGGCATCACGTGATGCCAGCGCCCCTAGCTAGGGCCGCTCAAAATTTGAGCGTGACCAGTGAAATTAATTTCATCCTCTAGATTTCAAACTGAGACACTACCGACCGGCCGCCCCGGTTTATTGCCGGCGGCGAACGCGCTAGGATACCGTCATGACGACACAAAGCCTGAAATACCTTTGCGCGGGTGCCCTGGTGCTGGGCCTGAGTGCCTGCAGCGTCACTGAATGGACCCTGCCCGGCGGCTCCGAAGACCAACTTGCCTTCGACCGCCAGGAATGCCGGTCGTTGGCGCGACGGGAGGCCGATCGCATTCTGAAACGCCAACCCCTGCCGCAACCCGATGCCGGCCCCCTGATCGGCAGCGAATACGATGCCGCCATGGCGCGCTATGACCTGTCGCGCCAGATCGACCGAATGTTCGTGTCCTGCATGGAAAACCGCGGCTACCGACGGTCCAGCCGGTCGCTGTTCGACTAGACACCGGTCAGCAAGGCCCGCGCTGTCGCAGCGGACACACAAAAACGGCGGCGCCCCGCGTTGGATGCCGCCGTTTTGTTGGCTCCGAGTCGCGCTGGCTTAGGCGGCCAGGCGGTCGTTGCCGTGGCCCGTCGACGTCGTTGCCGCCGGGATAAGGTAGTAAAGTTCAGCCGCGGAGCGGGCGGAGCCCGGCACCCGGTCGTTGCCCGAGAAGGCACCGGCGACGAGAGAGCCGATGTCGTCACGGCGGATGCCGATGTCACGCAGCATGCGGTCATCAAGGGCCAGCAGCTGGTTGCGCATGGCGCGGCGACGCAGGCCGATGATCACGTTTTGAATAAGCGACTGCACGCCGTTGACCAACGGCAGGAAATAGCTGTCTTCCTGCATCAGGGCGGGCTGCTGGAAAAGGTCCTGTTGAACCGGCGCGGCAGGCGTTTGGGTGCGGGCCGGGACAATGGCCTTGATCATCTGCTTGAATCCATGCGCGAACATCTGCGCCCGCAACTCCCGGGCTTGTTCGATGAGGTCCTGAACGGACAGGTCGGTTTGGCTGTACGGCGCCATGGTCATTACTCCTGATTGATACCGTCGGCGGATCCTGTATGGGCATTGCCGACGACGTGTTGAGCGGAACCTATGCCTGTCTTGGTCATGCGAAAACCGCGAATGCTGCACCGCAGCACTGCATTAAACACATGGCTGATTGTGCGAAATGTCACAGCCAAGCGACCGTCTTGCATGTCTCTGCTTGCCACCCGGGCCGGGGGTTCCTAGCTTGTCCCCATGAACGCCACATCACCCACCCCCATCCGCCGAAGCTCCCCCGCTGCCGCGGCCGCCCCACCGTCCGCCGCCGAACGCTTGGCGCTGCTGCGCGCGGAACTAAGGAAACGCGGCCTCGACGGCTTCATCGTGCCCCGCGGCGACGAGCAT
>TARA_R110001592_G_scaffold5604_1_pt1 | contig 10118 bp, 4 predicted proteins | sample TARA_R110001592 | Tara Oceans TARA_R110001592 (sample SAMEA4398387) | marine metagenome | biome: Polar Biome; feature: [SRF] surface water layer (ENVO:00010504); material: water (ENVO:00002006), including particulate matter (ENVO:01000060) such as... | depth 5 m | reverse complement strand
CCGCTAGTAATAATAAACGGAAAGCCACAGGCTTCTCTAAGCTCATCTAGCTTGTGTATAAAAGCAACGTCCATGTAGTTGTCGCCGGTTTCTTGGCAGTCAAAGTCTGATAGTTTAAAGTATTTAAAGTCTGACATTAGTTCCTAGCCCTTCTGAGTGTGTTAAGTACCTTGCCGCCAGCCTTTACTACTGCACCGGCTGCGCTGTAGCCTTCGCGTTCAACACTCCCACCTTCATTCATCTTTAAAACTCTCATCGGATCATCCGTATCCATGTACGCCGCGCCAGCCCCTTCGTTGTATGGTAGCCCCGTTACTTTATTGATCCGCTCATCAGGCTCTGAAGGAGCGTTAGGGATTAGTTCAGAGACTTCGCCGCCTGTGGATTTTTGAAGTCTTTGTTCTTTATTTTCTTTAAAGTCTATCCACTCTTCAGGATTATAATCACCAATTCTATTTAGTCTTATTCCTTGCATTTGTCTGTTTAAAAATAAAACGTCAGCTCTTGTTTGTTTTAATTTTTGTCTGTATTCTTTACGTTCTTCTAACGTCCGTAGTTTCCTGATGTTTCCTGCTTCAGCTTCTAAAACTGTTTCAATATAGTTAGTTGGTTCCGGTGTAAATTTACCTGTGACGATTGCCGATTGTTCTTCTGGGCTTAAACCAATATCTTCTAAGATTCTATTTGTTGTCGAGGAGCCTAGTTGCCTAATAGCCGCTTGAGCAACAAAATGAATGTCTGATTGGTTCTGGAGTCTTAACTCGTTAACGTCAACATAGTCTTGATTAGCTTGGTCTACGTTAGAAAAACGTACTCTATCAACAGCGTTTTTATTTTCAAGATATTTATAGTCTTTTAGTTTTCCTTCAAACCCCCTGATTAATGAGTCTCTTGAAAAACTATCTGCTTTCAGTCCAGATTGACTTACTGAAGCGTAAAAAAGGTCTTGATACTCTAGCGTGTATTTATTTGGAATTCCTTCAATCGCGTCTGAAAGTTTAAAAGCTTTGCTTATACTTCCAGGTATGTAAGGATCTTTAATTATTTGTTCAAGTCTTTTAAAATCTAATCCGCTTTTGTCAGATATTAAACGTCTACCTGAATAGTCTCTTCCGTCATCACTAATTAAAGCTGAAGATATAGCTAGTAGAGGCTCCGTTGCGAGAGAGGTAGATGTATAAGGAGCCATAAAGTCTTGAACTCCTGCCATAACACCGTCTAGTAAAAAGTCATCAAGCTCCTTACCTTGGAGTTTTCCTGCTATTAGTTTATCGTAGCCTTCCCTAACAGAAGAAGTTACACCGTAGTATGAATTTAAATACTGTGTATTAAGACCTCTTAGCTCTGCTTTTCCGTCCGTCACATCTGTAAAATAAATGGTATCTCGTCCAGTTGAAAATGGCCCAGAACCTAAAAGGTTTAAATCTTCTCTATCTTGTTCTGAAAAACCTAAAGCTGTAGCACTCATATCTGCTGCTGCGGCCCACCCAAGATTAACTGTTGTAAAACCAGTAAGCCTTTTTAGACCTCTTGCTTTAATAACTGCGTTGTTAGAGGCTACTTCCTTGACTCCTTGTTTAACAATATGCACAGAAGTTCTTAACATTTCAGCAGGAAAAGCTACAAAGTTACCAAACGGTAAGTTTCTAAGTTGTTTAATTCCTTTAGGGACTTGATCATAATTAGGTAACGTGTTTCTTACAATCATAGCGGCTTCTTGTTCTAACACCTCTTCACTAGCGTTAGGCAAAGCTTCTCTTAAAGTAGCAAGCTCTGCTTCAAAGGAACCTATTTTAAAATAATCGTCTGTAGCCATGTAAATTTCTTGAGGTTTATCAACAACTACATTTTTTCCAAACTTATAAAGTTTAGAATCTGTACCAGTTTTAACGGCAGATTTAACAGACTCTGGAGCTACTTTATTTAAAATTCTAAACGGAGATTTATTTTGAAAACCTGTTTCTAACATCTCTCTGAACTGATTAACATTGACAGAAGTGTTTATTATGCCTAGCTTTAAATAGTTTTCGTATTTTTCTTTGAGTCTTTTAGAATCAATATTTTTTCCAGCCTTGTCAAAGACCTTGCTTTTAAGAACTTTAAATTGATCAGGAGCGTTAACATGAGAAAAAATCCTACCGTTAGCTAGTCCAAACTGGTAGCCACCGATAACATTTCGCATGTGAGTTACATGGTCATAAACTGTTTTCATAGACTGTGCAAAACCTTTTTGGCCTACATATGTACGCCAAGTAGCTGCAAGGTATCCATCTTTTTGAAGAGTTTCAAATGTTTCTTCATTTCTACGCAACACTCTTATTATCTCAGGAGTAGTCCACATTGAGTCTAATCCAGTATTTGTAATACTGTCTGTATCTTTTCCTATTTGTCTAGAAAAAATATTTTCATCAAAACCTAGTTTGTTACTTGCTTCTATTGCTTCGTTTTCAGTTTTAAATATATATTTATTCTGCCCAAGCTTTCTAATTTGCGTATAAGCTTTTTGCATTTCTACTGTTCGTACAGCTTTACTAATTGAAAGAATTATATTTTCAGCAGGGTCTTTAATTTCCCCAAGGTATTCTAAGATTTCGTCAGGAATTGTGTCATCTTTTTTACGAAAAGCGTTTACTCTTTTAGATTGAAATACAAAATCTCGCATCTCATCAGGCGCTTTTCCAAGAAGTTTATTTTTTTGAACTTTAACGTAGGTTGAAGCTTCCTTACCCATTTCTGTTAGTTGATCTGGTGTAAGCTTTAAAGTTCCGTCAGCAAGATCTTCTTGTTTTTGAAAAAACTCGCGTGTAAAAAATTGATCTATTTTTTCAGTAGCGGCTGTAGAAGGCACATAGTCAGGATCTTCAAAAAGCCTATATGATCTTCTAAGATACTGTCCTATGTTTGCGCCTATTGACTCTTTAACTTCTTTTGAAAACCCTGGAGTATTTCTTATTTCTTCAGACAGTTCGTCAATAGCATATCTAGCTTCTAATAAAGCTTCAGCCGACTCGTTAGAAATTCCTTCTTTCTTAGCTAAAGCAGCAGCTTGTTTTTCTAGGTCTAATTTTAGAACATCACTGAGGTCTGCGCTTAATAAACTATTAAGTTTTTCTGCATCTGTGCCGCCCATATCATAAGTAGCTTTAACTTTTGCAGCTATGTTTTCAGCTTTAGTTACAATTTGTCTTTGCGTATATTTAGATTCTGAAAGAGCTTTAAATATTAAACGACTAGAGTTTCCTCTTGCAGTAATATATTTTTGTTTAAGTCTTTTTATACGAGACATAGCTACTTCGCCAGTTTTTGTCTTACCTTCTACTGCCTGTCCAATTATTTGATCAATACCTTCTTGAGTATCTCTGCCGTAACTCCCGCCCTTCTGTGGCACTTCCGTATACTTCTCACTTCTACTAACAAACTCTGCTACTGTTTGTGCAAGTTCTTCCTTTGACATTTCGGCTGGTTTTTTGCCGCGTAAAACTGCTGTTGGAATTGCAGTAACAGCAGAGAATAAAAGACCTACACCTAACCCTTCACCTAAAAGTCTTGCGCGGTTTTGGAGTGGCGTGTCATCAGGACTAGCCGCTAACATATCGAGGACTAACTCGCCGTCTGTTTGCTCACCGTCATTGTTATCAACAGCGTCTTGAATTCCATTAAATAAATTATTGTTAGAATCCATAAATAACTGAGAAGCAAGTTCCCAACTTAATATAGAAGGAATAGTTTTTTGACCAGCAGCCATTTTCCAGCCGCCCAACATAAACGTAGATAAATCTACAACTTGACCACCAAGCGTATCAAGCTGTTTGATTCGTCCGTCTTCTACAATATTAGGATTTTCTTCTAGTTTGTAACCTGAAATATTTGAAAGAGCTTTTAAAGCTCCTTTTTCTACTTCGCCAGAAGATAAGTTTGAGGCTATGTCTCTGCCTGTGTTTCCTGCTAAGCGTTTTTGAGTGCTTTCTGGAACTGGAAAACGCCCTGAACCTACTGTTGCAAGAACAGTTGTAAAGTTTGTAGCGTGTCGTGCAGCTAATCGTTTCATGTCTGATGTAAAAGAAGACGGCTCTAAAGTTTGAGAAGTTTTAACTTCATCGACTTCATCGACTTCATCAATAGCTTCTTCTTCAGCCTCCATTACATTAGCTACTTGTTGAGGTAAAGTAGCTACAACTTTTTCTTGTTCTTCTTCTGGCGCAAGAGTTAAAGTAAAACCGCCTGTTTTTAAATTTTCAACAGGTGTTTCTTCTTCTTCGTCTGCTCGCGTTAAAGTAAATGAAGCCATTAAGTTCCTGCTCCTATAAAAAACTTGCTACCATTAATACTAATGCTTCTTTTTTTAGTTATAGGGTCTGTAGTAATAGGATATTTAATCCCGTCATGGGTTATTTCAGTAGGTGTTGCAACCCCAGAAGTCACTATCTTTTTAACTAAAGCATTTTGTTCAGCTCTCTTTTTTCTTGCCGCTACTAGGGGGCCGCTTTGTGGATTTACTCGTTCTGCTGAGCTAAGTGAAACAGCAGTAGCTATATTATCTTGTTGGTCTTTTTGAAGACCTTGCAACACAAGACCTAGCTCTTTTATAAATTCTTTTTGAGTTTGTCCGGCTTTTGTTGTTGTTAGTGTGCCAGATTCGGCATCTGTTAAATATGACGAAGCAGTTCGGATATCTTTTATTATAATTAAATTACGTTCTAAAACTTCTTTAGCTATGCCTAAATCAAGACCAGAAGTGTCTGCTGATATGCCGCCTACAGGTGCCCACTCTTTTAAAAACGCTGATTCTATATATAGTTGTTGTTCTTCTAATTTAGGTAAGTTTAAATTTTTAATTCTTTCTTTTTCAACTCGCCAAGCTACATGTGTTGCATTGTTACTTCCTTTAGGAGTAGCTGTTTTATCTATGTTTTGCATAGATGTTACATCTTTAGCAAACACATTTGCTAGTTGTTCAGCGGTTTCTTGGGCCTCAACTATTTGAGTTGCTGACCTCTTTTTTATTATTGGTTCTCCAGAAGCATCTTTAAGACCAGTGTTAACGGATGTTGTCGTTGTTTTTGCATGTCCGTTCTTTCCTAAGTTTGTAAACGTAACGGAAATATCCGTTATATCTTCTCCTTTTACTAAGAGATTTTTAAATTCTTTTTCTTCTAAAACAGAAAAACGCCCAATAATACTGTTTGCTAGGTCTGTAGTTTTTTGATCTTTAAGTTTATTAGAACGGTTTTGTACTCTTTCTATTTCCCTAGCTAAAATACTATCTGCGGCTACTACTTGAGTAAGGCTATTAAGTTTTTCATTTATTATTTCAGGATCAGAAGGAAGCCCACCTGTTAATTTTCTCCAACCATATGTTAAAAAGTTGGCTGTCCCTGTCTCTCTTTTAAGCAGGGTATCAACAGAAAGATTTTGTTTTCCTTTAGTGTACAAACTACCTTGATTAATAATAAACCTATTATCCTCTGCTCTTTGTTTTGCAAATGAAATTACTCCGGGCCGTTTCATAAGAACACTCTTAGCCTCTTCTTCTGTTCCGGGTTTGAAGTAATTAGCGTTTTCTAATTGTGTTCTTGCAACTATGTCATCAACAGTTAGCCGTAAAAAATAATTTTGATCCGTAATGTCTTGGTTTGTATAATTTGTTTGATGAGCCATTGCTTTTTCTATTACATTTCCAGCCTTGTTTAATTTTATTTTAGTGTCAAACGCGCCAGTGCTATTGATGTAATCGTTTGTTTTTCGCTCTATAGAGTTTCGAGCCATGCCCAAAGCTTCGTTACCTAAATAAGCAACAGCTTTTCCTATGAACTCATTTCTACCTGCTTTCTTTTCTCTTTTTCTTTGATCTCTAGATCGTTGATCGTTTCTTGCTCTTACGTTAGCAAGTAAACTTTCGCCATATTCTCTAATAGCCATTGATTTAAACTCCTGCTGTTTCTGGTCGAGCCATTAGACTCTGAGGCTGTTCTTGTTCTGGTGCTGTTTCTTCTTCTTCTTGTTGTGGGGGCAGCTCAACGGGCGGTAAAGATTCTAAGGTTGCTTGCATTTCAGCGGTTAACGTACCTTCAGGTATGTCTCCGGTTTTTCCACGCTTCATAATTTCGCGTATTCTGTCTTCAGCTACTTGTGTTCCTAGTAACTCTTCTTCGTCGTTTTCGTCGTTTAACTCCCCTTCGTATATAACCATTGGCAACTCAGCACGTTCAGCAAGAGCCATGAGCATGTAAGTAGTAGGCTCAATAAGCATTAACATAAGGTCAGGATTCCAAGAGCCGTTTGTAAACTCCGTAAACAACACAGCTTGTGTTATTTGCATAAGCGGAACACCTTCAGATACTGCTGTCATTAGGTTCATGTACTCATCCGGCTCTATAAAAGACTCCCACAAGTACTGCGTAGCTGCGTGTACTGACGTAAACGTAGGGGCTTTTTCAAACGGCGCGGGGTTCTCAGGGTCGTTAGTTAACGACTCGCCGGGAATAGCGCGGTTTGCGTTTAGTCTTTGAGCTTGAAATTCTTCAAATTCTGTTGCCATGTTTTAAAATCCTTTAAGCTGCTGCTGTTCGATTCATGTATTGGTTATACTGAAAAGCGGTATATCCGTAAGGAGAAGGGTTGTTAGTTACATTCTGTGCAAATGCCATAGGACTCATAGTCTCTGGAGCTTCAAACATTTGAGGCGTGGTTGTTTCAAAAGGCGCAACGTAAGTGTTTGTCGTTTCATAAACGGGAGCTACAGGTTTTTCAACTAACCCAATACCTTGGAGGAGTTGGTTGTTAACGCCTTGTCGTACAGCTTCTTTTGTTCCGCCAAACAAAAACTCGCCTGTTTTACCAACAGGATCAGCAGTAAAGTTTTCAACCCTGTCCATTATATCGCTTGGGCTTTTCTTAATGCCTCCAACTGTGTCGCCAACAACATCTCCTAGTCTTGAGAGAATGCTTTCTTTTTCAACAGGGCTTGCTAAAAGTGAGTCTGCTCCTTTTTCCACAACGGTTCCACTAGCGTCTGCAAGCAAAGTAGGGTCGTTAGCATTAAAATTAAATTTAGGATCGTCGTAAGGATTAACCCTTGTATTTAACGCAGCTTGGCTGTCAGGATACTTATTAGCTATTAAACTTTTTCCGCCATCTACACTAACAGGCTGAGAAAGATCTCTCTTTACGAAGCCGCCATCAGGCCGGTTTACTTCTAAAGCAAAGTCTCTGCCTGATGAATAATCTGGCTGATTCTTACCAAAGGTACTGTCTTGTAGTTGCTTCATCGGTGACTGACTAGGACTCATGTTACTTGGCAGACCTTCTGTGTTTAAAGAACTTTGCGGGAGCTTAGCTAAAGAATCTAATGTTGACGTATAATTATCTACCGCCTCTAATGTTTGAGCAGTTGGTGCTTTTGTTAGGATGTTTTGAAACTTAGAAGTTTTTCCAAAGCTTCGTCCAAAGGCTGAATCACCGCCACTAAAGAATTTACCGCTTAAAGTATCTCCAGCGGCTGTAGTAAAATTAGTACCAAAGATATTGTTGCTTGCAGTCTTTGCAAAGTTTCCAAGCGTGTCAGTAACTCCTTGCGTAATACTACTAAAGACTTTTCCGGGCGTTCCTACTACTTTGCCTGTAAACTGCATTACTTTTCCTACGCCTCTAGCAAGTTTACCTCCAGCCATAAGGCCAGTAGCTTTTTTAGTTGCTACTTGTGTACCAGCGTCAATAGCAGCTTTTGTAGCTGCCTCTTTTGCAACTCCTTGAGCAGTAGCTTGGGCGGCTGAACTTCCTGCTTCAGCAGCAGCACTAGCAGCCGCTTGTCCAGCAGCAGATGCCGTAGCTTGAGTAGCAGTCTGTCCTGCTATTGCAGACCAAGCTTTGCCTAAAAGCTGCCCTACCCCCGGAAGGATAAACATCATAGCTACTTGACCAAGAACACCAATTTTGCCCATGAATTTGCCAAACTTTTTAAAGGCGCTCTTAATTCCTTTTCCTATTTTTTTAAATACTTTTCCAATGCCTTTAAAAATCTTTTTAAAAAATCCCATGTGTTCTCCTTACCTAAAATCTATGCCTTGACCGGCTTGAAAATCTGCAATGTCTTGTGCTGAAGCGGGAGCATTAGTATTAATACCAATATGTTTCCCGACAACATTTAACAACGACTGTGTTCCTGTTGCACTTCCTTCAGCAATACCGCCTTCGTTACCAATTGCTGTTGCTAACAACTGAGCTTCTCTACCTTCGTTGCTTTCGTAAGCCTGTCGAATGTATGTCGCTTCATCGCGCAACTGTTGCCAAAGCTGTGTTTGGTCTAAGGCTGATATATTGTAAGCGTTCTGAACATTTTGTTGGTTAGCGGCGTTAGCGGCTGCGGTAGAAGCGGTGTTTGCTTGTCGCCTCCACTGGACGTTAGATTGCTCAACAGCCTGTGCGTTTGCAGAGTTCCACGTTTCGCGTTGTAGTTCTTGTTGTTCGTTAAACTTGTCAATGTCTGCTTGTAATTGAGCCTCTGAAGTATCTGCCTGTAGTTGGTTACCAGCATTTATAGCGGCCACTTTATTTGTTTCTGATACGTTAAACTGTTCCATTGCGTTAATTTGAGAAGCATTAAACTGCGACATTTGCGCCGCCATGCTGTTGTTGAATTGGTTTGTTTGGTTTTCAGACGTAGCATTAAACTGTTTAGAAGCGTTTTCAGACGCTTGATCAGAAAGTATTCTTTGCTGCCTCATCTGCTGGTCAAGAACAACACCCTGCTGGTTATTGCTAAGGTTTGCCATGTCCATGCCTAAGAAACTTTGAGCATTTGTAATAGCTACCTTTGTACGTTGATCAGCCGCTGCTAAATCCATTGAAGCTAATCCTGTTGCATTCTGCATCGCCGCTTGTTGTTCGGCGTTAAAGTCTGTCATAGTCATAGTTTGCATAAACTTACTGTTAGCGACTTCAACCTGTTGGTCAGCACTAAATTTAGTTAGGTCTATGTTGGCGTTAACACTTGCATTAGTTACGGCACGTTGCTGGTCAACATTTAACTGAGCCACACCCATTGACTCTGCAATCTTTGCTTGAGTTAAGTTTGTCTGCATTCTGTTGTTTAAGTTTGCAAGCTCAGTCTGTTGTTCTGCGCTCATGCTTTCTGAGTCTGCTTGATTTTGAGCAGATAGGTTGGCTAACCTCATTTGTTGGTCGTTGCTAAGATTAGCTACCTTCATCTGTTGGTCAAAGCCAGCATTTTTAGAAAGAAAATCTGCTGCAATTTGAAGTTCAGCTATACGGCCTTGCTGAGTTGCTGACATGTTCTCAGACTCAGTAGCATTCATGTACTGCAAGTTAGCTAGTTCTATTTGCTGCTCGTTGCCTAAACTTTGTGCCGCCATAGCTTGAACATTTTGCGCGTCTATCTGTGCGGCTTGTTGACGGTTAGATAAGTTTTGAGTTCGTGTCTGTTGTTGTAATTGCTCTGTGGTCATTACGGCATCTTGACCAAACTGGCTTTGCATTGTTTTCATTTGCTGAGCCATTTGCGCTGACTGAGACTCAGAAGTTTGACGGTTGCTTAAATTAGCCATACGCAACTGCATACTTTGTGTAGCCTGAGACAGGTTAGCCTGTTGCTGGTTGCTTAGATTTTGAGCCGCTGTAGCTTGGAGTGCTTGAGCGTTGCTTTGAGCAATAGGCATTGCAGTCTGAATAATGACATTAAACAACGCATCTCTACCAACTGTTGAAGCTGATAACCCGCGCTGTGCTAACATAGCATTCACTTGCTGTACTGCTGGCCTAGCCCATGTAGGTGTTTCACCTTCGTCCATACCAGCTAGTAAGTTTTCCATCTGTGAAGATACGAGAGCTTCAGTAGGCAACGAAGCAATAGCGGCTCTAACTTCAACGGGTTGTGAGTCTACTTGGGCCGTTACTTCTGCTGGGTCTTCTACGATTGACGCACTGATGTCTTCTGGAAGTTCTCCGACAACTACAAGCATCTTAGAAGCCGCGTCTTTAGCCGCTGTGCCAGTTACTGTGCGGCGTTGGGCGGCTTCAAAGCCTACCGTTTCTATTATCTTAGCTTGTTCGCCGGTCGCTTTTGTGCCTGTAATACCTTCTCTTTCTGCTGCTTCAGCATC
>TARA_R110001592_G_C13187481_1_pt1 | contig 10119 bp, 6 predicted proteins | sample TARA_R110001592 | Tara Oceans TARA_R110001592 (sample SAMEA4398387) | marine metagenome | biome: Polar Biome; feature: [SRF] surface water layer (ENVO:00010504); material: water (ENVO:00002006), including particulate matter (ENVO:01000060) such as... | depth 5 m | reverse complement strand
AAATGATAAAACTCTTAGACGATAAAATGCTAAAACGGCATTTTCATGCCTGAAAAACTGGCATTAACCATGAGTAATCATATCTAACAAAGTATTTATTATTATATAGTTATGCTTTTTCATGTGTTCATCATTACTCATAATCACTTAAAATTTATTCCCTCTGTATTCCAGTACCTTTCTACAGTGAGAAAAAATCAAAGTTAAAACGAGCCTAATTATGGCTCACTTTCAATTCAAATTTAATGGTAACTCATTACCCGTCAATTCTGATAAAAGCTGAAAATATGCCGCTTTTTCATCAGAAGAATCGAGGTTAAACATTTTATCGCAATTATCTTCAGCTAAATTCAAATGAGGAATTATTTCCCTATCTTTCGAAGTTGAAGCTGAATAAACAAAATAACATCCCATATTATCTGCTAACAATCTTCTACCCGTAATAAATGTCATTGTTTTTAAAGATGTTTCTTTAAATTTAGGCTGAATATTTTCAACGTTAAAATCTATCAATTCACTCATATGGTATTTACCATTTTTAAGCATAAAATCAGCCTCTAATCCTGAATTTGTATCAATAGGGTAATGAGGCACTATCTTATGCTTATCAATATCAGAATCATCTTTGGCTAATAATTCATATTTTTTAAATTCATTTTTAGTACGAGTAAAAAACCTTGAGTTACTCCTCCTTGGTTCTCTACTTGAATGAGGTCTAACTAACTCATTAAATAATTGAGAAACATAAAATTCATACTCGCCTATATTGGGTATTGAAAAAGACGAAAGATCATTAATAAAAATACCTGTCCCAAAAGTTTTTAGCCGTTCAAACTGTTCTTGAGGCTCTTTATTAAAACCACAAATTTTCTTAATCGTATCGTTAAGTTTAGTAAGTTCGTTATAGCTAGTTGAACCATCAAACATTCGAATCTTAGATGCGTTATTTAATAGCCTCACATCAACACCTGATGATCGATAAATAACTATTCCAACATTAATTATCTCGCCACGTTTAGGATCAGGCAGGTATTTAAGTAGCGAAAAATTAAACCAAATCATTTAAATACCTCCCATTATTTTATTAATTCTATCGTTCATTAATTGGCTTCCCCACCAATCAACAATTTCATTTTTAATATTACCTGATAACCATGTATCAGGGATAGTTTGTAATAATTTTTCTATTGTTTTATCTGTTATTGCCGAAATTTGAGTGAGCGTTTGTAATGCTGCCTTTCTATCATATTTATTATACTCTTTTATAATAGAGTGACACATTTGAGTTTTAGATGTTTTATTTTCTAAACTTTCATATTGATAAGCACCAACTTCATACCAAGCTCTACTGTAATCAAATGCTAAACCAATTAGAGAGTTATAACTCTGTCTAAACAAATAATTCCCAAAGTGCCTGTCTAAATTATTAATGAATAAATCAAAGGCATAAACGCGACTCAAAAATTGGTTTAAGTCTCTTACCGTAATTTTTCCAGTAAGAATATCCATTATTTGGTTTGCCTCACTAATATGGTGAACACCTCCTTCCCAAACAGAACCAAAAGCAAGTGTTCCATCACGCATCGTAATTAAATCATAACTCGGTGTTGGTACGTCAATTAACCTTGCAAGCTCATAACAAAATAGTTCTGTCGCAGGGATATAGCCATTGCCATCAGTAACCATTTTTACAGCATAGTCTTTATTGTTTGATGCTGTGACAATAACTTGTAGATCTGCTGTTCCTTGAGTATTTTTGTGTATTTGATATGCATCTATTGGTAATAGTTCTTTTTGATAAGCTACATTATGCTTTTTTGCCATACTCAAGCTCTTTTTAATACTATCCATTAGCTTCTTTTCCTGTCGGCTTTAATCCCTTTACCAACATATCATAAACTATACTAGCCAATCCTTTTGCTACATGTTCACTAGTTAAAGCTTTCATTCCCATTCTCTCATTCACATCCATACTTTCAATGATAGCTTTGTTTATTGCTTCTGGAAATTGCCCCAACATTGCTTGTTCTTTAGTATTATTACGAGCTTGGTCAACTGCCACATTATCTTCAGAAACTTTGCTAAATAGCGTATTTGCGTAACTAACCATATCGCCTTCTGTGAGTCCATCTTCAACAAAGAGATCATTCATTCGGCTAATTATTTCATTTAATAATTCAGTTTGTGCATCTTTAGGTGTTGCGCCACTGCCTTCTTTAGTTGGTGCTAAATAGGGTTTTGGCTCTTCACCAACTTTATAGCCCAACTGTAAATCTACTTCGCGTTGTTCATGTAAACGATAATGGGTCATTGCTACATCAGACAAATCTATATCGTCCTGTAATACATCAAAGCGAAGTAATGGGTGTAGGTGCTTGGCAAAAATACTGAGCTTCTCTAAATCGTAATCTTCAAAATCGACTATTTGAGAGCTGAATTCGTAATAACGGCAAAATGAAATTAAATCTTTTTTAAATACTTCAATAATATCTCGTGCTTCTTTCGCATTCTTAACGCTGTTTTCAGCAAATTTAATTTTTTTGTCCCTTTCTTGAGGTGAAAGGTTTTCTGCTTTGGCTTTTTCTAACTCCGCTCTGGCAATATTCATTACATGGGTGGCTTCTTTATAACGAACAGAAAAACGTTCAACCGCAGGTTTACAAATATTGGCTAACTTATCTTGTTTAGTGCGTTTGTTGTTATAGGCTTCAACAAAATTTTCAACTTCAATCCATTGGTAAATACCAACAGCATTAAGTTTCTCCATAATCTCATAAACAAGATTAGGATCTGATACACCAGCTAACTCAGCCGTTTGAAAATAAACCTTAAACTCTTCAAGTACTTCTTCAGGCTCATTAACAAAATCCAATACAAAGGTTTTATCCTTGCCTTTATAAGTACGATTTAGCCTTGAAAGTGTTTGAATACATTCAACACCCTTTAATGGCTTATCGACATACATTGCAACCAGCTTGGGCTGATCGAACCCGGTTTGAAATTTGTTGGCAACTAACATTACTTGATAGTCATTAGTATCAAAGGCTTTACGCATATCTCGACCACGTAAATTAGGGTTCATGCTTTTTTCAGTAAAAGCCACATCAGGATGCCCTCCACCAGAATAAAGAGGGTCATTCACTTCACCAGAAAATGCCACCATTGCATTAATATTATTATATCCACTATTAGCAACATACTTTTCAAAAGCCAATTTATATCTAACCGCTTCTAATCTGCTTGATGTCACCACCATAGCTTTAGCTTCACCACCTAATAAGTGTTTAACCTTACTATTAAAGTGCTCAATTATGGTTTCAACTTTTTGAGCTATATTATGTGGGTGTAATCGTACCCATTTCGCCATTTTAGACGCTGCTTTTTTACTATCAACTTCGTGATCACTATCAGGGTTTTGATGTGCTAATTGATACGCTACGCGATAGCTGGTGTAATTTTGTAATACATCTAATATAAAACCTTCTTCAATGGCTTGGCGCATTGAATAAACATGAAAAGCTTCTGGTTTATTTTCATCACTTGCAGGTGATTCAGGATCAGGACAACGACCAAATAATTCTAGTGTTTTACCCTTTGGTGTGGCGGTAAAGGCAAAATAACTGATATTTTTAGAGCCTTTTCGGGCTTCTAAACTTAAACGTAAAATATCTTCACTATCTAATTCTTCATCATCACCTAATTGTTCAGACATAAGCACTTCACGTAATTTACGTGCAGTTGTACCTGTTTGGCTTGAATGGGCTTCATCGGCAATAACAGCAAAACTTCTACCTGCTAGGGTTGAATCTTTACGGATAGCTTCTAATACATGTGGAAAGGTTTGAATAGTCACAATAATAATTGAGGTGCTCGCTTTTAATTCACCTGCTAATTGAGCTGATTTTGATCGTCCTCCACCAAAAGTATTGGCTTCTTCACGGTTAACACGGGCTATCATGCCCTCGTTATGATCAAACTGATAAATCGTATCTTGTAACTGGCTATCAAGTACCGTTCTGTCAGTAATTACTATGACTGAATCAAAAACTTTATCACCAACTTGTTTTTTAAGAGCTTCATGATCTGAGTAATAGTGCAATGATGCTAACTGATGCGATAACCAAGCAATTGAGTTTGACTTTCCTGAGCCTGCACTATGTTGAATTAAATACTTCTCGCCAGTACCTTCTTGTTCAACAGCTTTTAGCATTGATGAAACAGCAGACCATTGATGGTAACGCGGAAATATCAGGGTTTCTTTTTTATTAATTGTTCCGTCTAGCTGTTGCTCTTCTTTAACTTCAAGGTGAATATATCGACCCAAAATAGTTAATAAATTATCTTTTTCGAAAATCTCATTCCATAAGTAACCCGTTGGATAGCCAGAGCCCTCAGCAGATAAAGAGCTTAATCCATCAGCATTGCTAATAGGCACATCATTACCTTCACCACCTTCACTTGTACCTTGATCAAAAGGTAAAAAGTAAGTCTTTTTACCTGCTAAACGAGTAGTCATAGCTACATTATATTGGCTAACGGCAAAATGGACTAATGCACCACGTTTAAACGTTAATAATGGCTCCGCTTTTTTAGTTTTAGGATCTTTAGGTTGGCGATCCTTCATGTACTGAATTTTGGCGTTATCTAATGCTTGTTTAAATTCAGATTTTAATTCTAAAGTAGCAACAGGAATGCCGTTAATGAATAAGGTTAAATCAATTCTGCCTTCGTAACCGTTTGGCGAATAAACTAGCTCTGGCACTACCCTTAATATATTTTGGTTATAACGTTCAATGGCATCAGGATTTAAACCGTGATCAGGTTTAAACGAACATAAACTAAATTTGGCACCACGGTCTTTAACCAAATTGCGTAATACCCACAATGTACCTTTGTTACTGGCAGACAAATCCCGAACCACAGTTTTTAATAATGCATCTTCGGGTGCGGTTGGTCTTTTATCAGTAGACGGATGAATTTTTAATTGTTTATCCCACTGCTCAGGTTGAGTGGTTTTAATAAAAGTAATGAGATCTTCAGAGTACAATGCCAATGCTTTACTATAATTTTTAGACTCACCGAGCAACCACCCATGCGATTGCATTTGATCTAAAATATCATTTTGGAATACCGACTCTTGTGCTACGTTTGCATTAACGCTCATTTTATTATTTATCCCTAATCTTTTTTCTTATTTGGATTTACGCTTTTCTCTAATCGTTGCAGTGCATCAGCTAAATCTTTATCTACCTGAGTAGGCTGCATATCTATTATATTTCGGTATTTATCGTATTCTTGTTTCGCTTTTTGCTTGGCTTGCTCTGCTGATATTCTACCTGCGTGAGTTAAAAGTTCGAAGTCACTTAATTTCAAAAAATCATTTAACTTACTCGACCAGTCTGCCATTTTCATTAACTTACCGCGTTTAGCTTGTAGTTCGGCAAATTCTAAATAGGAGGTTACTAAGCGATTTAAGGTTTCTAATTCAGGTTCAGACAGATAATTTTTACCCGTTACCACTTCTTTACGTGTTGGTTCTCTTCCTGACTCTTTACCGACAAAATTCGTTAAGCCCAAATGTGGTTTATCGGCACTAATGCGTTCAAATATCACCTCTGCGGCTGTATGCCCATGGGCAGCCCAATGCATTTTATTTTGTACTGCGGCAAAAAAGTTCATGCTACTTGTGGCTTTACCATCGTAATCAATACTGGTGGCATAAATATCACACACTTTGCGCCAAAATACTTTTTCAGAGCTACGAATATCACGAATGCGATTTAACAGTTCATCAAAATATTGGCTAGATTCAGGTTTTTTAAGACGTTCATCGTCCATAACAAAACCTTTAACTAAATATTCTTCAATGGTTGTTGTTGCCCACTTTCTAAACTGCGTACCTTGTGATGAACGTACTCGATAACCAACCGCAATAATGACAGGTAAACTGTAATGCAATTTATTACGAGTAACCTGTCTGTTACCTTCAAGTCCAACTTGTAAGTAATACTTACAAGTTAAATTTTGTACAAGTTCCTCTTCTTCATAAATAGCTTTAATGTGCTGAGTAATCGCTTGTGGGGTAATTTGATATAATTCACTTATGGCAAGCTGAGTTAACCATAACGTATCTGACTCAAAGCGGCATTCAACTTTAGTTTGACCATCAACACTTTGAAAAAGCACAAACTCACCTTGTGGTGCATTGGGTGTTAAATCGTTATTATTATCGGTACTAGCATCATCAACCATGGTTAACTTCCTCTTTTAAGGCGAAGTGTCGAACATCAATTTTTCCTGTAACCGCAGCAGAGATAAGAGCTGTTTTGCGTTCTTTTAATAAACTAATTTGGTACATCGCCTTTTCAGTTAATTGTTCAAATGTTGTTATTTTATTTTCTAAGTAATTAGCAATTTTAATTTGTTCATCCACAGGAGGAATAGCTATTTTTAATCCTTTTATTCTTTCAACAGAAATACCTGGTTGTGCAGCAGAAACTGAGTATTGCCCTAAATTCATAAATCGTAAAAATTCAGAAATAAATGTTAGATTAAATTCAACATATGGGTAAACAACTACAGCATGTTCAGATGCAAAAAATTTATTTTTTGCGATATTAATATTGCCACATAAAGCTCCTTGCCTCCCTATTAATACATATTCACCGTTGCAGTTGTAACTTGAAGTAAACCCTCTTTGACCGTTTCCACCAAAAACTGGATATTCGCCTTCTTTTTCGATCAAGCTTGACGTTATGGTGTCACCACTTTGTAATTTCAAAAAATAGCTTAATTTAACAACTCGCCAATGCTCAGGAACTTCGCCTAGCCATTCAACGCCTGAGTCTTTCATTGGGACATTAGGCTGCTCTTTATTAGGAATGCCACGGGTGACGGCATGAGAAATAACGGCTTGGCGTTTTTCTTTTAATAGCGCAATTAACTTTTCTTGCTTGGCAATTAAAGTGTCAATTTTTGCGGTTTCATGGTCGAGGAAGTTGAGTATTTGTCGTTGTTCACTAACAGAAGGAAGTGGAAATTCTAGATCTTTTACAATGGTCGAATTCAACCCATGCATTATAGAACCTTTACCTTGTTTTCCAATTTGATCTTTAACTTCCTGAGCTTCATCAACTAACAACCTGAATAATTCAGGTAGGATTCTTTTGTTAGTTCTTATCTTCAATAAATGAGAGTCTATGATGCCCAAATCTGCATCAGTCGGCACAACTTGGCATTTACCGCTAGTTCCCATCATTGTAATTAAAATATCACCAACATCAGCAGTGTAAGCTTTCATCTCACTATATTTTTTTTCTGAAATAAATCGCTTACCTAATGTGAAATTTCTCTTAATTACATTTTCTTGACCGTAAACTCTTATTCCTTTTTTCACCATATCTTCTAATTTTAATGCACTTCCAAAGGGACCAATTTTTATTCCTTCAGAACCATCTTTCAATAAAAATTTTACTTTCATGGTTTGCCAATCACTTGGCAATTTTTCTAACCACTCAACACCAGAGTCTTTATACTCTGGATAGACCTGATAACGTCCTGCCATTATGAATGAACCTCTTGCAGTAACTTCATAATATCGGCTGAAACAGCATCTAAATCCGCATCAATCGCTGTTAATGCTCTTGGTGGTTGGTATACATAAAAATGGCGGTTAAAAGGTATTTCATAACCAACAATACCTATTTCACCATCGATTGCATCAACTTTGGTTTCATCAATCCACGCATCTGGTACGTGCGGTAATACTTCGCGTTTAAAATAGTCTTGTATTGATTGTTTTAATGGGATGTTTTCATTATCACGCAAATCAGGGTTAGGCTCTGGTTCGCCTTTTTGTTTACCTGATTCAAATAAACAGGTTTCAGCATTTTCATCATGTTCAGCGAGATGTTTTGTTATCAATTTAAACTGTGCTGCACTGAGTTTTTGGCTGGCTGAAATTCGATCTATTTGTTGATTTAATTGTTTTTGAAAACGGTTGCGAGAGAGTATTTTTTCTTCAGTAAACTCAGCAAGTGATTCCAAAATGCTCTGCTGCAACGCTTCATCTATTTTATGCCAAGCTTTATCCGCGCATAAAGATTCTAATCTACTCAGATCACGCGGATAAAACGCTAATTTTAACGGACGTTCCACGGTAATACGTCTATAACCAAAATCCGTATAATCAAATATTTTACTAAAATCATTTGCTTCAAATTGACCGTAAGTTTTAACGATGGTTTCAATACTATCTTCGGTTAAGACTCTGCGTTTGCTACCCAATGATTTACGCATAGCGGTATAAAAAATATTTTCTACTTTTTCACCTTGACTATTTACTTCAACTTCTCCGCCACCACTGCGACCTCTACCACCTTTCTTTGCTCGTTCTTTTGATGCGTTAATTAATTGCACTTTGCCTTTACGTTGTGCTGACTTATTATTAGACAAGACCCAAATATAAGTGGCGATACCTGTGTTATAAAACATATCAGTTGGTAGTGCGATAATAGCTTCAAGTAAATCATTTTCTAATACGTAACGTCTAATTTCACTTTCGCCTGAACCTGCCCCACCCGTAAATAATGGTGAGCCATTTAAGATAATGCCAATGCGTGAGCCCGTGTTCGCATTACCTTGTCGGTCGGTCGCTCCCGACATCCTGTCTCCCGCGACACTAGTACGTCGCATCTTGCTAATAAGGTGCATTAAAAATAATAACGAACCGTCTGACACCCTTGGTAAACCTGCACCAAAACGACCTTCAAAGCCTCTATCTTTATGTTCTTCAACTATACCCTTTTGTACTTTTTTCCAATCAACACCAAACGGTGGGTTAGATAACATGTAATCAAATTTATCCGTGGAAAGTTGATCGTTAGATAAGGTATTACCCAACTTAATGTTATCGACTTTTTGCCCTTTAATCAGCATGTCGGCTTTACAGATGGCATAAGATTCAGGGTTTAATTCTTGCCCGAATGCCGATAATGCGGCTTTATCGTTTAGTTCATGCACGTATTCCATGCCTGATGATAAAAAACCACCCGTACCAGCCGTTGGATCGTAAATGCTGCGGACTAAACCTGCTTGAGTAAGTAAGTCATCATCATTACAAAATACTAATGATGTGGTTAAACGAACAATATCGCGAGGGGTGAAGTGTTCCCCTGCTGTGTCATTAGAGCTTTCAGCAAAACGTCTGATTAATTCTTCAAACACTAACCCCATGTGATAGTTGTCAACCACTTCAGGGTGAAGATCTGTCGTAGCAAAGCGTTTAGCTACGATATAAAGTAAATCGGCTTCTTCTAATTTATCAATGGTATTGAAGAAATCAAAATGCTCGAATATTTCACGGGCATTAGGGCTAAATGATTGCACATAGCTTTCAAGGTTTTGCGCTACGCCTGTTTCGCCCAATTTGTTCAAATCCATTTTTGATGTGTTATAAAAACTTAGTTTTGCTGCATGGGTTAATATTTTATCTTGCGCTTCAATGGGTTTGTCTTTAACTGATTCATACATTGCCAATACGCTTGGCTTGGTGTTTTCAAGTACACATTCTAAGCGTCTTAATAAGGTAAAAGGTAAGATAATGCGCCCGTATTGGCTTTGTCTGAAATCACCACGGAGAAGATCAGCAACTGACCAAAGAAAAGCTGCTGTAGAAGAGAAATTGTCTGACATTGAGGCTTCATCCTAAAGTACGTTCATTTAAGTAACGCTGAAAATAGTTAAGTTTTCCGTAACTTTTCGCTTATGGCTAATAGTTGTTGTGACAGTAAACTTAAGAAAATTATTTTTAATGCGTTTAATTTATCATATTACGGGAAGTTATAAAGTAACTGTTTGTTGAAACACTATTTAAATCAAATATTAAGTATCACAATGTAGGTTGGACTTTAGTCCGACAAAGGGGCAATGAATTACCCACTACAAAAGATATGTAACTTTTACCTGAAAAGAATACATAAACATGCTTATTTACAAGGTGCTATACCTAATAATGCTTAAAACAATCTTATTAACTGTATTAGCACTTTTAGCGTTTGCTGGAAACTCTGTTTTGTGTCGCTTAGCTTTGAGCGATGGTGTAATTGATGCAGCTAGTTT
>TARA_R110001592_G_scaffold274149_3_pt1 | contig 10122 bp, 9 predicted proteins | sample TARA_R110001592 | Tara Oceans TARA_R110001592 (sample SAMEA4398387) | marine metagenome | biome: Polar Biome; feature: [SRF] surface water layer (ENVO:00010504); material: water (ENVO:00002006), including particulate matter (ENVO:01000060) such as... | depth 5 m | reverse complement strand
TACGTGTTTTACGTGTTTTACGTGTTTTACGTGTTTTACGTGTTTTATACTTGTTTAATTTACGCGATGATTTCTTCCCTCCACCTGTCATTTTTTTTGATTCTTTATTTTTAAAAGTTTTTAAAATAAATTTTTTTAGATCTTTTACTTTTCTATTTCCATTATATTCCTTGCCAGCTTTACCGTTTTTTTTAACTTCCATTATAGTCGGATAACCTGGTATATTCTTTGCACAATCGCTTTTAATATCACCTAAAGTGTCGGCATGAACCTCAATTATATTTACATTTAATTTAATATTATTAAACTCGTCTTTTAATGCAGCCCATTGAGGAGCCATTTCGCGACAATGTCCACACGATGGGTGATAAAATTTAACAAAAGACGGTTTTTTTTTTATAATTTCATCAAACTTACTTCCATTCTCTAAAATACTAAAGAACTCCATATATAAAATATCTTTATAATTTATATATGTTTGAAAATAATATTTTTAAAAGTTTATTTATTTTCGTGGTATTCAGTTTAGGTTTATATTACGTTGTTAATCAACCTATAATGGAAACTTATGAAAATAACACGTCTATTAGATGTCCTAATTTATTAATTCAACGTGGCTCAGCTCTATATTTAAGTAACAGTAAATTAGCTAATGTTCCTGGTGTCAATCCCATTAAATTTAATAATTTAGATGAATATGTGGAGTTTTCTAAATGGCAACGTAGCCAAGGTATAAGATGTCCTGTGTTATATTTACAAGAAGTGTATGACACGCAGGGCAACCGCGTATATAAATCGAGACCTAGTCCTGAAAATCCACAGTCAGGGTTACCTGATGCTTTTCCTGTTGAAGACACAAAGTTATTAGACGCTGGAAGAGACGACCCACCGTTTAATAAAAATAGTTATCCAGCATATGATCAACAAAGTCAATATATTGGTTTGAAAACTCCACTCGATAATATGTATAATACAAATACAAGAATGATTAATCCCGACTATAATACCAATGCATATGAAGATGCTGCTCTGTATATTCCTGAAAAAAATAGCCCCACTATTAATAGTAGTGGTAGAACACATCAAGATTATTTGGATGAAATGGACCAATCTCATACAGATTATGGAGTTGGAACCGGTTCAAAAGCAATTCAGAGAGCTAAAGATAGAGAATTATATGATTAGAAAAAACTCATACTTGATTTTTTTCCTAAATCCATATCCATATCCATATCCATATCTTTATCTAGTACAATACTAACTACTCGTTTAATATATGTAATTCCGGTTTCACCGTAGAATTCCTTCATATTATCATATATCTTTTTATAACTTTCTTTAGTTTCTGCCTTTTCAAAGATTTCATCACTGCGCCGGGCGGCGGAGAACATAGTTAAATTATAATTCTTAAACTTTGATTCAGCTTTTTCTGAATAGGCCTTTTCTTTCCATTCATCCTCTTCTTCATCCCAAAGGCTTTTTACATAATCTATATCGCGAATAAATCCTCTATTATTCATACCATACATACCAATGTACATCTTTCCTTCTGTTTTTTCTATTTCTTCATATAAATCTAACATTTTTCTAGCCTTTTCTCTAAAATCATCCGGGTCGAATGCATCGTTTATTTCCTTTACCATTTCTTCTTCTTTCTCCTTCTTTGTCTTTTCTTTATCATCATCATCATCATCATCGCCAAATGGAAAACCTTCACGAAGGGTCATGCTTTTTAAGATATTCGATTGCCAATTTAATGAACGAAATATAATCAATATTGTATAACACGTAATTGTTATTATTAGAATAATAGCTATATATTTACAAGTATCTATAATATGTGACGATTTCATTATATAGTATTATATGAAAATTAATTATAATATTATACATCTACTGTTATTAATGGAGTGCTGTTCGGTATCAAAAAATTGTAAATATTAGCCATTGTTGGCTTAGAAATTTTGCGAGTTTTATTATTTTGAGTAATTTTTATACTTTCTAATACGTTGGGGTTATGCTCAATTTCAATAATTAAATTATATAAATTTGTATATTTTTCCATTATTGCAATCGCTATGGATGAACTTACGCTGGGAATTTGCATTAACATAATTGCTCCTATATTTTCCTTTGTTATATTGTCCTTCTTGACTTTTGATACTACATTCACGTAATCATATTGTGTATTTATTTTTTCTGATGTTGGGTTATTTGCATTATCTGTATTATAATATGGTTGTTTCTTCCTTTCTTTTTGTAATTTAATAGCATATGCTAAAATCCATTCAGCAGATTCAGTTGCATCATCTGTTCTGTGAATAGAAAATCCTTTGTAGTATGAAATCGATATGAATGATGATAATAGTGATTTACGTTCTAAACGTGCTTTTTGTGAATTGTAATATTTTAATACGCCTTCTACCAAATAAAATATGTTATGATTTGGTATTTCTGACCCAGATAAACGATAACTCTGTTCAATATATCGCCCATCCTTTATACTAGACGCTAGATCCTTTAAAGTTTTTCGTTCTATTATTACTAATTCAACACCATCGTCATTACAGATAATAACGTCACCAACGGGTAAGTTTTCTAGTAATAATTTAATAGTATCATAACCTGCTATTAATTTCAAACATTCCATATGTAAACTTGTTTCTCTCACATCTATTTTGATAAGCATTTCATATACTTGTTATATACGGTTTATATTGATTTAAATATTGATTTAAATATGTAGTTATATATATATAACAATGAATGAAAGCGATACAATTAAATGTATTACCAACGATGATGATGTAATTAAACAAGATGATAATCTTGTTTTTGATCCATATAATCCTAATAATATTGAGATTACATTGAATGATGTTCAATCTATTCTAAATAAGTATGGAATAACTGCTAAAATACATAATATAGATTTATACAAACGTGCTTTTATTCACAAATCATACACCAAAAGACCTAATATAGAAAATAAGGAAGCAAATATTAAAATTGTAAATCAACCAAATGATTGCTTAGCACTAAAAACAAAATCGAATGAACGATTAGAATTTTTAGGAGATGGTGTTTTGGAACTAATAACAAAATATAATTTATATAGACGATTTCCAAAAGCGGATGAGGGATTTATGACTGAAAAAAAAATTGCATTGGTAAAAAACGAACACATAGGTCGGTTAGCTTATGAAATGAAACTACATAAATGGTTAATCATATCAAAACACGCTGAAGAGAAAAAAACTCGAACCAACCTTAAAAAATTAGGTTGCTTATTTGAAGCTTTTTTAGGTGCTTTATTTTTAGATTTTAACAAAATTAATATTAATGATGAGAATGGGTGGTTTCAAAATATATTTCAAACGGGTCCAGGATTTCAAATGGCACAAATATTTGTAGAAAATATATTTGATAAACATGTTGATTTTGTTAAATTAGTTAAAACTGACGATAATTATAAAAATATATTACAGGTAAAAATTCAAAAAGAATTTAAAATTACACCAGATTATCTTGAAATTTCACATGATATTGAAAAAGGTTACGAAATGGGAGTATATATATGTCTTAATGAATCAATACATAATATTGTTATCGAGGATGCTGAACCTTTTTCTATTTATGGTTCATTTAATAAAATTACAGAAATTAACGACGATTGCACCCCTATTTTTATATTTCTAGATAGCGCAACACATAAAATAAAGAAAAAAGCCGAACAATTAGCTTGTGAAAAAGCACTCAATATTATTGATAATACATAAAACTTTTATATGTTGTAATTTCATAGATGCAAAATAATATTTTAGAAAAATTAAAAATTAAAAATGCTCCAAAAACAGAAATACCTATTGAATTTAACCTTCCTAGACCTCAAGAAGATATAAATATTAATACAGCTATCGTAGACCAGACAAAAGAGAGAAAAATTAACAAAAATGACTATATTGATATTATAAATAAAAAACGACGTGTTAAAAAAAGAAAATTAACTATCCCAGAGGAGAAAGAAGAACCAGAAGGTATAGAAGAAAGAAAAGAAGATTATGAAAGAGATGGCGATGAGAAAGACGATGACATATCAAGAACTGTTATAATAAAACCAACTAAAATCAAAAAATTAAGTAGAAAAATAGTTTTAAAAACCAAAGAGCGTGCAATTAAACCAAGTGCTAGAAAAATACAAAGTCCTATTGGTGTAATACAAACAGGTCCTTTATCTTCTATTCAAATTAAAGACGAAAAACTAGAAAATAGATTAACAAAAAAGGAAAAACCTATTCAAATAAAAGCATCGTCATATTATTTAAATAATAGACAACTTTTTATTAACTATATTTCTGGTATTTTCAACAAATATAAAGAAGAAATAAAACAAAGTAAAGAAAGTGCTACATGTGAACGGGACGAAAACGCAGATTTTAGTCTAATGTCTCATCAAAAAATTGTAAGAGATTACATTTCTACTTTCACGCCGTATAGAGGACTACTTTTATATCATGGTTTAGGGTCTGGTAAAACTTGTTCATCTATAGCTATAGCGGAAGGTATGAAAACTAGTAAAAAGATTATTGTAATGACTCCTGCATCATTGAGAATGAATTACATTGAAGAGTTAAAAAAATGCGGCGATGATTTATACAAGAAAAACCAATATTGGGAATTTATATCTATTGATGAAATTAATAAACAGGAAATAGGCGATTTATCTAATGTTTTATCTATTAGTGTTGAATTTATTAAGAAACAAAAGGGATTATGGTTAGTCAATGTTAAAAAACCTCCTAATTTTGATGCACTTAATTCATTTGAAAAAACAACACTGGATCAACAATTAAATGAAATGATTAGATATAAATATACCTTCTACAATTACAATGGTATGAGAACTTCTAAGTTAAATGAGATGACTCGTAATGACACAATTAATCCATTCGATAATTCAGTAGTTATTATTGACGAATCTCATAATTTTATTAGTAGAATTGTAAATAAATTACAAAATAAATCTTCTCTTTCGGTTAGATTATATGAATATTTGATGAATTCGTCTAATTCTAAAATAATTTTATTATCAGGAACCCCTATTATTAATAAACCTAATGAAATAGCTATTACGTATAATATTTTAAGAGGCAAAATTAAAACATGGACATTTAATTTAAAAATCGAAGATAAAAGCAGAATAAATAAAGCGTTTTTTGAAAAAATATTTACAAGTAAGACGCTGGGAGGCAACGTTCTTGATTATATGGAATATAAAAGTTCGGGACCATCCTTAATTGTTACTAGAAATCCTTTTGGATTTGTCAATAAAGTTCAAAAGGACGATTATAAAGGGGTTCATATTGGAGATAGAGGCGAATTGTCGGACGACGATTTCATAACACGTTTACGTGGATTATTAACAAAAAAAAATATTAAAATTATTGATTTCAAATTAAACACACATAAAGCTTTGCCTGATAAATTAGACGAATTCAAAGCAAATTTTATTGACGAAGCAAATAATGATGCTAAAAATATAGATCTATTTAAAAAACGTATATTAGGATTAACATCGTATTTTCGTGATATGGAGATGTTAATGCCAAGATATAATAAAAGTAAGAATTTAATTGTAGTTGAAATTCCTATGAGTGATTTTCAAATGGAAATATACGAGGAGGCACGTGTTCAAGAACGTAAACGTGAATCACAAAACGCTAAGCGTAATAAGAAAAAAATGCAAGGAGTTTATGAAGAAACTGTGTCAACTTATCGTATATTTTCGCGTGCATTCTGTAATTTTGTTTTTCCACGTCCTACTATTATGCGACCATTACCAGGTAACTCTGATGATTTAGAAAGTGCTATATTAAATGATACAAACAACGAAGACGATTTAGATGCAACCAGTAAAGAAGAGAGAATTAATAATGTAGATGGAACATATGAAATAGATGAAATAAATAATATTGATAATATTGATAATAAAAACTATGATGATAGAATCGAAGAGGCGTTAACTAAATTAAATGAAAATAAGGAGGAATATTTATCATATGAAGGTCTTGAAAAATATAGTCCCAAATTTTTAAACATTATTAAAAATATTGATGACAAAAAACATCGTGGTTGTCATTTAATTTATAGCCAATTTAGAAAATTAGAAGGAATTGGTATATTAAAACTAGCATTGGAATCAAATGGATACGCGCAGTTTAAAATTAAAAATGTAGCAAACACATGGAAATTGGATATGAGTCCGGAAGACTTGGGTAAAGATACATTTGCATTATATACAGGAACTGAAAGCTCAGAAGAAAAGGAAATTATTAGAAACGTGTTTAATGGAAATTGGGGTTTCTTACCAGCACAACTAGCAAGTGAGTTAAATAAAATTGCTTCTAATAATTTATACGGGAATATAATTAAGGTTTTGATGATTACTGCGGCTGGCGCAGAAGGCATATCACTGAAAAATGTAAGATATGTTCATATTACAGAACCATATTGGCATCCGGTTAGAATACAACAAGTAATCGGACGTGCCCGGCGCATTTGCAGTCATAGTGAATTGCCGGAAGAATTGCAAGATGTAAATGTTTTTGTATATTTGATGAAATTTACAGAAGAACAAATTAAAAGCGACAAATCAATTGAAATGCGTTTAAAAGATAAAAGTAAAATTAATCCTGTGAATATATTAACCAGTGACCAAGCTTTGTTTGAAATTTCAAATATGAAATTAGAATTAACTAATAAATTTTTAACTGCCATAAAAGAAGCGTCTATTGATTGTATTATTCATTCGGATGATACAGAAAACTTAAAATGTTTTTCGTTCGGTTCTGTTGATTCTAAACAATTCTCATATTTACCGTCGTTTGGAGACGAAGAGAAAGACACATTAGCCGAGCAAAACAAACAAAAAATAAAATGGAAAGCAATTGAAGTTACTTTGACAAATGGTGTTAAATATGCATACAATAAAAGTAATGGTATATTATATGATTTAGATAGTTATAATAATGGAAATCCTATTCCGATAGGTTCGTTGAAAATTACCAAAATTGGTAATAAAGAAACTTATGAATTTATACCGTTACAAAATGAATGATAGGTTAACAATCATATATAATATAAAATCATATATATATAATGGAGTCACTAATATATGATTTGTTTCAAAATTTTATACTTGGTGGGTTAATTACCGCAAGTATTAGTTACTTAGGTACTTATTTGGATCCTTTGTTGGGCGCAATATGGTGGTCTTTTCCAATTTCATTAATTCCTACTATATATTTCATGAAACAAAGCGGGAAAAAAAATAAATATATATCGCAATTTACTTACAGTACTACTTATGCAATTTCTCTTTTGATTATTAGTTGTTTATTTTTAGGATATTATTTAAAGAGAGAAGATGGAATCGTATATCCCATCTTAAAGTCGTCAGTTGTTTGGATTATATGTAGTATATTATTTTACTATGTAGTTAAACACTATAAATTAGAAGAAAAGTTTATGTAATTTAATGTTTTATAATTTTAATGAAAAACATTGAAGAAATAACCTATTTAGAATGTGAGATTAAAGCGCTTATCGAAGAAATAAAGAGAGAAAATGAATGTGTTAATTTTAATAATAAACACGAATTCAATAATATGATATATATAAATATTTACAAAGAAGACAGCATTGGTAATGAATTAGCCATAAATTCGTTTAATAATAAAGGATGTCAAGCTTTTTGTAATAATATGAAAGTTATTTTAAGTTCAATGGAAAATTATTGGAAAGAAGAATTTGAGGAGGAGTTATGCGATACAATGCTTTCTCCACACGATTTATTAAAAACATATATTTATTGCAAGGCTAAAAGTTTCTATACAAAATGATAAGGTTATTTATTATGTTCTTGCTTATTTAATAAATCGTATATTCTATTTACTTGTTCCAGTATTACATATTGTCTTTTTTCAAATTCGTTTAATTTATCCAATATTACATGAATATCAGTATTGGTATTCGCAATAGTGTTAACGTTGTCTTTTGATATATCTATATTTTCACCTATAGTTATAAATGTGTTTGTTTTTGGATTATCTAATTTTGTATAATCTAGTTTCATATCGTTTTCTCTAGTAGAAATTACTGAGGATAGCATGGAATCCATATCTGTAATGGGTTCTTCTGTTTTATCCATAAAATTTATTTCATCGGGTTTAGTCATAGTCATTAATTTATCAAATTCTTCTCTTTTTGAAGTTAATTTATTATTGAAATGTTCCTGTTTTTTTAAAAGAATTTCTTCGGATGTTATTGCTTCACGTGATGTATATTGTGAATTGTACAAGGTATTAATATTTTCATTTAATGTGTATATTAATTTTTTATTTTTATCAACTAGTGTATCACCTTTACTATAATTATTTACATTTCTAACTATATTGTCATATTTTATATATATTTCTTGCATTTGTTCATTTGATAATTTATTAAACGAACCATTATCTACTAATAATTTCCAAATAAACAATTTATTGTCTACTGTATTAATATCATTCATTATACTTCATATAATTATATTTTTAAATATATTCATTATACTTCATATTATTCATATTATTCATATTATTCATATTATTCATCGCTGTATTTATTAAAATATTTATATCGTAATTCCTCCATTTTTTTATCGGGAATACGATGTGTTAGAAAGTATTCAGATTCTTTATTATTTTCTAATAATTCTGTAATACAATATAAACAATATATACCACATTCGGTGTTTTCGCGTTGGTGATTTTTTTTATTTTCAAAATATTCGAACTCTAAGTTAATAGATTTTGATTGTTCGTTAATACGATCTATTAATGCTTTTATTTCTGGTGTTGGTTCTTCACCTGTACTGTTGAAAAATAATATAAATTTTTTATTTACATCTACATATAATGTAAGCCAATGTGAACCACTCATATTGTGTTTGTCCAAATTAAAAATAACACCAATTTTTGTTTTATTTTTTTTAATTTGTTTAATTAAATCAAAATTACATAATTCAGGCCACACACACACACCATTTACCAGTGTGTCGAAATCGATTGGTGTTGGACCTATAAATTCAAAATCATCATATTTATGTTCATATTGTTTCATTACTTTTATAATATCATTACTGTTTAACCATTCATTTGGATTTTCAAGCCATTTTTCTGGTGAACTCGGTGCAAAAGTATATAATGTTAAATCTGATGTTAAATTATTATCCATAAACTGCTGTTTCAACCAACATTTTTCATTATTACATACATTATTCATACCGGCTTTTAAATGGTTCCATATTTCTTTAGGATTATTAGTTTCTATCTTAGAATCAGGATGCCTCTTGTTCCATAAAATTTTCATATTAGATAATGATTTATCATTATAACAAGTATAATTTTTCTTTGACATTGGGCTACAAGTGTTTTTCTTATAATTTTTATTTGATTTATGATTTTGGGATTTGTTTTTTCCTGATTTTTTTTTTATCTTTAATGTTCTATTATTTTTAATCATAATAAAATATTATAATATTTTATCTTTCTTATCTTTCTTACTTTTTTTATCTTTCAATCCTTTCTTTTTTAATTTATTGGTTTTTAGATTAATTTTTTTCTGCTGTGGTATGAAATTATCTTCGATGAGAGGTTTTTTAATATTTAAAAACGAATCTAGATTTGTATTGTTCATAGTTTTAGAATAAAACACTATATCATTTGTTTTATGTATATTAAATGATATATCTGTTTTATTATTTATTTTATTATCTATATTCGTTAACATATCATATTCACCCTGCAATATATCTTTTGTATCTGTTATTTTACAATGATTAATAGCTAAATAGATAAAATCTTCATATGCTTTATTCAAAGTATCATCGTAATGAATACCTGAATATATTTCCTTTCCTATTAATAATACACGCTTTCTGTAAAACTCTTTATCTTCAGGGCTAATTTTATTGTTAGTGATATTATTATTATTACCACTTTGATATATTGGATTCGTAAGATATTTCAATATATCGCCACTAGTGGTGCTCATTAAATAATTAGTATTATAAAAATATAA
>TARA_R110001592_G_scaffold52511_6_pt1 | contig 10124 bp, 8 predicted proteins | sample TARA_R110001592 | Tara Oceans TARA_R110001592 (sample SAMEA4398387) | marine metagenome | biome: Polar Biome; feature: [SRF] surface water layer (ENVO:00010504); material: water (ENVO:00002006), including particulate matter (ENVO:01000060) such as... | depth 5 m | reverse complement strand
AGATTATGCAATGAATTGTTTAGAAATGTGACAGTGCCTATCCATGCGCAGAATTAGTGTGACGCCCTTCTTGTTTTTGATATGAGCATTGTACTTAATACCAAACAAGGTAGAATTGAAAAAAATTAACAATAAACCAACATTATATTTAAGGCAATAAGATGAAAACATCAAATATCATTACAGCTCTTTCACTTAGTACTATATCTTCACTTACTTTCGCTGTAACGACAGGGCCTATAGTTCAAGTTTCGGAACCATCTACCTTCGCCTTATTTGCAATTAGCGCAGTCACTTTATTTTTAATAAAACGCAATAAAAAATAACTAGTAACGCTCTGCATTAATTACGATCAAATTAGATGAAAAATCACAGAGCATGACTCTTTCATGCTCTGTTTATTCCCTTTACCAACACTCCCCCCCTCCCGTAGAAGTTTTCTGTCCAAAATTATTAATTGATAATGTCGCACAATCTGTATCTGCCGCTTGAACGCCTACTGCCGTAGCGGTGACTGTAAAACAATTATAAGGAGGTCCTGAACAACCAGTATTAGTCACTGACATTGTGTAATGCCCTTCTGGTGAGCTGACACCATCAGCATTTGTAATCAACTTAGTCAGTTCACTATTTGTTACATAGGAAAGCGTTTCAGAAAACAACCTTTCTTGCCTTGCGGCTGCTTCTGAAACTGCAATTCGTCCATCAGACCTTCGTGATTTTTCGACACTTTCTAGGTAAGAGGGATACCCAACAGCAGCAATAATCCCAATAATTGCAATGACAATCATTAGCTCAATAAGGGTAAAACCTCTATTAGTGCGCATCATTTAATTTCTCCAATATTAACTAACATTAGTCTAATTCAATCTGCATCCATGATGCGCGACCCGTTGCAAAAGTACCAACCGTTGCTAAATCCACTTGTAACACCCCCGTTGAACTCTGAGTAAGAATCGAGACAGTTGGATCTGATGAGCCAGAGCGACCACCGGAATTATTTTCAATAATCTTCGGTGCTGAAGCCATGCCTTGACCCAAATCTACCGCAGTTTCTGATAGATCCCCATAATTATTTGTCACTGAAGAATCCACACCAAATACTGCGAACGGCACAGCTGTACCTGTTTGGTAATCAACACCATACAACAAACTAGTACCTTCAGGCTGACAGTAATTATTAGCAGGTTTGTATTCAGTGAAAAATATGATCGACCTAGACTTTGCCGATGCAGAGATATTCCGTCCAGTCGGTTCGGTTGAATTTTGATAAAGGTTTCGGAACCAGCCACCTTTGTATTTTGGTAACGCTGATTTTAAGGCGTTGTAATTTGTAATAGACGTGCCATTAGGAATCTCCACAGTACCACTGGTCGTAGTCAGGTCGCCATTATCAAATATACGAATAGCTGATACGTCTTGCAAGGTCAGCATATCTACAGCATTCCAAGTAGTCACACCAGTGGTGTCTATAGGCTCCATAACACCATAATAACGCTGCAATGGTGTAGATGGGTTATCATCACCATCAAATAATCTCCCAGTACCAAAGTAGATCCACTTACGGCCAGTTCCATCAACCACTGTCAGTGGTTTACCGACCGTTGCTCGGTTTGTATCAACTAAAGTCGTGACCGCTGACGCGCCAATTTGGTCTAGTCTATATCGCATAACCTGGCCTGTTGGCGTGTTGGGTGAACCCCCTATCACACCAAAATAAGCCGTATCATCGACAAAATCGTCATCCCAATTTGCCACACCAATATCCCCTACAAAACTTGCTGATTGGCTGGTTAAATCCTTAGGTGAAAAGCCAGTTACAAAACTTTTATCAACAAGATCATAAACAAAGAGCTTAGCATTTTGGTCACTCGTTGCATCTGCAAGCAAAGTTGGACCAGATCCAAAGACTAACTGCCAGTCATTCGAATCTGTTGTTGAGTAATCAGTACCTATTTTAGGAACTCGGTTTTTCACTACTGCGGGTTTACTTGTAGTAAAACCAAGCTCACTGTGTGAAATCTCTGCGATTAATCTAGGTGATGCTTCAGGGTTGGTAACATCCATCAAGATATAAGAAGGGTAGGTCTGGGTATCATTTACACCATCCCCATCACTGTCAACATTAATTTCACCACCACCAAATCGTAGACCAACAACTAATACCGTTCCCCAGCCGTAAGGATGTTCAGCATCAACAGGGAATATATTGGCATCAAAGATAAGTGGCTCACCATCGACATAATAAGAGTGTGCATAGCCAGAATCTTTTAACCATTTTAAGTGAGGCAAAACGCTACGAGGGACATAAGACCAGATTTCCGAGCCTAAAGGGTGATTGGTTAAGCTGCTGGAACTGTTCACAAAGCTGTCATCCAACTCAAACTTCTTGGCCGACTCATTCCAGAAACCTGCATTGAAAGCATGCAACATGCCGTCATTAGCGCCAACATAAACAACCTGACGACGATTTTTGTACTGCTCACGATACACAGCATAAGTCGTATCGCTGTAGAGCACATCATAACGATCTCCAGGTGCTCCAACTAAAGCTGGCGTAGAGTGAACAATATCACCAAGGCGCCAAACTTCTGCATCGGTGTCGCCATATATATCGATGCTTCTTGAACGATAACCGGTTTGTTCTTCACCTCGGATGTAGTTCACCAGTTTGTTTGCCTCGGTGCCACTGCTCTCCATTAAGTAATTTAAAAATACATTTTGATTTAACACTGCCAAAACAGCGGCATCATAAGCTGACTGAGCGGAAATTTTGTCCACAATAGCTTGTGCTAAAGTCGTATTGGCATTCAAGAGATTAGTGGCTGTAACACTTGCATTACCGGTAGCCGTCGTTAAGTCTTCCGTCGCCGTTGTTAAATTAGCACTAGCAGTAGAATATTCACCTGATAAGTTTCCAGCATCAATATTTAAAAGCCCCTTACCATAGAAGTCTGCTTGAGCCTGATCAGCAGCAGCGGCAGCGGTTGTTTTTGGTGCAATATCTGCAAGTGCAGGAGCTATTGCTGCAAACGCAGTCGCTTCATCGGTTTCAGCTTGCTCTCTCACTCCTATTGCCAGGTCTAGAGCCGCTTTTTCTGTAGTTTTGTCATTAAACGCGGTCGTTAGCTCAGCTTGTCGATCCAATATAGCTTGGTTAGCGTTCTCCTTATCTTCAGTGGTAGTTACCACCAACGCTTCAGCATCGTCAAGAGTGTCACGAGCGTTATCTCTGTTGGTAGTTGCTAGTTCAAAGTCAGCTATTATCTCTTGCAGGTCCGACAGTGCTGTGTTGGAATTGGTCACCAACTCATTAGCCGTATTGAGCGCGTTACTCGCGTCTAATCTGTTAGTAGTCGCTGTTGTCAACTCACCTTGTCGATCCGTTTCAGCTTGGTTCGCGGTTGTCAACGTTGCATTGGTATTGGTCACCAACAAATTCGCCGCAGCAAGCGTGTCATTCGCATCTGATCTAGCCGTAGTCGCTGCTGTCAACTCACCTTGTCGATCCGTTTCAGCTTGGTTCGCGGTTGTCAGCATCGTATTGGTATTGGCCACCAACAAATTCGCTGCAGCAAGCGCGTCATTCGCGTCTGATATGGTTGTGGTCGCTGTCACTAGTTCACTTTGTCGATCCGTTTCGGCTTGGTTAGCGTTGGCCAGCGCCACATTGGTATTGGTCACCAATAAATTAGCCGCATCTAATGCTGTTTGAGCAGCTACAACTGCTAGGTCCGTCAAATCACCACCGGCTGCAGTAAGTGCAGTATTGTAATCTGTTTGTGCTGTTGCGGCTGCGTTGACTGCGTTATCCCTTGCGGTCTCCGCCGAATTGGCGATTGTCACGGCATTATTATAATCAGTATTAGCAATTGTAAATGCAGTATTGGCAGTATCGTAATTTGTTTGTGCTGTTGTGGCTGCACCAACTGCATTATCTCTTGCTGTCAGAGCCGTACCGGCAGCTGTCACTGCACTGTCATAAGCCGTCTGAGCATTTGTCAATGTCGTAACGGCAGTATTGTAAGCTGTTTGTGCTGATGTGGCTGCGCTAACAGCATTATCCCTTGTGATCTCCGCCGAATTGGCGCTTGTTACTGCATTATTATAAGCGGTCTGCGCAGTTGTAAAAGCAGTATCGGCATTATTGTAAGTTGTTTGTGCTGTTGCGGCTGAGCTAACTGCGTTATCCCGTGTGGTTGTCGCCGCTCCAATTACTATTACTTCATCATCGGCATCAGTATAAGTAGCATTATAAACAGTTTCCTTAGCTTCAAATACAACTTGAGTAGCGTTGTAAGTTGCTTGTTTTCCAGGGACTGCATCGATCGCATCTTGTTTTGCGGTCGTCGCTAAAGCAAAAGCTTCAACTGCATCTTCATAACGCCCCGTTGCAAGTGTATATTCACCATCGGCTATGTCGAAATTACTCTGAGCAGTAGCTTCTAAAGCTTCCTTAGCGATACGATTCGCTGTACTTGCCGAATATGCTGTAAGGGCCGCATCATATTTATCTATTGAGTTCGTTTTATCCTTCTCAGCCAAAACAAGATTTGCCATCAATGTATTGTTCGCCAGCACCTCGTCCACAGCAAGTTGAGCCACAGATATGCTTGTCGCATTACCCGTTTGCTCAGCTAGCTCTAATTTATAAAACGCATCAACAGTAGTATAAATATCACTCCTGAAGGCCTCCTCGAGTTCAGCTACTGCCAACGCTTCAGCGAAGTCAGGCACTGATAGTTCAGCAGCGCTCACACTTGCCGTTGCTAAAACAACAGCTGAGCTAGCTAAATTGAGAGCAGCCAACGCTGTAGCTTCTGCTGCGGCTTGATCTGCGGAACTTATAACCACAAAATCGGTTAAGCTCGTTCCCTCAATTGAAGTCACGATATGACGACCCGTCGAAGCACTTGCAGTATAATCACGCTGGCTGGTGGTATCTGTAAGCAGGGCTAATTGATCTCGCGCCTGCCAGAGTACACTCAACTCAGACACTTCTTTATTTCCAGTCGGTGTAAGACTGGTATCTGGCGCAATCGTTGCACTAGCTCCAGTAAAATATCTTATACGGGTGCGCTGTGGGACTGCGCTCGTATCATAAAAATATTCAACAATGTTGTCGGTATCGTAGCCATCGAGTGCCTTATTGCCATTACTGTCTTCACGAAGATAACCTAACTGATCAATAAACAAACCTTGTAAGCCACCGACCCAGCTGACCGATCTATTTTGAGCATCTTTCATGCGCGGGTTATAACTGGCCTGATAAACAGCACCTTCACCTCGGGTATTATTCGCTAATACCGCGGCGCCAGTTGAAGAAGAAGTTCGATTAATAATAGATAGAAAAATACTGCCTAATGCCTGGTTCAATGATGCTTCATCGTCCGCCTGGTAAGCTTCACTGGTGCCACCCGCGATGGCAATTTGATTAAGCACAGATGCATCAACCCCATTCGGCAAGGCAAAACCCACCACAAAAGTTTTTACATTCTGGCTACTTAGTAGATCTGCCGCAGCGGCAGCGGCAGCGGCTACGGCCACAGAGGTATTGGTAGTCTGGTTGCCCGACGCATCAACCGAAGGCAAGCCGTCGGTAACCAGTACCACATAATCATTAGCATTACCGCAAACATTACCGGCAGGTAAAGCACCAGATGCGCCTGATGCTATTTCAGAAGCAGGTAAAGCGCCCTGAAAATAAGATTTGGCGCTTTTCAAGGTGCCCTCAATCGGCGTTAAGCCTGCATTTCTTAAAGGGGTATCGGTTGTCGTTGAAAACTGTGAGGTCGCCAGCTTATTTAATAATTTTGTTTTTTGGCTAGAATCGACATCGGCAATACCAACATGCAACATGCCTTTGCCGGGTGAAGTATTTGAAAACCACGTTCGCCCCACATAAAGCCAAGACATAAAACGACCAAAGTCAAGTATATTTTGAGCGTAATCACTATCTGTTGGAGAAAATCTTCCACCGAACATATAGCTGGAAAAACCGGAGTTATAGTCGTCATTCGCAGTGGTTTTGTTTCTGTAGCACTGATAGTAATCCCATGGGCCGCTAACGGTTTCTGAGCCATTATCAAAATCGGCAGTATTTGAGCGACAAAATGCATTGCCCTGGTTTGATCCGGCATAAAATGGCAATGCGATATTGTAATAAATATTAGCGCCCGCATTGGTGGGGTTTGGAATGCGGTATTTTTTGATGTTACTGTCTCTTGGGATGTCGTCTATATTACCATCCCTGTCTGGGTCATAAAAACTTAATGGATCAAAACTCACATCATAGGGGCTATTGTGAATATGTCGTAGACTGACGCCACTTTGCTGATAGGCCATTAAACCCAAACGTGATGCATCGCCAAAGTTATTAATAATATTCTTTAGGGCAACCCGAGCTATTTCAGATTTACTAGACTCATTGTCACTACCAACCGCTGAACCGTTAGCCTCTTCATCCATACTGTTGGAATTATCGATCACCATAAGTACATTCGGTTTGTCACTGGCGGAGCTTGCATCAACCAAAGGTGGTACTGCAATATAGTCGGTTGCTAGGTCGATGGCTTGCGCACTCGATATAGGCAATATGAATATAAAGGGCATTAGCAAACAATAAAAATTTGCTGTAAGCCTACTCATTCTTAATCGCGTAAAATTGTTTAAATTATTCATTAGACCACCTCGTCTATAAAACATATTAATATTACCTAAATCGACCTGTTAACTGCTGCGTATCGCGCAAGCTATTGATTCAGGTATTAATAAATAATCACTCGAATTAGCTGTTTGCCGTCAAGCTCAAGCTGAACATTTGCCTTGGCAGGCACTTCAAACCATTGCGCCATCGGTCTTCTATCTTCGACCTTCACTCCTGGTGTAATCCTGTATTCGCCTAAGGATGTCGCTAAACGACCATCTTGGTAGCGACCCGTCAGTTCAGCATTGAAATAGCTATTGCCGGCTTCTGGTGCCTCATTAGATATACTTTCCTCATCGGAAAGGGTCATTGCATAAGCTGGTGATAGCATCATCATCGCAAGTAAACTCACCAAGCATAACGTTGAAAGTTTCTTCATAATATTTCTCCTTAACAATCTTTTGTGAATATCTAATGACTATTTCAGTACTTTATAAGTTGACTGCAGCATGGTTCTTGATCCACCTGATGAGCCTTCAGCGTAGGAGGTAATTCTGTACATATAAGCCCAATCAACCCCATAAGGTGGCGGGATAGAAGGCGTGCCTGCCGTAGCGTCTGCAACGACATAACACAAAAATTCAACAATATATTTGGGTTTTACCGGCAAGGTCGGAAAACTAACCACCGACTCACGGGCGACTCCGGCTGTAGCCCATGTAGTATCATCAAGCCAAAGCGGTGAAGCGGCAGGGACAACATCACATTCACCACTAACAGGATAGGTACCGTTAAAACAAAACCCATTGTCACAAGCGCTGGTAAAACAGCTACCTGTTGTGCAACCACCTTGAAAATCGTCTTCATTAAATGAAAGGCTGTAATTTATAGCCTGACGCTCACCTTCTTTCAGTGCTGCTTCTGCAGCCTGAAATGAAATATCATGGTCTCGGTAATTGCTAGCCATACGTTCGTTTAAAGTGACATTACCAATTGACGCAACGCCTACCATTGTGAGTATTAGCAACATTAATAAACTGAGTAATAAAACACTGCCAGTTTGTTTAGCTTTCATTTTTATCACCTGTTTCGGATTTGAACGGTAGAAACGAATTCTTGACGAAGATACCGGTCTGTGGGTGTATAGTTAGTACCCATAAAACTAAAGGTTTGCGGCTCCGAGGCTGACTGTATCAGTGAGCGGGAGAGTAAGTAGACCTTAGTGGTGACGACATCAGTCCAACTAGTTACATCATCTGCATTTATATATCTATTGGCGAACCCGTCACCGGTAATATCTTCGCCAAATAAAACTTGAAGGTTTTCTATTCCTTGCACTAATTCATTTGATATTGTCGTCGCTGAATTACCTAATGCTCTAACATATAAAGCAGGCAAACCATTGGTGGCGACATCGACATAATAGGCAGAAGAAACCGCCCTCATAACAGACGCGTCAGTACCGTATGTGTATGAGTTCCCAGCAGGAGGCCCCGTACATAATACAGGAGTCCCCAGACCTCTAGTACAATTGCCAGGAAACCCAGTACCGGTATTGTGAACTGCTCGGTTGGGGTTCACACCGATATGCTGAAAAATAGCCGAATGGTCGCAGTCAGTAATCACTAAAATTTCACCCGACTCGAAATCATGAGTACCAACGCCTAAAGTGGTACCATTAATTTGGCCAGTTACCGAAACACTCCGGCTATTATCCAGCCTGGATAAAGTAACAACATCACTGCGGGGAACGGTGCCACTGGTCACTGCAGGGATAGGAGGCTGAGGAAATTCAGCGCTGGTAAATGCTAGATTGGTGGTGTCATCGCCATCATAGCCGCCGATGCCATTACCAAAATCAGTCTGCCAACCAGTGCCTCCAACTGGATTCAAAGTATTCACCACCGGGACTTCTGTACTACAGCCAAAATAGCCTGCCATGCGCAAATCCCTAGTCATATATTCAATTGCAAAGCGTGAGTTTTCTTGCATCCAACCCAACTCCTCATTAAACACGTATGATTGCTTGCTCGATAAAAATACCTGAATCACACCGCCCATTAGCACCAGGCCCAAAACCATAGCGACCATTAGTTCAATCAAACTAAACCCTTGAGAGGGCTTTTTGGTTAAGGTAATCATAAAACGGTCCTTAAACTAATTTGCTTGGGTGCTATCGGATTATCTTGAGCAAACTTCGTTGCCCCTTCACTACGTGAATCGTCATACTGCAAGGTAATAATATAAACGGGGTTAGTTGGATCACCAATGGTCGCTATTTGGCCTTTACCACTTGGCAATACTCTGGCGACATCATTTTTCCATGCCGCCAGATCAAAATCCGCCAATTGTGTGGTATTACAGTTAGCCGCGCTACTTGAACAATTGGTAGAAGTAGGAATAGCACTATCAAAATTAGTAACATATAAACCCACTTTTTGAGGGTTAGCGCGCATACTGTCTATTATATCTTTAGCTAAGACCGTCGCGCGTGTTTGATAGAGTGCCCCTTGATTAAATTGCATTACTTTTGTTTGCAAGCCTAACAAACCCAACAAACTTACTGACAAAATGAGCAGTGACACCAACACTTCAACCAGCCCAACTCCCATATTCGCTTTTTTCATGGCGCAACTCCTGTAGAAGGGCAAGCTAGATTAGTGCCAGATTCATCTTCAAATATGGCATCGCTATTACCATCGATACCAAATCTGAGACTACCCACTGATCCGACCACCAAGGAACGAGCCCACTTATCATTTCTACTTCGACTACAAATCTTAAACGTACCACTAGGTGTGGTGATTAAGCCCCTGCTATTGTATTGAATTAGAGTATCTGAATCGTTATCCCATGTTGCTGAACCACGATCACTCCATTCGATAATATTATCGGAGCCAAGCTCACCATGAACCTGGATCAGCTCATCTGCAGCTGCAGTATAGGTACTACTTGCATTAGTATCCTCAAACACTAACCATCCATTTGCCCAGATGCCAGAACAAGTTGCCTGATCATTACTTGGGCAAACAACAACTAAACGACCACGTTTAACTGCTTCTGTTCTCGCCAGCCTTAATGCAGCGGAAAATTCATTTATTGAAGCCGAAACACTATTTTTTTCAATCGAAGACTGAAACGAAGGTATGGCGAAAGCGAGTACAATCGAAAGCACTGCTAAAGTAATTAGCAGCTCAAGTATTGTAAATCCTGATTTTTTTCTATTCATATTAAGCATAATTATTTCTTCAGTGATGACAATTCTAATAATAGAGCGATTTTTCTAATTCACAACTCACTTCTGATAGACGGATAAAATGAGGGATAAACGGTCATAGAGAGGGTGATTTTCTTATAGCCTTTAATGTTTTTGCTAAGTTAATGTGCTTTAAAACTCTCATGATATTCAATCAAACGCTTAAAGCTATTCCTATCAATAAGCTCAATGGTGTTTTTTGTGATGTCAGCAGTTTGTGTA
>TARA_R110001592_G_scaffold61158_1_pt1 | contig 10129 bp, 9 predicted proteins | sample TARA_R110001592 | Tara Oceans TARA_R110001592 (sample SAMEA4398387) | marine metagenome | biome: Polar Biome; feature: [SRF] surface water layer (ENVO:00010504); material: water (ENVO:00002006), including particulate matter (ENVO:01000060) such as... | depth 5 m | reverse complement strand
GGTGTCGTCGGCCCCGCCACGTTGCGACTACTAAACATGACAGATAGAGACCGCGAACGACAGCTAATCGTTAATATGGAACGCTGGCGCTGGCTGCCCGAAGACCTAGGTGAGCGTCACATTCGCGTGAATATCGCGAACTACAATTTAGAGGCTCGAAATAACGGCGCTGTAGAGCGGACGCATCAGGTCATTGTCGGCCGCGATTATCGGCAGACACCGGTATTTTCCAATAATATTCGCTATATGATTGTGAACCCCTGGTGGGAAACGCCATCGAGTATCGCTCGCAAGGATAAGATTCCCGCTTTCCAGAAAAACCCCGAGAAAGTCCGCGAGTTGGGTTTTGACGTTCTCGACCGCGATGGCAATTTACTGGACTCTAACAAAATTGATTGGCGGGCCTACAGTACAAACTATTTTCCGCTGCGGTTGCGTCAACGTCCCGGACCGCTAAATGCGCTTGGCCAAGTTAAAATCATGTTCCCCAACCCCCACGATGTCTATCTACACGACACCGCTTCGCGCGAACTATTCGCGAAAACTGATCGCGCTTTTTCCTCCGGCTGTGTACGCGTGCAAAACGCACTTGAATTGGCCAAGTGGTTACTTGAGAAAAACCCCGACCAAGACCTAACAACCATCGCCACGGTCGCAGCAAGTGGCAAGGAAACTCGGATTAATATGGTCAAGCCAGTGCCGGTGCACATTCTTTATTTTACCGTCATCATAGACGCCAACGGCAAGCCCGTGTATCTAAACGATCTTTATAGTCGCGACCAACGCGTTGCCAAGGCACTTGAGGGCTAAATCGGAATGAGCACCCTACTAAAAATGTTGCTACTAATGCTGTGTTGTTCGCAGACGGTGCTGGCATTTGAGCCAGGACTTGCTGGCTTTGGATTGAGCGTGAACGGCAGCCGCGTGCCATTTAATATTTTCAGTATTTCACTAATGCCAGGCGAAACTGCAGAGTTAAAACTAGAGCAAGCGGGCACCGTGAGCGCCAGCGGCGGCAAGCTAGAAGGCTCAGAAAAACGTTGGCGCTGGCGAGCGCCGGCAAGTAGCGGACACCATACTTTGCGGATCAACGCTAAAGGTTCAACTGTCTCCCTAAATGTATTTGTTCTGCGCCCCGCTAGTAATATCAAAAACGGTTTCTTAGGCGAATACCGCATGGGCGAGTATCAAAGCCAGCCTCTGAAAGGTTTGGCCTCGTATCAAAAACCCCGCGGTTTTATAGAGGTCAGCAAAGAGCTGGCTGAGCTACAAGTATCACCGCATTTCACCCTCGGCGAATTTCTTTGCAAGCAAGCGTCAGGCTGGCCTAAATACCTCATCCTAAGTGAAAAGCTTTTAGTGAAACTAGAATTAGCACTGCAACTATTTGAAAAAAATGGCATTGATACCAGCGGCGTAGTGGTGATGAGCGGTTACCGCACCCCTTGGTATAATCAAAGCATAGGCAACAGCACTAAATATTCGCGCCACCTCTACGGCGGCGCAGCGGACATCTATATCGACAGTGCTCCGCGTGACGGTAGGATGGATGATGTAAACAAAGACGGAAAGCGAGATCAGAATGACGCCAAGTATCTATATCAATTAGTTGATGGATGGCTTAGTGAGGACGAAGACACTGCCGACCTACGAGGCGGCTTGAGTCACTACCGAGCGAATGCAGCCCATGGGCCATTCCTACACATTGATACTAGGGGACACCGCGCGCGCTGGTAACACCACAGCGAGCGCAGTGTTCAACCATCTATCCAGCGGCGGCGACTCACCTGCCGTTTAACAACATCTAAAATATCAATAATGAACTCACCCATTTCATGATCAGTTTCCGACTCACTACTCAGGGAGGTCAGCACACCATCCACAACATCGGCAAACAAGGCGGTAAATTCCCTCTCGTTTAAACGCCCCACCCCCTGATCAATTACCCTGCAGACAATATCGGTGATCGCATGATCAAGCAGATCGCCCACTGCACCGCCAACTAGCGGAATACGATCAATAATTTTAATCTCTCGATTTTCGTGCACCGCATTGCTCACGGTCTCGGTTACAAAATGACGGAGGTCGCCTCGGCTCTGGGCATAAACCGTTTGCACCGCTACGACGATTCGTTCGCGCAGCAACTCGGTTAATTGCGCCTGCCTTGGTCTCACTACTTCATTCAAAACCTGCGTCTCAACACCCGCACTGCCACGCAATTCAGCTTGAACACCGTCCAGTACATTAACCACAACACGATCAGAAATCTCTTCCATTACAATGTTATATACCGCCATTATCCAGCGATACGGTGCCCACTTGGTAAAGTCGACAATGCCCATTTCTTTAAAGCGTACCAACACCACATAGATGCGCAAAATTCGCAGCCACCGAAACTCAGCAACTGGAATGCAACCCAAAATATCGTACCAATGTAGCACCGGATAGGCCAGCCAATGGCCATACACCTTATTGTAGAGAGCGAACATCCAACGCAACAAAAACTCAGTGATAAAAATAGAAACAAACACTAGGTCAATACGAAAGAAACGCTCATTAATAACGGCGTAGTTATCCAGCCAGACAACCGGCAGTATGTATGCCATAATGTTGCGCAACTCAGATACAGACCATGCGCTATCAAAGATGATCCACAATAGATTAATAATTGCCAAGCCGACCATAGTCAAATCAATAGCTAGGCCGACCTTGCCCAGATCGCTAGCCCAACGCGACCCTTTTGGCACAAATTCATTTAGCTCAGGCTGCGACATGCTTGCTCCGTTAATTAAAGATATTAACAATGGATAGATTCTAGCTACGATACCAGATGATTCAAAAACACACATTTATTAGTCGCACTTACTTTACAGATCAGAGAAACATTATCAGCAGTTCAGACACGGTAGATCTCAAATAAGCACAATAAAAGATGCACCAGATAGTTACGGACATAGTTTCTTTCAACCTAGTAAGCAGGACATAAATATGAAAAATAAATTACTCACCTTACTTAGCGCTATCGCCTTATCAGGATGCATGCCCTCGGGCATTACCAGCAAGATTATGGAAAAAGGTATTGAGATGCGAATATCAGCCAACGCCATGGCTGAGTTAGAGGATGGCTTACATTTTGTACTTTGCGGCGCTGGCGGTCCCATGCCCGCACCAAATGCATCTGGACCGTGTTCAGTGGTTATTGCCGGGGACCGCATGTTTGTTGTTGATGCCGGTACCGACGGCATGCGCAATATCATGCGAATGGGCTATCCCTTTGGTCAGATTGAAGCAGTCTTTCTCACCCATTTTCACTCAGACCACCTTGATGGCTTGGGCGAAATGGCGACCATACGCTGGGCCGGCGGCGCCAACACAAGCCCTCTTCCCGTCTTCGGCCCCGAGGGAGTGGGAAGGGTAGTTGATGGCTTTAATATGGCTTATAGCCACGACTTCGTTTATCGCCATGCCCACCATGGTGATGCCGTGGCACCAAGCAGCGGCGCGGGGCTTATCGCCAAGCCATTCATAAAACCAAGCCAGGGCGAATTGACTGTACTGCTAAGCGACGAGAATTTAACAATTGAAGCTCTGGCGGTTAATCACGCCCCCGTTGATCCGGCCGTAGCCTATCGCTTTACTTATAAAGGTCGATCCCTATTGATCACTGGCGACACGGTAAAATCTGCCAATATCGAAAAGTTTGCTCAGGGTGTGGATTTGCTCGTTCACGAAGCCTTGGCTCCAAATTTGGTCATGCTAATGAACAAGGTTGCCAAAAAAACCGGCAATACGATTGCCGAGCACGTAACGTTCGACATTCTTGATTACCACGCCAGCCCAGTTGACGCAGCAGAGACCGCACGCGATGCCGGCGTAGGCCATCTTGTGTACTACCATATTGTGCCGCCCCTCGTTATGCCGGGGCAAAAAAAGCTCTTCCTAAATGGTGCTGACAAGATCTTTAAGAACTACACCATAGGTGAGGACGGCGTCGCATTTAGCCTGCCCGCGGGATCTAAGGAAATCATTAAAACCAGTAGCGGTTTGTAGGTCTTTTTGCTAACCGAAAAAGATCCTCACCAAATCGCCCTCGCAGAGGCGTATTAAAGGATAAATTACTTAGGGGAATAGCTTCTTTAAAGACGAATGCCGCAACGCGCCGAACGGCTAGGGTGCTGATTTATTAAGTGTCAGCGCCCTGCCACCCTCGTGCAGAAAGCAAATTGATGGCCTTTATCATTTTAGCTTTTCAAGAATAATATTTTCATAGTTGCGAATGCGCTGCACATAAATAACCGGCTCCATCCCTCTGGCGTAACCGTATTTCAAATCTTTGTAGTAACGCTTGTCTGACAACTTGGGCAGCACCTCTCTAATATCGACCCAACTTAAAGGGTCTTTACCCAGCTTTCGGGCAAGTACTTGCGCATCGTGCATATGCGCGCGACCAATATTATAGGCTGCTAATGCCATATAGGTGCGATCGGGTTCGGGAATATCTTCACTAAATCTGTCACGCATTTTAGCAAGGTAGTTCGCGCCACCCGGAATCGCCTGCTTAGGATCGAGACGGTCTTTTACACCGAGAGATTTGGCGGTATTTTGCGTCAACATCATAATACCGCGGACGCCGCTGGGGCTTTTTGCCTTGGCGTCCCAGTGCGACTCCTGATAGGCCTGCGCTGCAAGCAGAGCGTCGCTAAAGGCATGTTTTTCTGCCGCTTTTTCAAACAGACCATCGTATTTCGGCAGCCGTTCATCAATCCGCTCTACCAGCGCACGAGTATCAACAAAGTCAAAATTTTCGATATAACTGTAGTGACGGTAGTGAACCAGATCTAGCGCCAACTTTCCGTCTGTACTTGCCATCCATTGATTAATCGCTAGTCGAAGATCATCGCTGCCCTTGCTCATCAACCATACGTGGTGTTTTGGCTCTGCCAAATCAAACATCACAATCAATTCCGGCAGAAAGCGACGATTCACCGCGACAATATTGGAATCAGCTACCGAGCAATCTAGCTTGCCCTCCCAAACTTTTTGCAGCAGCGTCTCGGTGCCACTGCGCTCATTACTCTTCCAGGTAATTTCCGGGTTATCTTCTTGCAGTCCCAGTAGTGATTCTTCGTAACTGCTTGATTTTGGCACCTCCAATGAAACGCTAGCCAAATCAGAAAGGGACTTGGCGACGTTACCGCCACGCCGACATACAACTTGCTCCGTCACGGTGTCTATCGGATTAGTAAACAAATAGTCAGCCCCACGCGACTTTGTTTTGCTTAGTCCCGCGGCCGCAAAATCACCCTTTCCACTTCTCACTCCTTCTAAAATATCGCTGATATTGTCTTCAACAATAAAACGCAATGTCACATCAAGGGAGTCTGCAAACGCCTTAGCTAATTCATATTCTGCACCGACAGCTTCATCGTCACGATTAAGATAATAAGTGGTGGGTGCATTTCGGCTTAACACTCGGAGCTCACCCGAGGCTTTTATTTCAGCTACGGTCCGACCCGCCGCCGCACTACTAGAGGATGATCCCTGACCGCAGGCAGCGGTAACAGCCAAGATTAGAAACATGTACATTATTCTGACGATAATCTGCATTATGGTCTCCGCTAACATAATTTTTCTTGGCATACATTCTCGTGGCTCAAATCATTTTGGCACGGGGCCTGCTATCAGGACTTTAGTTGGGATAGTAAGTGTTACGGCAAGACACCGAAGTCCGATGAACAGGGAATACAGCAACTTACGGTGGCTCATATCTCCAGTTTTACATAAAACAGCACAACTATTCCAATGCGCAACATGCTGACAAATAGCCTAAAACACATAGACTCAACACCGAAACACGCCAAGGAGTATACTCAGTGTACGAGTCCTGGAGTCGTCACAAAGAGCAATACGGGACTTCACTTACACTAATGATAAATTGAAAATATTTATAAGAAATAGAATTCAAATACGCTGCGCCGGAATCGCATGCCAAATCCACGACAAGCAAATAATAATTTATTGTTGTACGATCCAAGCATTGGCTAACTGGTGTTCACACTATCAACCTCCGCTCAAGTACTACATCGAGCGAGAGTTGATTTTCTGCAGTTAAAATTCATGGTTTCCTATGGAGCAGGATTTGGGATTCGCTCGTGAATATCGGCAATTCCCTGCATGACTTCCTCGCTCAACTCCAACTCGGCGCTGTCAATATTCTCCTCTAATTGCGCCATTGTAGTCGCACCAATAATATTACTCGTTAAAAATGCCTGACTATTTACAAAGGCCAGCGCCATTTTAGTGGGACTCAAATTATGGCGCTCTGCCAAGGCCACATAAGCTTCTGTGGCAGTCACCGCCTGTGGATTACTATAGCGTCGGAAACGCTCAAATAAGGTGATACGGCCATCTACAGGACGGGCGCCATTGCGGTATTTACCACTTAACATACCGAACGCCAAAGGCGAATAGGCGAGTAAACCAACGTCCTCCCGAATCGCCATTTCAGCCAAACCAATTTCGAAAGTGCGGTTAAGTAGGCTGTAAGGATTTTGTATAGTAGCGATACGCGGCAGGCCATATTGTTCTGCCAAGTTTAAATAACTCATCATTCCCCAAGGGGTTTCATTGCTAATGCCAATGGCTTTAATTACGCCCCTGTCGACAAGCTCAGATAGCGTTTCAAGAATCTCATGTAAATGTTGTTCGGCATCATCAGCGCTGTGCTGGTAGCCCAGTTTTCCAAAAAAATTGGTGGCACGATTGGGCCAATGAATTTGATACAAGTCGATATAGTCGGTTTGCAAGCGGGTTAAGCTACCTTCTATCGCTTCTAAAATTGCAGTGCGGCCAAGTGGCCTGCCCTCGCGAATATGAAGATTTCCGGGACCGGTTGCCTTGCTGGCAAGAATGATCTCTCGGCGGCGGCCACTTTGCCGAAACCACTCCCCCATATACTCTTCGGTTTTACCTTGGGTTTCGGCGATCGGCGGCACCGGGTACATTTCTGCGGTATCAAAGAAATTAATACCTCGCGACACCGCATAATCCATTTGCTCGAAAGCCTCTGACTGGGTGTTTTGCTCACCCCATGTCATCGTGCCCAAACAAATCTCGCTAACGCTGATTCCGGTTTTCCCGAGTTCACGCATTTTCATTAGCATCCCCTTCTTATGCTGTTCATTATTTATTAAGACTGAAGCTCAATTTAGTGTACGTCAATTCACCCTGAGATGATTAAACGCGACAACATAAGCAGGTGGGAAATACACCCAATATATGGATATACATATATCCAGAGGTGACGTAAGCTTAGATCTCGCTGCTGCCATCAAGAAATGTTCAGTTATATGACACCGTCCCAGCTTTTCAAATGCCTGTCTGACGATACCAGGCTGTTTTCTACCCTGCTGATCCATAGCGAAGGCGAGCTTTGTGTGTGCGAACTAATGACCGCGCTGGAGGACAGCCAGCCCAAAATTTCACGACACCTAGCGCAATTAAGAAGCTGCGGCCTACTTGCCGACCGTCGCGACCGCCAATGGGTCTATTATCGCCTACATCCAGAGCTGGAGCCGTGGATCACGCAAATTGTGGCGACCACCGCCGCGGCCCATAAAGACCCGCTGGCGTCTTGCCTGCAAAAACTTAAAACCATGCAATGCCGTCCCGAACGCTGCGCCTAATCAAAGAAGTCTGCCATGAATATACTGTTTATTTGCACCCATAATCGCTGCCGCAGCATTCTTTGCGAAGCCGTCACTAGACACCTGAGTGGCAGTCGTATTAATGCCTTTAGTGCCGGCAGCCAGCCTGCGGGAGAAGTTCATCCCCTGTCATTGAAATTTCTCGCAGAACGCGGCATTGCTACCACGAATCTGCGCAGTCAGTCCTGGGATGATTTTGCAGCCACAACTATCGATATAGCCATTACCGTTTGCGACAGCGCGGCAGGCGAAAGCTGTCCGCTGTGGCTGGGGAATTCGCCGAAGGTGCATTGGGGGCTTAGCGATCCATCCAAACTCACAGGCACTGATGATGATATTGAAGTCGCTTTTAATACCTGCATCGATGCCATCGAGGCGCGGATTAACGCCCTATTAGGGCTAGATTTTGAATCTTTAGACACCCCCACACTAGTAGCGGCACTGGGCGAAATACACAACAATGCGAATCAAGGGAGTACATTGTAATGGGCTTTTTTGAACGTTATCTCAGTGTCTGGGTAGGTCTATGCATACTCACAGGCATGCTACTGGGCAATTTACTGCCTGAACTATTTCAATTCATTGCCAGGCTTGAAGTCGCCCATGTAAATTTGCCCGTGGCGATATTTATTTGGGTCATGATCTTTCCGATGATGGTGCAAGTTGATTTCTCTGCAATAAAGGACATTGGCAAAAAGCCCAAAGGCTTGGCATTAACCTTAGTCATCAACTGGCTGATAAAGCCGTTCACCATGGCCGCCTTGGGCTGGCTGTTTTTTCGCGTTCTGTTTGTCGACTGGGTCGACCCACAAACCGCAACCGAATATATCGCTGGTATGATTTTACTGGGCGTAGCGCCCTGCACCGCAATGGTCTTTGTATGGAGTCAGCTCACTAAAGGTGACGCCAACTATACCTTGGCACAGGTCTCTATCAACGACATTATTATGATATTTGCCTTTGCGCCAATAGCCGCCTTTCTACTCGGTGTTAGCGATGTCACCGTGCCCTGGGATACCCTGCTATTGTCGGTTGTACTCTATGTACTTATTCCCTTGATTGCCGGGGTATTAACCCGCCGCGCACTCGACCGGCCAGATAATCATGAGCGCCTGCAGAGCTTTTTGAATACCACCAAGCCTATTTCAATAGCCGGCTTACTCGCCACCGTCATTTTGCTTTTTGGCTTTCAGGCTGAGGTCATTTTGCAACAGCCTTTGGCCATAGTCCTGATTGCTATTCCACTGCTGATTCAAACCTACGGCATCTTTGCTATCGCCTTCTTTGGCGCCAAGGCCCTAAAACTACCCCATAATATCGCCGGCCCGGCGTGTTTAATTGGCACTTCTAATTTCTTTGAACTCGCCGTCGCTGTGGCCATTTCACTCTTTGGCCTACAATCTGGCGCGGCCTTGGCAACGGTGGTCGGAGTACTGGTTGAAGTACCTGTCATGCTGTCGCTGGTGGCGATCATAAACCGCAGCCGCCATTGGTTTCCCGCATAAAGCACACACTAAACGGACATCACCATGCACGAACTCAATAACATCGAAGCGGACCTACTGAAGCCCATCGACGCACAAAAATTATTCAAACCTCTGGATCACCCACCCAAAATATTACTGCTATACGGCTCTTTACGAGAACGCTCATTTAGCCGCATGGCATGCGAAGAAGCCGCGCGACTACTTACGTTTTTTGGCGCGGAAACCCGTATTTTTAACCCCAGTGGCCTGCCACTGCCAGATGACAGCGATGCCTCACATCCCAAGGTACAAGAGCTGCGCGAATTAGCGAGTTGGTGCGAAGGCATGGTGTGGTGTTCACCAGAGCGCCACGGCGCCATGACCGGTATTATAAAGGCGCAAATAGATTGGATCCCCCTCAGCATAGGAGCGGTGCGTCCAACTCAAGGTAAGACCCTCGCCGTTATGCAGGTTAGTGGCGGATCGCAAAGTTTTAACGCTGTGAATCAGCTGCGGGTACTCGGCCGCTGGATGCGCATGCTGACCATTCCCAATCAGTCATCTATCGCCAAAGCATGGCTGGAATTTGATGACAATAACCGCATGAAACCGTCGTCATACTACGATCGCATTGTTGATGTAATGGAAGAGTTAGTGAAGTTCACCCTACTCACTAGAGGTAGCGCGGATTATTTTGTTGATCGCTATTCCGAGCGCAAAGAGGATCAGGAGGCATTTAAAAAGCGCATCCTTCAACGCTCCGACTAAGGCCGAGCTGGCTTAGTCTGAACAGCAAAAGACCTACGCCTTCAGCATCAACAACAAGGCGCGCCGTCAATCAGGCCACTATCAAACGGCAAGCCAACACCACAGCCCTCAAAAATACCGTAGTGACGGTTAAAGTCACCAATGAATTCAAAATGCGGAGCCAGTCGGGTGTCATGCAACATCCGCCAG